>OGOF01001263.1_pt1 | contig 16036 bp, 14 predicted proteins | sample 1552621 | NCBI WGS metagenome assembly OGOF01 (sample SAMEA2580156, study PRJEB22360) | human gut metagenome | biome: human gut; feature: human-associated habitat; material: faeces | place: Denmark | collected 2008/2010
AATTACAAACTTTTAAATCAAGAATCAGAAGATGTTTTCAACTGCTGATTCGCATCATTAATAGTAGAGTAAGAAATCTGTAGATCAACATTCAAAATTTTATCTTCCTTATTAATATTTGAGGTTATATTTAATACAACTTGATCACCCTTTATTTTTGTCTCTATATCAGAAAAAAGAGTTTTATCAAATTCTATCGAAACATCCTTGGGAATAATCGGAACCTCTGAATCTAAAATATCATCTATCAATGTTTTTTGAATAATTGTAAAAGTAATAGTACGTTTCTCCCCCAAACAACTAAATGGTTTAGATACGTTCTCACTTGGCAGCAACTGATATTTAAAAATTTTATTATTTTCTTCTTTTTCACAGGAAAATAATGCTAAGGAAACGAACAGAAGAATGAATATTTTTTTCATATTAATACAATTTAGTTTTTTGCAAATTAAAGGATTTTTCCTGTACAATAAAATACCAATTAATTGGTATTTTATTACAAATAACCATTCAATTTCATTATTATGCCCAAAGCATGAAAATAAAAGTATAACATACAAGAGCTGTAAACAAATCCACGATCAACAAATAAAATAAATCGTTTTTGCATCTTTGCGATATGCATTTATGCAAAATCATACAAATTTCTTTATCAGTAAAATACCCATTAATTAGTATTTCATTGACAAAATGAAATGTACTTTAAAAGCCCAAAGTTATATTCAATTCATAACCTAAATGCCTATCCAATATAAAAATAATGCGTTTAGCACCAAGATACAAACAGAATAACACAAAATCAAGCTCTAAAGGAATGTATTACTATTATAAAAGACAGAATTATTCGGGAGATTCCCTACTCTAAAAAAGTTAAAGAAAGAAAATGATTCAAATAAATATTAGTATAACAATATCACCAACAACACAATATCCCCTTTTCAAATTATACAATAAATAATAGTTAAGCAACCAAAGACAGTGCAAAGCCAAATAAGTAATAAAAGAACAAAGTATTAAATAAAGCAAAAACACCCAATTTTACTTTTTAGGGTGTAAAATTGGGTGTTTTTCTTGTAAATCACTGATTTTCAGCATTTATTGCGGAGAGACAGGGATTCGAACCCCGGGTGCCTCGCAGCACAACGGTTTTCAAGACCGCCGCAATCGACCACTCTGCCACCTCTCCAAGACCTCCTTTTCAAGAGGTGCTTTTCTCTTAAAGCGGTGCAAAGGTACAAATCATTTTTAAATCTGCAAACATCCTTCCTGTTTTTTCACGAAATAATTGTACTTTTGTGCCCATGATATACCCACAGAACTTTGAACAGAAGATAGGCTTCGACCAAATACGCCAACTGCTAAAAGAAAAATGTCTCAGTACGCTTGGCGAAGAGCGAGTGACAAATATGGTGTTCTCCGACCGCTTTAATGAAGTAGAAGAACGCCTGGATCAGGTTACAGAATTCGTACGTATACTTCAAGAAGAAGACAATTTTCCGGCACAATATTTTTTTGATGTACGTCCGTCCCTGAAACGGATACGGGTGGAAGGCATGTATTTGGACGAGCAGGAGCTTTTCGACCTGCGCCGCTCTTTAGAAACGATACGCGACATTGTACGCTTTTTGCAAAAAAGCGAAAATGAAGAAGAGGAGGAAACCACATCTCCTTATCCTTGTCTGAAGCGACTGGCAGGAGACATAACGGTATTCCCGCAACTTATCGGAAAAATAAACGGCATTCTTTCTCCCTACGGAAAAATAAAGGATAACGCCTCGGCAGAACTGGCGCGCATCCGCCGCGAACTGGCAAGTACAATGGGAAGTATCTCACGCTCATTGAACAGCATTCTGCGCAATGCCCAATCGGAAGGTGTTGTAGACAAGGACGTAACCCCCACAATGCGCGACGGGCGACTGGTGATTCCTGTAGCTCCAGCCTTGAAACGAAAAATAAAAGGCATCGTACATGACGAATCCGCCAGTGGTAAAACTGTATTCATCGAACCCGCCGAAGTAGTGGAAGCCAACAATCGCATCCGCGAACTCGAAGGGGACGAACGGCGGGAGATTATCCGCATCCTTATGGAATTTTCCAATTTGTTGCGCCCATCCATTCCCGATGTTTTGCTGTCATATGAATTTCTTGCCGAAATAGATTTCATACGTGCCAAGGCCTTATTTTCCGAGCAAATCACCGGACTGAAACCGGCTTTTGAAAACAAGCAGGTTATAGACTGGACAATGGCGGTACATCCGCTGTTGCAACTCTCCCTTGCCAAACATGGAAAAAAAGTTATACCGCTGGATATAGAGCTGGACGAAAAACAACGTATTCTCATCATCTCCGGTCCCAACGCCGGCGGAAAATCTGTCTGCCTGAAAACCGTAGGGTTGCTGCAATACATGTTGCAATGCGGTCTGCTCATCCCGATGCACGAACGTAGCCATGCCGGCATATTCAGCAATATATTCATTGACATCGGCGACGAGCAGTCTATCGAAGATGACCTCAGCACCTACTCCTCGCACCTGACCAATATGAAGATAATGATGAAAAACTGCAACGAACGCAGTCTTATCCTTATCGACGAGTTCGGCGGCGGTACGGAACCCCAGATTGGCGGAGCGATAGCCGAAGCAGTGTTGAAACGTTTCAACCAAAAGCAGACGTTCGGCGTTATTACTACACACTACCAGAATCTGAAGCATTTTGCCGAAGACCATGATGGGGTGGTAAACGGAGCCATGTTATACGACCGCCATTTGATGCAGGCCCTTTTTCAGCTCCAGATAGGCAATCCGGGCAGTTCATTTGCCGTAGAGATTGCCCGTAAAATCGGATTGCCGGAAGATGTAATCTCCGATGCTTCGGAAATTGTAGGCAGTGAATACATCAATGCCGACAAGTACCTGCAAGACATTGTACGCGACAAACGTTATTGGGAAGGCAAACGTCAGACTATCCGGCAACGCGAAAAGCATATGGAGGAAACCATTGCCCGTTATCAGACAGAGATAGAAGAGTTGCAGAAATCGCGCAAAGAGATTCTGCAGAAAGCCAAAGAAGAGGCGGAACAACTGATGCAGGAAGCTAATGCCCGCATAGAAAACACCATCCGCACCATTAAAGAAGCGCAGGCCGAAAAGGAAAAGACACGCCAGATACGGCAGGAATTAAATGATTTCCGCGAATCGCTGGACACCCTCACCGCTAAGGAGCAAGAAGAGAAAATTGCCCGCAAAATAGAAAAACTGAAAGAAAAACAGAACCGGAAAAAGGAGAAGAAAGCCAACAAGAATCAGGAAAATGCATTGTCTGCACAAGCGTTGGCAGAGCAACAGGCAAAGAAAGAAGCCGAACGTCTGGCAGCAATCGTACCCGGAAGTTATGTCAAGATAAAAGGACAGACCTCAGTCGGCGAAGTATTGGAGATAAACGGCAAGAAAGCCATCGTTGCGTTCGGAAGTATCAAAACCACAGTCAAGCTGGATAGGCTGGAACGGACAAATGCGCAGCCTAAGCAAGCGGATGTCTCTACCAAGAGTACCTATATCAGTTCTCAGACACAAGACAGCATGTACGAAAAAAAGCTGAACTTCAAGCAAGATATAGATGTACGCGGCATGCGTGGAGATGAAGCCCTACAGGCTGTGACCTATTTCATAGACGATGCCATATTGGTAGGAATGTCACGCGTACGCATCCTACACGGAACCGGTACGGGCATCCTGCGCACGCTTATCCGCCAATATCTGCAAACCGTGCCCGGCGTAAGCCGTTTTGCCGATGAGCACATTCAATTTGGCGGAGCAGGGATTACGGTTGTAGACTTAAGTTAATTGAAATTTAAAACTCGAGAAACAGAAAAGTTACAATATTAACAATCCTGATAAACAAATAATCCAATAACCCATTAGCAAGATGAAATCAATCAAAGAACTGTATCGCATCGGCACCGGTCCTTCAAGCAGCCATACCATGGGACCTCGCAAGGCAGCCGAGATATTTCTGGAAAGACATCCGGAAGCTGCATCGTTCAAAGTAACATTATACGGCAGCCTGGCGGCAACAGGCAAGGGTCACATGACCAACATTGCCATTACCGAAGTGCTGCAGCCGATAGCACCGGTAGAGATTATCTGGGAGCCAAAGATTTTTCTCCCCTTCCACCCTAACGGAATGAAGTTTGTCTCCGTTGACAAAGCAGGAAAAGAGACCGACCGATGGACAGTGTTCAGTATCGGCGGCGGCGCTCTGGCAGAAGAGAATGACGGAGCATCCTCGGTCAATACACCCGATGTGTATTCCATGAGCAGCATGACGGAAATCATGCAATGGTGCGAACGTACAGGAAAGAGCTATTGGGAATACGTCAAGGAATGTGAAGACAGCGATCTATGGGATTACCTGCAAGAAGTATGGAAAACCATGCAGGATGCTGTGAAACGGGGATTGGAACAGGAAGGCGTATTGCCCGGTCCGTTGAACCTACGCCGTAAAGCTTCCACTTACTATATACGTGCCAGCGGATACAAACAATCCCTGCAATCGCGCGGACTGGTATTTGCCTATGCATTGGCGGTAAGTGAAGAAAATGCTTCGGGCGGTGTCATCGTCACTGCTCCTACGTGCGGCTCGTGCGGAGTGATGCCTGCCGTACTCTACCACCTTTCCAAAAGTCGTGATTTCAGTGATACGCGTATCTTGCGCGCCCTTGCCACAGCCGGGTTGGTAGGAAACATAGTAAAGACCAACGCTTCCATTTCAGGCGCGGAAGTAGGCTGCCAGGGAGAAGTCGGCGTAGCCTGTGCAATGGCTTCGGCAGGCGGCCAACAACCTTTTTGGCGGCAGCCCTGCACAAATAGAATATGCTGCGGAAATGGGTTTGGAACATCATCTGGGAATGACCTGCGACCCGGTATGCGGACTGGTGCAGATTCCTTGTATAGAACGGAATGCCTATGCCGCCGCACGCGCCTTGGATGCCAACCTTTACTCCTCTTTCACCGATGGTATGCACCGGGTATCTTTCGACAAAGTAGTAGCAGTTATGAAAGAAACCGGGAACGACCTTCCGTCGCTTTACAAGGAAACAAGTGAAGGCGGACTGGCTAAAGATTATAAACCGATGTAGCAGTCAGAGACAAAAGCACGTCCAACTTACTCAAAACAAAATGAAGAATCTCTTCTCTTAATATGTAAGGAGAAGAGATTCTTCATTTTGTTCCGGTTATACCTCAATCAAACAAGATTAACGCCCGGTCTTCAGCTCATCTATCGGCCAATGCGTATCGTCCTTATTGCCACTTACATCACGTTTCTGCAACAAATTACCGTCTCCGGCATAGAACAACTGATATTCCTCATTACCGTTCTCCACTTCGATAACATATTGGACAGGCTGTACGGGATATTCAAGCATATCAATATCTTCCCGTCTCCACTGCGCATATTCTCCGCCTTCGAAAGCGGTCTGTACCGTAGGCGGCAAACCTTCCCAAAGAATATCCGTCTCCGTCAATTTCCAGGTTGCCTGAACATCATACCACACATCCATTTCCCTGCCGTCCATCCAACAGTCGGCTACGAAATAATTGCCTTTCCGTTCCCATTCAATGTCCATGGCAGCAGGATATTTGTCCTTAAGGGCTTTCGACACGGCATCGGGAGCTGTTATATTATCGTTTTTGTCGTCATCATCGCACGCACCGAAAGCCATTGCCGCAATGAACATCATCGCTAATACTTGAATTTTTGTTTTCATCTTCTTGCTAAAAAATTTAAAGTTATACATTCTGCATTATCACAATCAATCGTCCATGCCTACAAATTTTCCTTTGCTGTTGAATTTCAAGGAATAGTCATTGGCAAGTTCAACTTCCACCCCGCTGCGTCTGCGTTCAATCTTGGTGATGACCTCCTGCGGGAAGTTCGTCTTTACATACTCTTTCACAGATACCGGAATCAGAGCTTCGGGCACAGCAGCCTTCTTGCAATCCACATCAGTCCAGTTTCCATTGCTGTCAAAATCAATCTCCGTACGGTCGGTCAACAGCACCTCATAACTTTTCGAGCCCAGTATTCCGGTTTCAATCTTGATATGCGAGATTTGCGGATCGGTGAAATACCGGTTGATGAAGTTACGGGCTGTCAAAGGCAACTGCTTGGCATCGCGCGTAATGACATCACCGGCAAATGCCAACTGAACGGCTACAAGAGCCAACACAAGGATAGATAATACTTTCTTCATAATCGTTATTTTTAATGTTACTGATTTGTTTCATATCATTCACACTGCAAATAACGACAGAGAAATAGGAAAGATTTGGGAATAATCAGTGTTAACGGTTATTTTTATTTTCTTTAACAAGTAGAAAGCAATGCATTCCATCCTGCCATTCGTAAGTAAGCCTCAAAAAAGAAATCCGGGCTATGGAACGGGCTATGGCGAGTCCCAGTCCGGTGGAGTCTTTCTTTCCGTCAATACTATGGTAGAAACGGCGGAACAACTTCTCACCGTCCAAAGGAGTATCACCTGTATTCTTTATTACCAGCGAATCCGGAGTAGTAAGTATCTGCAACTCTCCCCCATCCGCATTATGAAGCAATGCATTCTTCACCAGATTTGAAACCAGAATCTGTGCCAACGAATGATTACAGCGGATAATAAAAGGCTGTTCCCCCTGCTTACGCAGCAAGCGCACCTGCTTATGTTCGTATATATCCATCAAATCAGGCAGAAGGTTTTCCAGTATCTCGTCCACCGATACATCCTCCGACTCCGTGTACTGCCCGTTCTCTATACGGGAAAGCAGCAGCAAGGACTTGTTCAGTTTCACCGCACGTCCCAACGTTGAATAGATTTCATCCAGTTCCTTCATCTGCTGTTCGGTCAGGCTGTCGCTTTCAGCCAGCAGTTCCACTTTGCCGCGCACGATGGCAAGCGGCGTCTGCAACTCATGCGATGCGTTTTCTATAAACTGCTTCTGCTCTTCATAAGCCTTGTAACTGCGGTTGCCCATATCCACCGCAGCCTCGCTCAGCTGACGGAATTCACGTATCTTCGTAGGGTTCTCCAATGCCGGAACTTCTTTGCCGGGCTGGATGCCGTGCAACCAGTCCAGTAGCTTATGCAACGGGCGGAATACCCCTTTCAATATCACTTGAATGCCCACCGATGTACAAATCAGCAGCAGCAGGAACAATGCTCCCAGATACCAAAGCATTGCCTCCACCATATCGTCCCGTTCCAAAATGGAAATCATCAGGGTAAGCTCGTAAAACTGTCCGTCGGGCATGCGGAATGCCGTACGCATCACGCGTACCGGTTCGTTCTCGTCCTCAAGTTCGATATACACGGTAGAGTCATAAAAAACTTCCTGATAATGATTTCCCTCCTTTTCAGAGATGGGACGGAACTTATAAAAAGACATCAATGAGCCCTCCGTTTCAAGAAGGGAAGGATCGTGGAGTACGTGTCCTATTAATATTCCGGCATAATTTTCCAGCGTATCGTCCGTTTCATCAACAACCTCATCAATAATGGCATAATAAAACAATACACCCCATACAGCCATCAGGACAAATAGCAATAAGGAGATTTTACGATATGTATAATATACCAGTTTCATAATTCGGACAATTTATAGCCAAAGCCATAAACAGCTTTCAGCTCTACGGAAGCATTGGCCTGCTTCAGCTTCTTGCGCAGGTTCTTCACCTGCGAATATATGAAATCCAACGAATCCGCCTGGTCAATATTATCACCCCACACCGACTCGGCAAGGCTCATTTTATTGATAACCCGGTTGGCATTCACCACAAAGTAATACAGCAGGTCAAACTCCTTACGGTTCAGTTGCAAAGGAGCACCGCCTACTTCCGCCTGCCGTTTGTCCGGATAGAGCAACAAATTGCCCACGGTGACAGACATATCGCCTTGTGCCTGACGGCGGCGTATTAAAGATTTTATGCGTGCATTCAGTTCTGCCAGATGGAAAGGCTTCGTCAGATAATCATCCGCCCCCAGTTCCAGACCGTCCACTTTATCGTCCAGCGAATCCTTGGCGGAGATGATGAGCACACTGTCCGTACGGCGCAAGTGCTTCAGCTCGCGCAACAAATCCAGACCGCTTCCTCCCGGCAGCATAATGTCCAATAGGATACAGTCGTAATCATAGTCGTTTATCTTGTCCAGGGCCGAAAAATAATCGGCAGCCGTTTCTACGACAAATTTCTCTTTCAGGAGCGAAGTGCGGATTGTTTCCCGCAAATCTTGCTCATCTTCTACAATCAGGATTTTCATGTCGGCAAAAAAAACTCACAAATCTGGAATCATTCTGGAATAGCCCGTATATCAATTGGAAACGGCATCTTCTCCATACACCTCTTCCAGCAGTTCCTCTTTTGCCATGGAGATTTTGCCATCCGCGGAAACCGTCAGCCGGAGAGGCACATAAAGGTCGGATTGCGGATAGCAGATACTGGCGGCATAGATAATGCCCTGAGGCATTGTCTTATCATAGACCAGTCCTTCCAGAATGGCATATTTCAGAAAGCGGGCATCAACCAGTGAGGCGAAACTTTCCTTCGTAAACACCTTGTCCACAATCTGTTTTCCGCCACAAGTGATGCGCAGCGCAATGCTGTTGTCGATAAACCTCTCTCCCTGCTCATTCGTCACAACAGGCAGACTCTCGTCCGGGCGGCGGACAACAGACGAGCGGTACTCCCTACCTTTGTAGGTAATGGTCACTTTCGTATCGGAAACCTGCATACGCTGTGGAGCAGATATCACTGTGCTGTCTTTCATCAAGACCTGTACATCGTCTCCGCCTTTATTCCGCGATGTGCAGGAAATAACCGACAACATCACCGCACAAGTCACTATATAAACAAGAGTCTTCATTGATTCTTTTTTTTATTGACAAGGGCAAAGGAACAAAAAGAGCGGGAGAAATACAAATGAAAGCCATTAAAAACAGCAAGGGAGCATACCAAAAGAAAAACATCAGGTACATTCCGCCCCCTCTCATTGCCGTCAAATACATCCGAAGAATCTGCCTTCAATCAAGGTTCGTTCAGGTAACGGACGATTATTCCCACTTGCCTCGGCATAAATGTCCGCACCCTTGCATGGTATCCCGTAAGCAGCAATTCCGCATACAATTCGCTGTTACGTTTAATCCAGCGCGTCAGCGTACGGATAGCACACCGTGCCGTTGTGTTGGGGCAATACAGGCATGCCAGCTCTCTTTTCGTATACGTTCTGATACGGAAGCCATTTTCATTTTCCATAGTTTTTTGCAGATTTATCATCAAAGTTTTTTTATTAGAGATACCAAAGATACAACATTCGAAAGGCGAAGTCAAGCAATCGGAGAAAAGATATGAACCTTTCCTGAAAAAAGTTCATATCCCTCTCTTTTACTTTCGCTTACCGTTCCAGGCGGACTGAAAGAATGTTATCCCAACGGATTTTCTTCTTCCCCGTTTCCGCCGGTTCCCGGAGCAGAACCGCCTCCCGAAACAGTTTCCGTTTTTTCCCAACTTGCTCTCGTCACGCTGGCACGTGTCAGCATCTCCCTGAAGTACTGTCCCGGCGTAAAAATTATTTTCCGACGATAAACCGTATCCGACTTCACATCCTCTTCCCTGTCCTGACTCTTTGCATTGATGCCCGGTCGGAAACAACCGAAATCACCCAACTGTACGGAAAACCCCTTGTTAATGTTAATGTTCAATGTGTCTATCAAGCCATCCAGAACCATTTTTACCACACCACGCGGAGCCATGCCTATCTTGGTGACTTCATCGCACAAATCGCCAAACTGTATTATACCAAGCGTTTTCAGTTGCGCTACATACTTTTCCGTTTTTGTCTGATCAAAACCGAATACTTTCTTTTTCACTTCGTAATTCAATGCCATAACTTTTTTAATTTAAACGATTAATAAATTTGTTTTTCGGTTTTGTTTGCTCGTCAGTTTGCAAAACCTGCTTCTCTGTGATCACAATACAAAGATACAACAGGCGCAAAGCGACATGGTGCTTTAACTGTCGTTTCAGTAAGTTACAGTCATGATAAAGAGGATTAACAACAATAGATAAGCTATTGATAAACAAAGATATATATACCTATAAAAAACTTTTCACTTTTTTCCTGCATACACCACATTTCTCCCCATTCCGTATCTCACCAACACTCCGTCTCTGATAAACTGATTCAAATCGTTAACGGCCTGCTTGTAGCTACGTCCCGTCAGACGGGCATACTGGGCACGGTTGATGCAAGGATTCCGCTGCAAATATTCGTCCAGCAATTGAAAGCGGCGCTCCATAGACGAAAGGTTATCCGAGGAAAGCGGCACGGCGGGTTGCGGCCTGCGCTCAAGCCTCATCTTACCACTTAAATCTTCGTGAAATTTCTTCCCCAGACGGAAATTCAGTCCGCGCAAGGCAACTGACGCGGCACGTACCTCATCTTTCTCCATCGCACGGCGCCGACAACTCAATGAGGGCGTAAAATAGCCCAACTCACCCAATTCTACCGTCCAACCGTTGGCCAGGCAATCGCGCAGTTCGTCCATGAACGCTGCCATCGCACCCTCAAGCACGCTGCGGCTGATACCCGTAAACAAGTGGACACGGTCTATAAACTCTTTTCTATCAATCGTTCCCTTAGCCACAAAACGGGCGTAAAGGGGTTGTTGCTCACCGGTGCGGCGAATATCGGGTTTCTCCAGAAGGTCATAATAGGCACTCATACTTTTCAAGATGCTAAGTTTTCACCATTGCTACACTCAGCATCCTTTCTCACGGTGACAAAGAGAGAAAGCCGTTTCTTCAATTAAATCGTTCCGCCACGGGGTAAATTTTGTTCCACCACGGAGAAAGTTCTGTTCCACCATGACGGAATGGAATTTACTCCATGGCGGAACAATCTGGCATTAGGAAGTAAAGATACTGCTATTTTGCCGGATAAGCAATAAAAGCTACAAAAAAAGAGAATAATAATTCCGCCTGCCGTCACAGCGCTTTCCAGAACTTCTGGAAATCCCGGTAGCGCCCGTAACATACCAACCGGTCGCCCGCCTGTATCCGGTCATCATCCGGCAGTTCGTTCACCACATCATGCTCGGTGAAAGAGATGCCCAGGCAATTCTTCAAAGTCTCGGCACGCTTCAGAGCAAGCAGTTTCAACCCGAACTCGCTGTCAAGCTTCAGTTCATTTACATTATAGCCTATAAATTTTTCGGGCACAGTAAAATTCACAACGTAGTAATTGGAATCCACCCGGAACGTTTCGATGTCGGCACCAAACTCAAGCAGATGAACCAGTCCGCGGGCCGCATCCTCCTCAGGAGTAAGGATACGCTCCAGACCGAAAGCCTCCAGCACCGAACGGTGCACCCCGTCGATAGCCCTTGCATAGATGCGTTTCACCTTTTTCTGTTTCAACAGCGCCACCACCCGGATGGAAGCGCCGAAATTCTCGCCGATAGCGACAATAACGACATCGACACTATTCAAAGGAAGCACGGACAAAGCCTGCCCGTCGGTTGCATCAATCACAAAGGCGGTTGCCACCTTGTCCTTCAAACTATCCACACGGCCGGCACTGATGTCCGCACCTATCACCTCATGTCCCAAAGCCGAAAGCTCCTCGGCAAGCACATGACCGTAATTACCCAAACCGATAATAATATATTTCATAATCAATCAATGTTAGCATTCCACACACCTGTTTCCAAATCTCACTTAGTTAATGATAATCTGTCCGCTCGGATACTGGTACTTCGTATGTTTTTTCTGCTTGATGATGCCGAGCATCAGTGTTATAAGTCCCACACGTCCGACAAACATCAAAAGCGCCACCAGCAACTTGCTGTCACTGCCCAGCAAGGGAGTGGCATTCAGGCTGGAGCCGACCGTACTGATGGCCGAAACACATTCAAAGGTAATCGCAAGCAGGGATAGTCCCGGCTCCAGGATACTGATGATGAAGACAGACACGAACAGCACTCCGAACGACATCACCACCGTAGCATTGGAACGTCGGATAGAGTCGTGCGACAACTCACGCCCGAACACCTCCACCCGCTCCGTGCCGTGCAATACCGCCACAAGATTCAGCACCACAACCGCAAAAGCATTCACTTTGATACCGCCTGCGGTGGACTGCGAACCGCCGCCAATCCACATAAGAATAAGGTAGAGCAATAAAGTCTGTACCCCCAGACCGGCTAAATCCACACTGGAAAAACCCGCCGTACGGGGACAGGCGGCATTGAAAAATGCCTGTGTCCACTTATCGGCAACCGACATCCCCGCAAAAGACGCGTTCCACTCAAAAAAAGCGATACCGACCGTGCCCACCGCCAAGAGCAGGAAGGTAACAATCAGCACGATACGCGTATTCAGGTTATAAAGATGGTAGAAACGGCGGCCGTCCCACTCCCATGTATGCAAAAATCGCCAGAAACGGCGTATATGATAAAGGATAATGTCCTTGAAGTTCACCAATATGGGGAAACCGATACCGCCCAGAATAATCAGCAGTGAAATGTATATATAGAACGGGTTATGCCCCTTCATCAGCAACGGATTGCCCAAATTGCCCGGCAAGGTGGAAAAACCTGCATTGCAGAATGCCGATATAGAATGAAAAGCCGAAAACGCCAGCTCTTCGTGCACATCCATCCCCATCGTACCATGAATATCGCTCCAGATGGCAAACGTACCTATTCCCTCTATCACCAATGTAAAGCCAAGGATATACACCAGTGTGGACAACAGCGAATTCAGAGAATTGGAACTGACCATATCGCGCACCACCAACTGATTATACAAAGAGGTATTCCCCATGAAGAACATCGCGAAGAAACTTGTCAGCGTCATCACCCCCAGACCGCCAATCTGAATCAGCAGAATGATGATTACAAAACCCGTTGTCGTGAAAGTGGATGCCACGTCTACCGAAGTAAGTCCCGTCACACACACCGCACTGGTGGAAATAAACAGCGAATCCACCCACGAGATGCCCGCCACCGTAGAACGGGGAAGCATCAGCAACCCTGTCCCTATGAGTATGATAATGAAGAAACTGACCGCCAGGATAAGCGAAGGGTTTGTCCGTCGTCCCAGCAACCGTACCAGCCCATACGACAGATTCAGGAAAGACAGCACCAGCAGCAATACAAGATGATAGGCCTTGCCGTTCAGAAAATCCCAGACTGCCTGCACGGCGCCTTCCACTTCCGGGCGATGAAAGACAACCGGAACCAGCGTCAGATAAAGCAGAAAAGTCAATATCCAGGTCAGCATACTGAAAGTCTGCCTCGTATCTTTATACTCCAACAGGATATGTAAGGATATATCAACCAGAAAAACAATCCACACACCATGGTACAGACGCTGCAATTGGTGAGCCTCCGCTGCCGAAATGGTAAATCCGTGTTCGTATACCAGACCGACAATCAGCAGAATGGACGCCAGGTACGTCAAGGCTGTCATTACTCCCAACGCCACGCGTATATAGGGATGAATCCATTTATTCTGGTACAAAAAGAACTTATGATAGAGCTTCATAAATATATCGGTTAATGAGACATGGCAAACTTAGACAAATCTGCCCCTATAAACAAAAAACAATGGAAAAAAGAAATTGGTTTAAAAATAATAGCTACATTTGGACACAGAATCACTTTTAATTTATAATAACCACTATGAGCAACAAAACAAAAAGATTCATCCTTCCGGAAGAAGAAATTCCACATTACTGGTATAATATACAGGCCGATATGGTGAACAAGCCCATGCCGCCGCTCAACCCCGCCACCAAGCAACCGCTGAAAGCGGAAGATTTGTATCCCGTTTTTGCAGAAGAGCTCTGCCGCCAGGAACTCAATCAGACCGATGCCTGGATTGAAATACCCGAACAGGTGCGCGAAATGTACAAATACTACCGAAGCACTCCGCTGGTGCGTGCCTACGGACTGGAAAAAGCGCTGGGTACACCGGCACATATCTATTTCAAAAACGAGAGTGTGAGCCCGATGGGGTCTCACAAACTGAACTCCGCCATACCGCAGGCCTACTATTGCAAGCAGGAGGGTGTGACAAACGTCACCACCGAAACCGGAGCCGGACAATGGGGAGCTTCGCTGGCTTATGCCGCCCGCCTCTTCGGGTTGGAAGCCGCCGTATACCAGGTAAAAATCAGCTATGAGCAAAAGCCTTACCGCCGCAGTATCATGCAGACCTTCGGTGCGCAGGTAACTCCTTCTCCCTCCATGTCCACCCGTGCCGGAAAAGATATTCTGACCGCTCACCCCAACCACCAGGGTTCGCTGGGCACGGCCATTTCCGAGGCCATCGAGCTGGCACGAACCACGCCCAACTGTAAGTATACGCTCGGTTCCGTATTGAGCCACGTCACTCTGCACCAGACTGTAATCGGCCTGGAAGCCGAAAAACAAATGCAAATGGCCGGCGAATATCCCGATATGGTCATTGCCTGCTTCGGAGGCGGTTCCAACTTCGGAGGCATCGCATTCCCATTTATGCGCCACACCATCCTCGAAGGCAAAAAAACACGGTTCATTGCCGCCGAACCGGCATCCTGCCCGAAACTGACACGCGGCAAATTCCAATACGACTTCGGCGATGAAGCCGGATATACCCCGCTACTGCCGATGTTTACCCTGGGACATAATTTCGCTCCCGCCAACATCCACGCCGGCGGTCTGCGCTATCACGGTGCCGGCGTCATCGTATCGCAACTGCTGAAAGACGGCTATATGGAAGCGACGGACATCAAACAACTCGAATCGTTCGAAGCCGGCTGCCTTTTCGCACAGGCAGAAGGAATCATCCCTGCACCGGAGTCCTGCCACGCCATTGCAGCCACTGTACGCGAAGCAAATAAATGCAAGGAAACGGGCGAAGAGAAAGTCATCCTGTTCAACCTGTCCGGCCATGGCCTCATCGATATGGCATCGTATGACAAGTACCTTGCCGGCGATTTGCAAAACTATGAGCTGACCGACAACGATATCCGGAGAAATCTGGATGAAATAGGCAATCTGGTCTAATAGATATTTGCCATACTGACGAGCGGTTCATAGAGTTTCTCTATGTCCTGCGAATCCATTTCAATCTGCACCTGGTCTCCCGGAATCAGACTTGTTTCCACAGGGACCAGGTTTTTTCCATCCCTATGCACATTGATGATAACACAGTGTTCGGGCAAGGAAAGCTCGCTTACTGCCTTGCCGTCGAGGTAAGAACCGGTCATGACTTCCACAGACAGCGTATACCGTTTTTCTTCACGGAAATCGGGAGAGTTAATCATATCCTCGTATAAGATTACGTTGAAAGACTTCATCTGGAGCAGCTCCGTAAAATAATACGTCAAACCGCCTACCACCACCGAGGGATAAAAGACTTCGAAGTGTCCGGTTATCTCCGTTATCAGCACAATCGCCGTAAGCGGTGTACGCTCAATAGCCACCAAAAATGCCGACATGGATATCAGCATGACATAAGTGATATTTTGGGGTTCGATAATGCCGTACTTTACAGCGACCAGTCCTACAAGCTGCCCCAACAGTCCGCCCGTCACCAAAGTAGGAATAAAGTTACCACCCGGCAAGCCTGAAGACACGGAGCACACCGAAAACCCGAAATGCAACAGCATGACGGCAAGCACCCACATTATTTCCGTACTGCCGTTCTGCGCCTGTTGCAGCAAAAACTGCTCGCCGCCACCGGTCAGGTTTACCTGCATCAACGAGATAATGTAGGCAACCAGTACCAAATAAAACATCTTGATATATACCGGAGACTTGACCTTAGAATATACCCGCTTGAACGAAATCATAAGCACAGAGTATATCTTGCCGGCAATGGAAATGATAACAGCCAACAAAAGGAAATACTTCATCCGGACAAGAAAAGTCAAAACAGGTTCCGACACCTCAATCAGATGATAAGGGTTCACGGGAAAAACCAAACCGGCAACCGCTCCTGC
>OGOF01001280.1_pt1 | contig 15856 bp, 12 predicted proteins | sample 1552621 | NCBI WGS metagenome assembly OGOF01 (sample SAMEA2580156, study PRJEB22360) | human gut metagenome | biome: human gut; feature: human-associated habitat; material: faeces | place: Denmark | collected 2008/2010
GAAAATGCACTGCCGGGCCCGACGGACCGCCGGCTGCGCGGGCGGCAGCTGAAACGGAAAGTGCGAGAACGGAAGTGAGGAATTGGCGTTTGGTGAGGAGCATATTGTGGTTCTCCAACTGGTCTTGGAAAAATATCGAAAAGCGCTGCGGCAGAAGTCATGAACCGCAAGCGCTCATCTGGATGAAGACATTGTGAGGTTTTAAGAGGCGGGGAAACCCTAGTGCTTACACAACAGCAAGTCAGAATGGATGGAAAACGGTGTTTAAAAAACTGAAAAACACTCCCCCGAGCGAGAAGCCCTAAAAAAATCCCCGGCAGGTGCGAAACCTGTCGGGGATCATGAGGCCTGAAGCCTCGGGCTCTGGGAAGCCGGTCGGGCATGTGCGGCCGTTTCAGGGGAAAAACCGGCCGCTCAGGCCTCCATTAGAAGCGGTGCACCGTGCCGAAGACGATCTGGTAGCCGTTCGGGGTAGCGCTTTCCACGCCGGTCTTTTCAAGCTTTTCCTGCGAGTAGCCGGCCATGGCGTAGACGGCAGTGCGCTTGCTGAGCGAATAGTCGTAGCCCGCGGCCACCGTCCAGCGCGTGAAGTCGACGTCGTTCTGGTTGTCCATGTCGCGGTAGGAGATCTGGCCCTTGAGCGTGCCGCCGGCCACCGGGTAGTGCACGCCGAAGCTGGCGCCCCAGCCGTCGACAAAGCCGTAGCCCTGGTTGTTTGTGAAGCTATTAATGCCGTCGGCAGCAACGCCGCCGCGCTGAGCCGTATTGAGTTCCTGATCCTGGAAGTACTGATAGAAGGTCACGAACTTCAGGCCGCTGTCGAACTTATAGTTGCCGCCCACCGTGATCGTAAAGCCGTCGTCGGAATGTTTGTTCTGACGCTCGCTGCCGTACAAGGTGGTATCCGCGACGAGGATGCCTTCGAGACTGGCGTTCTGGTAGCGAAGGGCCAGGGAGGCGTAGCGGTCGGCGCTCGACTTGCCTTCAACCTGCTTCGAATCGCTTCCCACCACATCCGTCTGGAACGAATACATGGCGTAGCCGGTGACGCCCGCGAAGGTCGGGGTGACATAGCTCACGGCGTTGTTGACGCGGGTCCACTTGGAGGCGCTAGCAAAGCCGGAGCTGAAGCCGACGGTGTAGTTCGCAAAGAGAGGGTCAATCGCGCGGAAGAGGCCGTTGGCGCCGAGAACGCTGCCGAAGACCGGAAGCACGCCGGCGCTCAGCGTGCCGTACGGGCTGTAGAGGTCGATGTGCGCTTCACGGCCGAAAAGGCGGCCGCCCTGATCGAGCGTGCCGTCGTCAGACTTGAAGCCGGATTCGAGCACGAATCCCACTTTGTAGCCGTTGCCGAGGTCTTCAGTGCCGCGGATACCCCAGCGGGAACCGAATTCAGAGGCGTTTTCCATCGTGAACTTATCAACGGAGTCAACGCCGGGCTGGTCAGCATCAGAATGAACGTAGGAGAAACCCACGTCGATGACGCCGTACATCTGAACGTCGCCGGCATGAGCTGAAAGAGAACCGAAGGCAAGTGCGGCGGCAACCGCAACGAGAGTCTTGCGCATGGTGGTATTTCCTTTTGAAGTTGGTCCCGATCCTTTCTGAGCCAAAGACATCGGGCATCTGCCGGCCTTGCGGACGGCATGGTATTAAACGAAAAAGCGGAGGCCGCACGACAGTCAGTCTTCCCGCCAAAGGAGGAAAAGACGGGCAAACCGACTGATGCTTCGGCCTCCGTTCACGGAGAAGAAGATTAAACGCTGCAAACGTCCTCTCCTAAGGATGGGACTGAAGGGATCAAAGAATCCGTTCAGTCCCAGCGTCGGAGAGGCTCCTTAAGGGCTTCTGCGCCGCCGCAAAGCTTATCAAAACGCATGGACGGCGGAGAGCCCGGAGGAAGCGGATCAGCAGCCCTTGAACGCGAGCGCAGTGCGCGCAGCGGTGCGGCCGAAGATCATGCAGTCGGCAACGGCAACCGTACCGAGACGGACCATGCCGTGGACGCCGCCCGTCACTTCACCGGCAGCGTAGAGACCCTTGATCGGTTCGCCGCGGCAGGAGAGCACTTCAGCCTTGTTGTTGATTTCAAGACCGCCCATGCAGTGGTGGACGCGCGGCCAGAGGCGAACGGCGAGGAGCGGGCCTTCTTCGTTCGGAACAGCGTTGTCAAAGATCATGCAGTCGAATTCCGGATCCTTCTTGGCCTTCATGTAGCTGTTGAAGTCGTCGTTGGTCTTCTTGAGCTGATCAAACGGGATCTTCAGATCGTCAGCCATGGCCTTGAGCGTCGGATATTCCTTGACGACGCCGGATTCGCGGGCATGCTTATAGAGCTCATCGGTCATGTTCTTGCCGATGATGTTGGCCTTGGCGTTCACCGCGGACGTGTAGATCAGGCAGGGATGGCCGATCGCGACGATGGCGTCAGCACGAACCTTGCGGTTGCCGGTTTCCTTGACGAAACGCTTGCCGGTGGCCGGATCGATCATCGGGCCGTAGCCGACGGCGGATTCAACGAAGAGCGGCGCGACGCCGAAGCCCTGTTCGTCAGGCGACGTCCACGGGCCGAGCTGAATCCAGTCCATCTGAATCGTGTTGGCGCCGATTTCCTGAGCCTGCTGAATCGTTTCGCCGGTTGCGCCGGGCTGGTTGGTCGAGGTGAAGGCAGCGGTGAGGCGCGGGTCGTGGGACATGCGCATCTTGACATTCTGCGAGAAGCCGCCGGTGGCGAGGAGCACGCCCTTCGTGGCGCGGATGTAGACGACCTTGCCGGATTCTTCCTTGCCGAACGTGTAGCCGGTGCGGGCCTTGACGCCTTCGACGCAGCCCTTGTCGTTGACGATGAGCTGCTCGACCTTCGTGCGAAGCTGCGGCTTGATGCCTACTTCCTTCAGGCGTTCGAGCCGGCGCCGGAATTGCTTTCAACGGCGTGGGAGCGCTTGACGGAATGGCCGCCGTGGTAGGTCACGGCCTTGAACTTGACGCCGATCTTGTCGCGCAGCCAGTAGAAGTTTTCGACGGATTCATCGGCGATGTGGCGGGCGAGTTCCGGATGAGCAAGACCGCCGCCGGCCTTGATGATGTCTGCGTAGAGGAGGTCGGGCGAGTCCTTGATGCCTTCGGCCTTCTGCATGTCGGTGCCGGCAGCTGCAACCGCGCCGCCGTTGATGACGGAGTTGCCGCCGGGGAAGGACATCTTTTCGAGAATGAGGATCTGATCAGACTTCATGCCGCCCTGATGCGCTTCGAGCGCAGCAGCGAGGCCGGCAAAGCCCGTGCCGATGATCACGAATTCCTTGGTTTCATTCCACTTGACGGGCTTGCCGCATTCGGAAGCGGAGGCCACGGGAACCATGCCGGCAAGGCCGAGAGAGGCGGCACCGGCAGCGCCGAAGAGCTTGCGGCGGGAAATATCAGTCATCTTTATTTCTCCTTTGAAGACAGAAATGGTTGCCCGGCAGCAGCAGGGCGGTCTCGGGACAGGCTGAAGCGCTCTCCCGGGTCATTAGACTCTGCCGCTGTTTCCTGGGTGTTGACGTCACTCTAAGCATAGTTTTCGGAATCAACTACCCAAGTACTTAGGTGCTAATTATTAGTGATAATAACTACTCCGCTGGGGGTAGTAACCCGTAAGCATATGAATCGAAAGATGAATCCAGACTTTCTCTCAGCTGAGCGTGCTTGGATCAAGAGGGGGAGCGGTTAAATACCCAGCGCAGTTCTGCGCTTCAGGTCTGCACTTATACTTTCCGATCACTTCAAAAATACCGGCGCTCAGCCGGCATGCATCCCTTTTTCCCCAAGGATTTCCCATGGAATCCGTTCTCGTCAAGGTTGTCTCCTTCATCGCTGTGATCGTCGTGGGCTATCTGCTCAAGCGCGTCGGCTTCTTTCGTGCGGAAGACTTTCGGCTCATCGCCGGACTGGTCCTCAAGGTAACGCTTCCCTGCGCCATCATTTCGAACTTCACCAGAATCGATGTCGATGCGGCGCTCTTTGTGCTCGTGCTGCTCGGGCTCGGATGCAATCTGGTCACCGTTGCCGCGGGCTGGCTCGCATCAAAGCGCGGCGATTCTTCCGAACAGGCCTTCAATATCATTAATTTTTCGGGCTACAACGTCGGCTGCTTCGCTCTTCCTTTTCTGCAGAGCTTCGTGAGCCCCATGGGTGTCGTCGCGGCCTGCATTTGGGATACCGGCAATTCGATCATGTGCACGGGGGCGACCTATTCCATCGCAGCGGCGGTGGCCGGGAAAAACGAAGGCGGCGGCGCCCGGCTTTTCTTCAGGCGGATGTTTTCTTCTGTTCCGATGGATGTTTATGTCGCCATGACGATTCTGGCTTTCCTCGGCTGGAAGCTTCCGCCGCAGGTGCTGGGGTTTACCGACATGGTGGGCGCAGCAAATCCGTTCCTTGCCATGCTGATGATCGGCATCGGCTTTGAATTGAAGCTCGCGCCGGGTTCGGGACTGCATATTGCCAAGACGCTTTTCTGCCGTTATCTGATTGCTGCGGCGCTCGCTTTTCTTTTCTACAACTATCTGCCTTTTGATCAGGAAGTACGCAAGGTTCTCGCCATTCTTGCCTTTGCGCCGCTCTCGGCCGTCTGCACGATCTATACGGCGCTCTGCCTGAATGATCCGGGCAGAGTGGCGCTTTCGTGCACGCTGAACTCGCTCTCGATTGTCTGCAGCGTCACATTCATGACTGTGCTTGTGGTTTGGCTTTAAGACAATCCTTTGATATTTAATTTATTTTTGCACCCGATAGCGCACAGGTGTGATGGTGTGGCGGCAGTTTGCACTTCGCCGAGTCGTGACCTAAGATCACGACTCGACGGAATTGAGAAGGCTGCGAATCAACGAAGGAAACGAGTTCTGGTCTAAGAAGACGGTTAGCCGCAAGGCTCGAACCTTATCTATTTGGACCATAAGGAAGAGGTCTCCGAACGTATTGACATTCTCATCGGTTTCCGCGTCAATTGATTTGACGAACAGAGCACCGCATCTTTACTCAATTGCTTTTTTCTTCATTAGAAGAATATTAATAATTGCAGGTAGGTTTTGGAGGAATGGTGTGTTATAAATAACGGATTAAATTAAACCCGCAAAATATTACAAATGAAAGAACGCACATTAAAAGAATAAGTGTCAGGGCCCTTTCTACTCCTGTTGATTTAATATCGCCGTAAATCGATCGTGATTCATCTGTAGGAATGGCCTCACCTGTATCAACATTATTTTCGATGTTTTCTAAGGGGCAGGTAACTATGTCCGGATGTATCTCAGACTGTTCTAAGGTGCTTTTGTCTGAACTGTCCGGAACCTCATCGTTACTTTTCATTTCTGCTTTGGAGCAGTTATCATTAAATGCTTCTTTTTCAGAACTTGTATCAACATATATTTGGTTATGATGATCGATTCTGTTATTTTTCTTGAGTCGCTCTAATAAACCTGCGATGGCTAATCCTGCCCCTCCAATCAGCATCCATGCAAGTCCGGGCAGTGCAATAAGTATTGCAAGGAAGGGATTGAAGTGATAGACATCATATAGGGCCCATGCTGCTAAACCGGCAGGCAAAAAGGTCATGCGCAGAAAAATAAATATAGGCGCTGCAATATATCCAAGCCAATCCCAACCCGTGATGTCAGACACTGCTATGCCAGCTATGCAATACATAGCAAGCGCATACACGAGATACACTACAGCAACTAAGCCGCCGCTAAAAGCTGTAAATAATTCCTTTAACTTTTCCATTTATTTTTCCGCCTTCGAGAGTGCTCCCGGAACGCTGAAGAGGTATATAAGAAAAAATATATTGACTAATGGAATGAGGCACCATAAACAATGCCATTTACTCTCGTTTAAATCTGCAAGTCTCCTCGAAAATATTCCAATCGTATAGATAAGAAGCACTAAACTTGCAGCCAATATTAAGGATATAAAATAAAGGTCTAACTGACCCGAAAGTCTATATGCTATTTTATCCAATGTATCAATTACTACATTAAGTAGTAATGACAAAATAAAGGTTAAAACGAATCTTATAATAAATTGCTTCCTCGTTAATGGGTCGCAATATAAGTCGATGAAAACCTGTTTAAATGTATTCATTTGCTAAAGGAAAAAAATGTAAGAAACTTGATTCATACTATGAGAAAGGCTTTAAATTTTTCTTCCGTATAATATTCGTAGAATACAGCGGCACGACTAATTGTGGTTCAGGAACTTTCAATTACGTGTTAATTGGTAAAAATTAGATGCAATCAACTGCATACGATTGATTACATTGATATAAATTACGCCGACTGATTCTTATGGAGTACGACTTTTGTTGCTGCGAAAATCGTTAAGCTGAGCGAAATTATTGAGCAATTAAACTGAAAAATGATCTCTCGCTTAACGAGCATGGTCAGGCGAAGTTCTGCAGCACCTGCATTTGGACGTATCCGCACTGCGGCGCGCAGCCGCGAAGTGAATGCGTCGAAGAGCATTCGAGCATCGGGGATTCGGCTATGCAAGTCCGTTTGTTCTGAAGCGGGAGGAAAATGACCTTCGGCTCAGTGCTCGCTGATGCGAATTGACATCCTCTTCGCCCTGAAGGACGGAGATTCCCTGCGGAGTCCTTATGCGTTTTTAGGCGCATAGGGATCTCTTCGGATGGGTTTCTGCTGCTGACCGGCACGACTCTTGCGAGAAGGCCGCTTAACTTGAGCTCGAGCAGTGCACAGCCGCTCCCCACGGGCTCTTAGGCGCTGCCCGCGCCTGAGTATGTTGTTGGCGTCCGCGACGTCGGCGTCGCCTTCATAACCGCACTTTCGACAGCAGAACCTGAAGGATTCAGAGGCGACACATCTTCGCATTTGGGACACGTTCTGATCGTGTTCGCCGCAGCAACGGCGCACACCTCTCCGCCCCTGCCGCCGACATACTTGGATGATCCCAGACCTACAAAAAAGCCGCCTCACGCAAGCAGGGCGGCTTTTGAACTATTTTTCGTTGTAATGAGTGCGGCATTGCACAATTTCTAATGTCCGGTTACCGTCTTCTTCGGAAATGCGGTAAATCAAACGGTTTTTGGCATCGATCCTGCGAGACCAAAAGCCGGATAAATTGCCAGTCAAGGGTTCCGGCAGCCCTAGCCCGCTATTGCCGTTGTGCTTGATGTCCTTGATTAAAGCATTTACTTTGGTCAGTTTCTTGCGATTGTCCTGCTGCCGCCCTCAATCAGATCGTGCTCATTGACCTTGCCTAATTCCAATTGAGCAATGCTTTCACGCAATCGCGCCTGATTCTCGGCACACCAAAACGGATCGGCCTTAATTGCAAAGGGAATCCGCCCTTCATTGACGACTGGGATAGCAAAAACGGTGAATGCTGTTGTCATGTTGAGCCCCATCATTTGGATGATGGACTCAAATTTTTTTTTGAGCTTCGCGTCCATGCGGAAGCTGACAGTTGCCGTTGCGTCCATAGCAATATGTCCCGCTAATCATTAGCTCTTTTATGAATACAAGCAACTTTATAACTGAAAATTGCAAGCTGGCGCACTGAATTAGTCAGCATTTCAAGGCTGTTAACCATGAAATCCGCACAGCAACTATCTTTGTTTGCCGCTCCTATTGAAGCTGACAGCCGCGGCGAGACAACCGACTGATGGCCGCACGGCAGCCATCATATGATCAGCAGCGACCGGCCAAACAGCCGACAACGGCATAGACTGCATGCCGAGGAACGAGGGCGCAAGCACTCAGCTCAAGCTCGTTTCTAAATTTCCCTAACCCTGCTTCGGGCTCAGGAGGCCCGCAGAGATTTTCATTATGACGACACATACCGAGGCCGCCGAGGCGATGGCTGAAGAAGCGGCGGATCACCTTCAGGCAGCGGCCAATGCTCCAAGCCCTGATGAAGGCCTTTCCGCAGCTGCAGATGCAGTGATTGATACGACGCATTGGTTCACGCGTTTTTTTGAAACGCTTACGGCGGGAATGACCTGGTCGAGCCTGCTGCTGCAGATTTTTGCAGTGATCTGTGCCTTCATTCTCGGCTGGTGGGGGTCTCGCGCCTTTACGGAGTGGCTCGAAAAGAGGCGCCCCAGTGCAGATGATCTCGGTGTAGTCAATCACATCAAGCATCTGGCTTACGGGCTTCTTGAGAATGTGTCTTTCGGCCTCATCGCAGGATCGTCCCTCGCGCTTGCGGCCTGGCTGATCGTAACGCTGGGTGATGAGCCTTCTCGGTCGCTCGTTATCTGCAGGATCTTCTACTCGATCTTCTATGCATTTTCGGTGCTCTCCGTTGTGATGGCCTTTGTGCAGGCCAGCATCGGACGAAGCATCATCACCCGAGGTGTGCAGCGTGCAGTCACCGTCATCTTTTGGTGCTTTGCAGTGCTGCAGTTCTTCGGCGTGCTGTCGGATTTGGTGGACTATCTTGATGCGCTGAGAATCCCCATCGGCAAGGGGGACATGACGGTTTGGAAGGCCTTCATGGCGGTGATTTCGGTGCTGCTCACGCTGGCCGTTGCCAATTGGATTTCGGCCATCATCAATCAGTTCATTCAGGGGGCGCAGAATCTGACCCCCAACCTGAAGGTAGTGCTTTCGCGCATTGTCACCGTTCTTTTTCTGATTCTGGCGGTCATCATCGGTCTTGGAACCGTCGGCATCGACTTGACGATTCTTTCGGTTTTCGGCGGCGCTTTAGGCGTCGGGTTGGGCTTTGGACTGCAAAAGATCGCTTCCAACTATGTTTCCGGATTCATCATCCTCTTGGACAAATCCATCAAAATCGGAGATCTGGTTACGGTGGGCGGCTTCCGCGGAAAGGTGGTGGAAATCAATACGCGCTTTACGGTGGTGCGCAGTCTCGACGGTATTGAGAATATTGTCCCGAATGAAGCGTTCGTGACGTCAGCTGTGCTGAATCATTCGTATACGGATGAAGCCAATACGCAGTATGTCGCTGTGACGATTGACTTCAATGCGGATGTGGATCGGGCGCTTGCCGTCATGCTCGAAGAGGTTTCGCGCGATCGTCCGCGCATCGTCAAGGGCCGCAAGCCCTGGGCCTATGTGGACAGTTTCGGAGACAGCGGCATTAATTTGAAGGCGGCTTTTTGGCTGGCCGACCCGGTCAATGGTTCCGTCGGGATCAAAACAGCCATTACGCTCGATATTGTCCGTCGTTTCCGCGAGGAAGGCATCCGCATTCCGTACAACCGTCTTGAAGTTGTGATGCTCGATCCGCATGCTGATGACGATGCGCCCGCCGACGTTCAGCCGAAGGGATCCTCTGCGGCGGTTTAAGGGCAGGCTTTCCTCTCCCGCTTAGTGCCTTAGGAGCAGAAAAAAACCTCAGAAAGCAGGTTCGCTTTCTGAGGCTAAGTCACAAGGTATGGTGAAGTCAGGATTTTTTCCTGCGGAGCGGCTGCGAGGGCGGCCGCTCTTCGGTGTATCACACTAGGCCCATCCAGCTCCAATACGTAGCAGACATCAGAAGAATGAGCAGATAGGCCGCAATTGTCAGAATGATGCCGGTGAAGGCAAAAGTCTTCACGTCAAACGCACCGGTTGAGTAGGCAATCAGATTCTGCGGGGCATTGACCGGAAGAATGAAGCCAAAGCTGATGACGTACTGCAGAATCATCGTAATGCCCAGCACATTGACGTTCGGCGCATCAAGTCCGTTCACGAGAGCGATGATGATTGGAATGAGTGCGCTTGAGAGCGCAGCGGCGGATGCAAAGCCGAGGTGAATGATGATGAGAAAGAGGGCGAGAACCGCAACGACGACAAAAGTGGTCTGATCTGCGAGCCCGAAGGAGGAACCAATGCCTTCGGCGAGCCACTGTGCGGCGTGGGTGGACAAAAGCGTGGAGCCGAGCGAGATGCCGACGCCGAAGACGAGCAGCGTGCCCCAGTTGATGCGGTTGACGACGCTCTTCCAGTCCATCACGCCCATGCTTGGCAGCATAAGGAGCGCAATGGCGCACACTGTCGTAGTCGTCGTATCAAAGGGGTGGAGCTTCTTTTCCGTCACCCACATAAAGAGGAGTACGAGGGAGACGACCGTGAGCTTCCATTCAGCAGCGGACATAGGGCCGAGCTTTGCGAGTTCACGGCGAACGGCATCGTCGCCGCCCGAAATATCTTCGAGCGAACCCTTAAAGAGACGGGTGACGACCACATAGAGCACGACGCTCATCAAAGCGGCGAACGGTGCGGCAGCGACAAACCAGTCAAGCCAGGAAATATCATGACCGGTCAGTTCCTGAATGAACCCCACGGCCACCATATTCTGGGCAGCGGCAGTCTTGATGCCGACATTCCACACGCTGTCGACCTGTGCAACCGTGATGAGGAGCATGGCGCCGAAAGCACTCTTCAGCGGAAGTCCGAAGGCGCGCACCATGCCGGTGACGATCGGCACGAGGCAGGCAACGCGCGCAGTGCTCTATGTGCGCAGTGGTCGACGGCACAAAGAAAGAGAGAATGAAGCCGCAGAGAATGATGCCGAGCACAACACGCGAAGGCGACGTGCCGATTTTGGAGAGCGTAACGAGGGCAATTCGCCGGTCAAGCCCCGTCTGCATCATGGCTGCCGCAAGGAAGAGCGCCGCGCCGACAAGGCAGAAGGCGGGGGAAGAGAAGCCCGTGAGTGCCATGCGAAGCGCTTTGCTCGTGCCGATGAGCCCCTGGCCGTCGGGCTGCGGAGAAAGTCCCACAAGGACCGCAATGAGCGCCATGATGACGCCGGCGGAAACCGGAAACGACACGGCGCCCGTCGCCCAGGTAATGACGGCGAAGGCCATGATGCCGATCATGCGCTGACCGGCAATGGAGAGGTCCGCGAGCTGCGGCATCAGACAGATGATGCCGAGAGCAGCGACGGCAAAGACAAGGCCGTATCGCTTAAAGAAGCCGGGCGAGGGCTGAGTGTCAGCGGTCACAGTCGATTTCCCATTGGAGCCTGCAGACGCAGAGCCCCTTGACGTCATATTGGACGCCGAATCGACAAGGGCAACGGAGTGGGTTGTGTTCATGGGGAGTCCTCTCTTTCTTTTCTTTGGCGAGGTCGGACCGCTTGTTCAGGGATTCGCGGTGCCGTTCCGTTATTCCTAAGCCAAAGCCGTGCCAAAAGCAGAAAGACTTTTATTTTTTTGAATGACTCCCCAGAAATAGATGTAAACGATCGGAATCGGTGATCGACATGCATGAATAAGGATCCCCGGGGAAGGGATGCCTGTCGGCGTTTAATTCAAAACTGGTGATTTTTTCTTAAGATAAAGTCAATAGGTAGTAACGCTTTATTGACGACATTGCCCTTTTAAATGCGCTGATTTAGAAATGTCTGCACCATATTGGTGCACTGCTCGTTCTGCGAAGAGATGGGTTTAAGGGCAAAAGCGCCGCACCGAGCGTGTCAGAGCGGCAGCCTATCGATGACGTTGACCGAGGAGTTTGACCATGAACGGTGCTCTCGAGCAGCGCGACGCGGCATAAAAAAGACCGTCAGCATGAGTGAGACGCCATGCTGACGGTCTGCGGATCTGCGGGATCAATGAGAAGCAATGAAGTGCGGCTTAGTCCTTCAAATCAATGAAGTGCTTATAGATTTCAACGCCTTTTTCAAGCACTTTTTCATCGAAATTGAAACGGTCGGAATGGAGCGGAATCCCGGTGCCGGTGCCCAGAAGAATGAAGAGCCCGGGCAGCGTCCGCTGGTAGTAGGCAAAGTCTTCGGCAATCAAGAGGGGCTTAGGCAGCATTTCGAGGTTCGGCAGACGCTTTTGGGCATCTTCAAAGAGTTTTTCATCGTTGACGACCGGCGGATAGCCTTCAGGGGCATCTACATGAACTTTAACGCCGAGATCCTTAGAGATCTGTTCGCCCAGCGCATAAAGGCGATCGCGCCCCATCTTGAAGACCGACTCGCTGAAAACGCGCAGCGACCCTTCAAGGTGAGCATGCGCAGCAATGGCGTTGCGCACCGTGCCGGCCTGCAGCAGACCAAACTTCAGCGTGCACCAGGGGCCCTCGGCGGCGTGAAGATCGTCAAGAATCTTTTCTGCACCCACGACAAAGCGGGATGCGGCAAGCAGGGCATCCGCACCGTCTTCGCTTTTGGCGATGTGAGTGCTTTTGCCTTCAATGTCAACCGTGACTTCGCACGATGCGGCAAGGAGCGGCCCCGGACGGGTTGCAGGCTGTCCGAGCGGCAGATCCGGCCAAAGGTGAAAGCCGTAAATGGCCTTCACGTTCTTTTGCGCAAAAATGCCGGACTGGCAGATGAACTGAGCGCCGCCCGTCGTCTCTTCAGCAGGCTGGAAAACCAGCAGAACATTCTGCTTTAAGCGGTCTTTGACCGACGCAACATACTGCGCAAGCTCAAGCACCATGGCCATGTGGCCGTCATGTCCGCAGGCGTGCATGTGCCCTTGATGTCTGGACGAAAAAGGCACGCCGGAGACTTCACAGATGGGGAGCGCATCCATGTCGGAGCGGAAGGCAACGGCTTCATGAGCGCCGGCATCAAACCAAGCGCAGACAGCGTGACCGTCGGGGGAAAAGACCTCGCAGGGCAGTTTCTCAAGCACGCTGCGCACATAAGCGGTGGTCTTGGGAAGATCAAAGTCAAGTTCCGGGATCTGGTGGAGATCGCGGCGGTATTTAAGAATGCGCTCGAACATGAGAGCAATGTCCTTAACAAAAATCGAGTGGGCGAAGCACTGCTGCCGACGGTCAAAGACAGATGACAGAAGAGCTTAAACCGCTGTTGATGCGGTACTGTGAGCAGGCTCGGCGGTCAATAGTGGTCTCATCCTATCAACAGGCTTAACGTCTCGGCCTAAGAAGCACTGTCAACAACGGCGTCTTAAGATGCAGATTGAAAGGATTGAGGGGAAGTTACTAGTCGTGTGTGAGCGCTTCAAGGCCGCTCTTTTCCGGCCTGGAAGTCAGAAAACTTTTCGCTGTCGTTTATGAAGAAACGGCCGCACTGCATGCGGCCGTCGATGAATTGTTTGGGGCACACCGCTCAAACCGGATACCCAAAGCAGTCGGCAGTGCAGTTAAAGCTGCCGCAGCGCACTTTCCAAGGCTGTCTTAGTTGATGTGCCGGCGTCCTTATGCGCCTTAATGATGCGCGCAGGCACGCCTGCCACAACGGCACCGGCCGGAACATCTTCAATGACGACGCTGCCTGCGGCGACGACGGCGCCTTCGCCCACATGGATGCCTTCAATCACGACGGCATTGGCGCCGATAAAGACATTGTCATCGATGATGACGGGCTGCGCGGAAGCGGGTTCAACGACGCCGGCGAGCACAGTGCCAGCTCCAATGTGGCAGCGGCGTCCGACAGTGGCGCGTCCGCCCATCACAACGCCCATATCGATCATGGTGCCTTCGCCGATCACCGCGCCGATGTTGATAATGGCGCCCATCATGACCACTGCGCCGTCGCCGATCGTCACCTGATCGCGAATCACCGCGCCGGGTTCAATGCGGGCGTTGATGCCTTTGAGGTCAAGAAGCGGAATGGCGGAGTTGCGGCAGTCGTTTTCGATGACCATATCGTCGATCTTGCTGCGGTTGGCTTCAAGAATCGGACCGAGTTCCTTCCAGTCGCCGAAAATCACTTTGTCGCCGACGCCGAAGACCTTTGCCGAACCGAAGCTGATCGGGGCTTCGCCGGCTTTCTCGCGAAGCGTGATCCTCACGGGCGTCTTCTTTTCAGCCGTGGCGATGTAGTGAATGATTTCCTGTGCGTTCATCATGGTGATTCAATCCCCAGTGTTAGAAAGTTGAAGTGCAGCACTCAGCGGCGAGCGAAAAGCAGTTCGTCAAGGGTGTGCAGACCCACGGGGGCGTCCTTGAGCTTTTCGGCGGTTTTAAGCGCGCCAATTGCAAAGATCCGGCGGGATTCCGCGCGGTGGGTGAGTGAGAGCTCTTCTTCGTCGCCGAAGAAGGACACGGTATGCACCGCCACGGTGCCGCCGCGGACAGCGTGGACACCGATTTCACCGGCTGTGCGGGGCGTGAATCCTTCGCGGCCGAAGACCGTCGGATGGGTGCCGGCGGGGTTGACGGCTGAAAGAAGGAGCTTCGCCGTGCCGCTCGGCGCATCTTTTTTCATGCGGTGGTGCGTTTCGATGATCTCAATGTCAAAGTCCGGCAGCAGGGCGGCAGCCTCTGCGGCGAGGTGCTTTAAGACCGCAACGCCGATGGAGAAGTTGGCGCTCAACGCTACGGGCGCGTAGCTGCCCAACGCATTGACGCGGGCAGCTTCTTCGTCGCAATAGCCGGTGGTGCCGGAAACGAGCGGCGTTCCGGTGCGCTGCACATAGGCCGCGAGTGCCGGCAGCGACGCCGGAGCGGAAAAATCAATGACGGCATCCATACGGTCGCACTGGGCGAGCTGAGCGATCGTCGCCGTATTGAATTCGGCCGCAACTTCGATGCCGCGGTCTGCGGCGCAGTCTCGGATCATGCGGCCCATGCGGCCCATACCGATGAGAGCGATTCTCATAGCGAAGAGTTCCTTACTTCAGAAAGCCCGCGGCAGCGAGTGACGAACGCAGCGTTTCGCGGTGGGCTTCAGTCATATGCGTGAGCGGGAGACGGTAGCCGCCGACATCCATGCCGAGGAGATTCATAGCCTCTTTGACAGGAACCGGATTCACTTCAATGAAGAGATCGTTGATCACATCGAGAAGTTCAATCTGCGCGCGTCGTGCGTCGTCCGTGCGGCCTTCAAGATAATCGAAAACCATCTGATGCGTCTCCTTCGGAGCGATGTTGGCCAGCACCGAAATGACGCCCGAAGCACCGATGGAAAGGAGCGGCACAATCATGTCGTCGTTGCCCGAATACATGGCGAAATCGTCCGAGAGGTACTTTGCGACCTTGGCGGCATAAGACATATTGCCGCTCGCTTCCTTGATGCCCACAATGTTGGGGTGCTGCGAGAGGCGTGCGACATTGGCCACTGATATGGAGCAGCCCGTGCGGCCGGGCACGTTGTAAAGAATGCAGGGAATCTTCACGGCGTCGGCAACGGTCTTGAAGTGAAGGTACATCCCTTCTTCGTTGGTCTTGTTGTAATAGGGGGTAATGAGGAGCAGACCGTCAGCGCCCAGACGTTCATAGGAGAGCGACTTTTCGAGCATCGTCTGCGTAGAGTTGGAGCCCGATCCGGCAATAACGGGGATGCGGCCCGCAACGCGCTTGACGGTGTATTCGCAGACAGCGTTGTCTTCTTCGTGAGACATCGTTGAAGATTCGCCGGTTGTGCCGAGGATCACCAGAGCATCGGTGCTGTTGGCCAAATGAAAGTCAATGAGTTCGCCGAGCTTGTCGAAATTGACGGAACCGTCTTCATTGAAAGGTGTGATAAGTGCGACCAGTGAGCCGCGAATTGTCGGATGAGACATGCTGAATACCGTGCGTAGTTGGGGTTGCAGGGTGGAATTGTAGGGGCGAAGCGGTGCGGTCACTCCTGAGATCCGCGGGTGCTTGAAACGGATTGAAAAATCGCAGTATCGATCTCAAGAGCAGGGAAACCATCCTGCTGCACGTTCAGCGCTCCTCGCCGACAGCCTCAAATACATAAAAGAAGCGCCAGCAAAGAGCGTTATCTCTGCTGGCGCAAAAAACAACGTGCCGGCAGAGTGCACGCTGCTTTGACCGGTCAAGATAGCGCAACTGCTCACAAATTCACGAAAACCAATCAATTTCGTGCATTTTGCAGGCAGACAGTCCAGCGGGTATCTCCCGCAGGCCCATCCGCCGTCCCCCAGGCTGAGGATGCCGGCGAATTCGGCGGATCTGCCTCCCCTCGGGGTCGCTGC
>OGOF01001288.1_pt1 | contig 15808 bp, 9 predicted proteins | sample 1552621 | NCBI WGS metagenome assembly OGOF01 (sample SAMEA2580156, study PRJEB22360) | human gut metagenome | biome: human gut; feature: human-associated habitat; material: faeces | place: Denmark | collected 2008/2010
GTGATGGAATAATTTACAAATATAAGAAAATAGGTGAAAAGAATACGGTAATTGGGGTTACATTCCTGAATTTATGATTTTTTTACATTAAGAGGGATTGGAAATGTCGGGATAATCATTATTAGCGGTAAATGAATTGGGATGAACGGAATAATGGTAATATTTAGTGGTGATGAGGCAAGAAACTTGCCTTTATGAAGCAAATGAAGCTAAAATAGACGAGAATTTATCTGTGTGGGGAGTGTGGATATACTAATTTTGCCAATAAATGAAACTTAAATCTATGATGAAAAGATTTGCAAATTTATTGGCTGTTTTTATTCTTTCTGTAAATTGTATTAGTGCCCAAAATCTAACTCGTTGGGTTAATCCGTTTATTGGAACCGGTGCTGTTCAATCCAGTCTTTCTGGGAATAATTATCCAGGAGCTACTGTCCCTTTTGGTATGGTGCAGCTGAGTCCCGATACTCGTGAAGCGCCTGATTGGGCACAAGCTTCGGGATATGATTATAATGATTCTATTATTTATGGTTTCAGTCATACACGTTTAAGCGGAACCGGTGCTTCCGATTTTATAGATATCCTTCTATTTCCTACCATGAGTGATAAAAGGAAATCGTCTTTTACTCATCAAAACGAACAGGCGCGTCCGGGGTATTATCAAGTATTATTAACGGATGAGAAGATTCAAGCGGAGTTGACGGCTTCTGTGCATGTAGGGGTACATCGCTATATCTATTCTGATGGCGGTCAGTTGAAATTATGGTTGGATTTAGATCATTCGGCAAATAAGGAGAGTTGGAACCGCCGGATAATTCAATCACAAATCCGTGTAGTTTCTCCTACAGTAGTAGAAGGATATCGTGTTATTACAGGATGGGCAAAACTGAGGAAAATATATTTCCATCTTGAATTTTCCCAACCAATCTTATCCAGTCAGTTACATGATGGCAATCGGAGGTATGAGAATACTCCTGTCATTAATGGTACAGAACTGTGTGGATTATTCTGTTTCGACAAGAAGTGGAATAATGAATTGATATGTAAAGTCGCTTTATCTCCAGTTTCCATTGAAAATGCCCGGTTGAATATGGCAGCTGAGGTTCCCGGATGGAACTTTGAACATATTGCTTCTGCTGCCGAAGCCAGCTGGGAGAAAGAATTGAAGAAAGTCATCATCCAAGGTACCGGTTTGCAGAAAAAGATTTTTTATACAGCTTTATATCACACTATGGTACAACCTAATACGATGAGCGATGTAAATGGTGAATATATGGCTGCCGATTATACGACACGTAAGGTAGCCGATAATGAAGTTCATTATTCCACTTTTTCTTTATGGGATACATTCAGAGCAGCTCATCCGCTTTATACTTTGCTGCATACCGACCGCATTCCTGATTTTATTAAAAGCATGATGAGGCAATATGACTATTATGGTTATTTGCCTGTATGGCAATTATGGGGGCAGGATAATTATTGTATGATTGGTAATCACTCCATTCCTGTCATTGTGGATGCTGTGCTGAAAGGTGTTGCAGGAGTGGATGCGGAAAAGGCTTATGAAGCGGTTCATAGCAGTTCCATCGTATCTCATCCGAACTTTCCTTTTGAAGTATGGGAGAAATATGGATACATGCCTGAGGATATTCAAACACAATCTGTTTCTATTACTTTAGAACAAGCTTTTGATGATTGGTGTGTTGCACTGTTGGCCCGGAAATTAGGGAAAGAGGAGGATTATGGGCGTTTTATGAAGCGTTCTGCTTTTTACAGGAATTTATTTAATGCAGAAACAAAATTCTTTCAACCGAAAAATAAGAAAGGAGAATGGATGGAGCCTTTCGATCCTTATAAGTATGGAGCCAATGGTGGCTACCCTTTCACTGAGGGGAATGCCTGGCAATACTTCTGGTATGTACCCCAGAATATACCTGACTTGATTTCACTGACAGGGGGAAACAAAGCTTTTACGGCAAAGTTGGATACCTTTTTCACAGTCAATCACCAAAGTGGTGAACTGAATGACAATGCTTCCGGTTTTGTAGGGCAATATGCGCATGGCAATGAGCCGAGCCATCATGTGGCTTATCTGTATGCGTGTGCGGGAGAACCTTGGAAAACACAAAAATATGTGGCACATATCATGAATGAACTGTATAATGATTCCTCTTCAGGTTATGCCGGTAATGATGATTGCGGGGAAATGTCTGCCTGGTATGTGTTTGGCGCACTTGGCTTTTATCCGGTAAATCCGGTTAGCGGGAAGTATATTATCGGTACTCCTATGTTGGAGGAAGCGGTTATTCAGTTGCCTGATGGAAAGACTTTTACCATTAAGGCCCCACGCAAAGAGCACAATGAGATTTATATCCGTTCCATGAGACTGAATGGCAAGAAATATACAAAGAATTATATTACTCATCAGGATATTATGAATGGCGGAACGTTGGAGTTTGTAATGACTGCCTCACCGGGAAAATGATAACAAATGGTGAAGTATTGGAATTTGTGCCGGGAAAGATTTCTAAATGTTGAATAACTCCCTTTTATAGGTTACGATTGAAGCAAAAGAGTCTAAAAATGGCGAGTTTTTCTCTACCTAATGGGAGAGGTATATCTACTTTTGTTTCAGAAGAAACTATTAATCATGAAAAATATGAAACATTTTAAGACTTATTTAGCAGCAATGGCTTTGGCCCTTTCCGGATGCCAGAGTGCAACAGATTCCTGTGGAACTACAGAATTGTGGTATGCCCAACCGGCAAAAGTTTGGATGGAATCTTTACCTATCGGTAATGGGCGTTTGGGAGCTATGACTTATGGTGGAATAGAGGAAGAGAAACTGGCATTGAATGAATCGACAATGTGGTCCGGCCAGTACAATGAGAACCAGAACAAACCTTTCGGGCGAGAGAAAATGAACCAGCTCAGAAAGTTGTTCTTTGAGGGAAAACTATCGGAAGGAAACCATATAGCCGGAGATAATCTTCATGGCAACCAGACTTCTTTCGGAACTCATCTTCCCATTGGAGATTTGAAGATGCAATTCATTTACCCCGAAGGTAAAGTGACCGGCTACCGTCGTTCGTTAAGCTTGGATGAGGCTGTCAGCAGCGTTTCTTTCAACTCCGGCGGTGTGAACTATAAACGTGAGTATTTTGCTACAAACCCGGATAATGTTCTCGTACTCCGCTTGACCGCTGATAAGCAAAAGTCCATTACTATGAATATGGGATTGGATTTGATGCGTCAAGCCGATCTTTCTGTAGAAGATAACCAATTGGTATTTACCGGGAAAGTAGATTTTCCCTTGCATGGTCCGGGCGGAGTCTGTTTTGAAGGAAGAATAGCCGTTCTGGCTGATAATGGAGAGGTAAAGATGGAACAGTCTGGAGTAGGTATAAAAGAAGCTGATGCCGTGACTTTGATTGTCGATGTGCGTACCGATTATAAAAGTCCTGATTACAAGACTCTTTGTGCTGATGGTGTGAAGAAGGCTGCAGCTAAATCTTATGATGAATTGAAGCAGGCGCATATAAAGGATTATAACACGTTGTATAATCGTGTTTCTATTCATTTCGGACAAGACGCTAACCGCGCGTTGCCTACGGATGTCCGTTGGAAACAAGTGAAGGAAGGCAAGACTGATACTGGTCTGGATGCCTTGTTCTTCCAGTATGGCCGTTACCTCACCATTGCCAGTTCCCGCGAAAACTCTCCATTGCCCATTGCCTTGCAGGGTTTTTTCAATGACAACAAGGCGTGCAACATGGGCTGGACCAATGACTATCATCTGGATATCAATACTGAACAGAATTATTGGGCAGCCAATGTTGGCAATCTTGCTGAATGTAATGCCCCCCTGTTTACCTATATTAAGGATTTGGCGCATCACGGTGCGAAGACAGCCGAAGTGGTCTATGGATGTAAAGGCTGGACTGCTCACACTACAGCCAATGTCTGGGGATATACTCCCGCCTCCAGTACCATTATTTGGGGACTGTTCCCGATGGCAGGTTCATGGATAGCTTCCCATCTGTGGACACAATATGAATTTACACAGGACAAGCAATATCTGGCCGAAACGGCCTATCCGCTTTTGAAAGGTAATGCACAGTTCATCCTGGATTTCTTGGCAAAAGACCCGAAGAGTGGTTATCTGATGACAGGGCCGAGCATCTCACCCGAAAACTGGTTCCGTACAGCAGGCGGTGAAGAAATGGTTGCCTCCATGATGCCTGCCTGTGACCGTGAACTGGCCTACGAGATCTTGTCGAATTGTGTTCAGGCTTCAGAGATATTGAATACCGACCGCGAGTTTGCCGATAGCCTGCGTACTGCCATCGCCCAACTTCCTCCCATCCAGTTGCGTGCCAATGGTGCCATTCGTGAATGGTTTGAAGATTTCGAGGAAGCTCATCCCAACCATCGTCACACTTCCCACCTGCTGGCACTCTATCCTTTCTCCCAAATCACTTTGGAGAAGACTCCCGAATTGGCGGAAGCTGCCCGCAAGACCATCGAGAATCGTTTGTCTGCCGAGAACTGGGAAGATACAGAGTGGAGTCGTGCCAATATGATTTGTATGTATGCCCGTTTGAAAGATGCACAGGAAGCATATAAGAGCGTTCAATTATTACAAGGTAAGCTTTCACGTGAAAATTTAATGACTGTATCTCCAGGTGGCATTGCTGGGGCGGAAGGTGATATTTATTCATTCGACGGAAATCCCGCCGGTACAGCCGGTATGGCAGAAATGCTGGTGCAGAACCACGAAGGTTATGTAGAGTTCTTACCGTGTTTGCCTGTTGAATGGAAAGATGGTAGTTTTAAAGGTCTGTGTTTAAAGGGAGGAGCTGAAGCGACTGCTGAGTGGACGAATGCTGTCATTAATAAAGCTTCTTTAAAAGCTACTGTTGATCAGGTTTTAAAAGTGAAAGTTCCTCAAGGGAAAAAATATAGAGTGCTTTTAAATAGTAAGGAGGCAATTGCAAATCCTGATGCAAAAGGTTTGATAACAGTGGAAATGAAACGTGGAGATTTGCTGGAATTGTTGTAAAAAACAGGTTGCTTTGCATAGCTTGATTGAGGATTACATCTCAGTATATTGAGGTGTAGTCCTCGTTTTATGATAAGGCAACCAGCAAAGTAATGAAATAGTAATATTGTCCATATCCTCAGTAATTTTTTCTATTCTTTAAATCCTTGAATCCTTGTTACTTTGCATCATAAAAATAACTAATATATGATATTCATGAAAACACAATCTAATTTTTATCTATTTCTTATTGCTTTGATTTCTGCTATGGGAGGTTTCCTATTTGGATATGACTGGGTAGTGATCGGAGGAGCAAAACCTTTTTATGAACAATATTTTGGTATAGCTGGTAACCCTGTTATGCAGGGATGGGCTATGAGCAGTGCCTTGATTGGTTGTTTGTTTGGGGCGCTAAGTGCCGGTAAGCTGAGTGACCGTTTGGGACGTAAGCCTATTTTGATTTTGGCGGCAGGATTATTTATCTGTACGGCTGTCGGTACAGGGGCGGTGCATTCTTTTACTTTCTTTAATGTATTTCGTTTGGTGGGGGGCTTTGCCATTGGGATTGCTTCCAGTTTGTCACCTATGTATATAGCAGAAATAGCTCCGGCACATTTGCGGGGACGGTTTGTGTCCATCAATCAGTTGACGGTAGTGTTAGGTATCTTGACTTCTCAGATTGTTAATTGGCAGATAGCCGAGCCTGTGGCATTAGGAGCTACTCATGAAATGATCCGTGAATCATGGAACGGACAGATGGGATGGCGCTGGATGTTTTGGGCAATGACTGTCCCGGCCGCCTTGTTCTTTGTTTTTAGTTTTATATTACCGGAGAGTCCTCGTTGGTTAGCCTCTTCGGGAAAGCGGGAGGCTGCACTCAAGGTGTTTACCCGTATGGGAGGAAAGGAATATGCTGTTACTGAGTTGGCGGCCATAGAAGCGGCTTCAGCCTGTCAGACGCAAGAAGGAGGTTTTCGTCAATTATTGAATCCTGCTATGTATAAAGTGCTGACTATAGGTGTTGTCATGGCTATTTTGCAGCAATGGTGTGGTATTAATGTTATTTTCAACTATGCACAGGAAATATTTATGGCGGCAGGTTATGGCGTGTCTGATGTCTTGATGAATATTGTGGTGACCGGTATTACAAATGTCATATTTACTATTCTAGCCATGTTTGTAGTAGATCGCTGGGGACGTAAGGCATTGACACTGATCGGTTCATTCGGGCTGGCAATAATCTATTCTTTTATGGGGGCCGCCTATTATTTTCATATCACCGGAATCGTTCTGTTGATTATTGTCGTAATGGCTATTGCCTGTTATGCCATGACTTTGGCTACAGTGATGTGGGTCATTATATCCGAAATCTTCCCGAACCGCATCCGTGGTGTTGCCATGTCCGTCTGCACCTTTGCTTTGTGGGCGGCTTGCTTTATCCTGACTTATACTTTCCCAATGTTAAATAGTGGCTTGGGAGCTGCCGGAACATTCTGGTTGTATGGATTGATTTGTCTGGGTGGAGGAATTTTTGTTGTATTCCGGTTGCCGGAAACGAAAGGGAAGAGTTTGGAAGAGATAGAAAAGGAATTAGTGAAATAACAATCATTTATTATGGAAAAAATAACTCAATATTTAATTCAAAGTACTGTACAGGGTAGTGAGGTACGTGCATGGGAAGAAGATATCATGCTTCCTACCTATGAGATAGGAAAGGAAGAGAAGAATCCTATTTTTCTTGAAAAAAGGGTTTATCAGGGAAGTTGCGGATCAGTCTATCCTTATCCGGTGGTAGAGAAGATTTCAGATAAAAAAGCAGACAAGAGGTATCATGCATTGTTTATCGAGAATGAATACATCAAGGTGATGATACTTCCCGAGTTGGGTGGTCGTATACACATGGCTTATGATAAGGTGAAAAAACGTCATTTTGTTTATTACAACCAAGTTGTGAAACCGGCATTGGTGGGATTGACAGGACCTTGGATTTCTGGAGGCATCGAATTTAACTGGCCTCAGCATCACCGTCCTTCTACTTTTTTGCCTACTGATTTTTTGATAGAGGAAAATGCGGACGGCAGTAAGACCATATGGTGTAATGAAGTGGAAAGAATGTTCCGCACCAAAGGTATGCAGGGATTTACGCTTTATCCGGGCAAAGCTTATATAGAAATAAAAGTGAAGATTTATAATCGTACGTCTTTTCCTCAGACTTTTTTGTGGTGGGCCAATCCTGCAGTAGTAGTCAATGACCATTATCATTCGGTATTTCCACCTGATGTAAATGCGGTGTTTGATCACGGCAAGCGCGATGTTTCTTCTTTCCCTATTGCTACAGGAGTTTATTATAAACAAGATTATTCTGCTGGTGTGGATATCTCTAAATATAAGAATATTCCGGTTCCTACATCATATATGGCTATCAAGTCTAAATATGATTTTGTGGGTGGCTATGAAGAAGATGTTCGTGGGGGACTTCTACATGTGGCCGATCATCATGTCTCTCCGGGAAAGAAACAATGGACGTGGGGAAATGGTGATTTCGGCAAGGCTTGGGATCGTAATCTGACTGATGAGGACGGACCTTATATTGAGCTGATGACCGGTATGTATACGGATAACCAACCGGACTTTACTTGGTTACAGCCCTATGAGGAAAAATCATGGGTACAGTATTTTATGCCTTATAGTGAAGTGGGTTATGTAAAGAATGCAACCAAAGATGCTTTGTTGAATTTGGAAATAAAGGAAGGTAAAGCCCGTTTGGTGCTTTATACTACGGGAGCGAATAGTGGAGTACGTATTATAGTAAAAGCTATTAAAGGCACTGTATTATTGGATAAGACTACACAAATTTCGCCATCAGAACCGTTTATTACGACTTTTGCGGCAGAAGGACTAAAAGAAGAGGAGGTATGTGCAGAGGTTCGTGATAAGGAAGGACAAATTTTGCTTTCTTATCAGGCGGATAAACCGGAAATCAGGCCGGTTCCTGATCCTGCTAAGGCTGCTAAAGATCCTCAGAATATTGCTTCTGTTGAACAACTGTTTTTGACCGGACTACACTTGGAACAATATCGCCATGCTACTTATAATCCGATGGATTATTATATGGAAGCATTAAGGCGTGAACCGGGAGATGTACGTTGTAACAATGCGGTGGGGTTATTGTTGATGCGTAAAGGACAATTTGCAATGGCAGAAAGCTATTTCCGGAAAGCGGTGGAAACCTTGACTGAACGTAATCCGAATCCTTATGACGGTGAACCTTATTATAATTTGGGCTGGAGTTGTATGATGCAACAGAAGTGGGATGAGGCTTATGATGCTTTCTTTAAGTCGGCATGGAATGCTGCTTGGCAGGATGCGGCTTATTATGCACTAGCACAACTTGACACTCGTAAAGGAAAGTATGAAAGTGCTTTGGACAAGATAGACCGTTCATTGATTCGTAATTGGCATAATCACAAAGCGCGTCAGTTGAAAACTTCCATTCTACGCAAATTGGGTCGTAAAGAGGAAGCTTTGGCGCTCGTAGCTGAATCATTGCAGATAGATCGTTTTAATATGGGATGCCGTTTTGAACATTATCTGTTAACCCGGGATGTGAAAGTGTTGGAGGAAATGAAAGAGTTGATGCGTGGTTGGGCGCACGGATATATAGAATACGCATTGGATTTTGCTGCTGCCGGATTGTATGAGGAAGCTTTATCTTTACTGGAATGCCATGTAACCGGAACTACAGAAATATATCCTGTCGTTTATTATGCAATGGGATATTTCCATACCTGTAAGGGAGATGAGAGTAAAGCATTGGAATATTATCAGCGGGCAGAAAAAGAGAATCATTCATATTGTTTCCCGAATCGTATAGAAGAAGTATTGATTCTTCAAGATGCCTTACGTCTGAATATTCATGGGGCAAAAGCGGCATATAGTTTAGGTAATTTCTGGTATGCTAACCGTCAGTATGACAATGCCATTGCCTGTTGGGAACATTCTGCGGCCATAAATCCGGCATATTCCACCGTATGGCGTAATTTGTCGTTGGCTTATTATAATAAACGCGATGACAAGCAGAAAGCCTTGGAAACTTTGGAAAAAGCTTATGCATTGGATGAGCACGATTCTCGTATCTTAATGGAGTTGGATCAACTTTATAAACGTTTAGGGCGGCCGCATAGTGAACGTTTGGCTTTTTTGGAAGCACATCTGCCCGAAGTAGAGCAGCGTGATGATCTTTCCATTGAACGTATCACTTTGTATAATCAATCAGGCCGCTATGCTGAAGCAAAAGAATTGATTGCCGCGCGTAATTTCCATCCATGGGAAGGAGGAGAAGGAAAAATCACCGGACAATATGTATTGTGTCGTGTAGAATTAGCAAAGATTGCTTTAAGTGAAAAACGCTATGCCGATGCTTTAGTTCTTTTGGATGAAACGGATGCTTATCCATTTAATTTGGGTGAGGGAAAATTGGCAAATGCTGAAGAGAATGATATATGGTATTATAAAGGTGAGGCGTTTCGTGGCTTGGGAAATGAGCAACAAGCTATAGATTGCTTTACCAAAGCGACCATCGGTTCTTCAGAACCACAACAGGCTTTCTTCTACAATGACCAACAACCCGATAAGATTTTCTATCAAGGTCTGGCATGGCGTGCGTTGGGTAGAGAGGATAAGGCACGCAGCTGCTTTAACAAATTGATAAAGCATGGTGAGAAGCATTTGTTTGACCACTGTCGGATTGATTATTTTGCTGTTTCTCTGCCTGATCTGGCTATTTGGGAAGATGACTTGGATAAACGTAACTGCATTCATTGTAATTATGTGATGGGGTTGGGGTATTTAGGATTGCGTGAAATGGGAAAAGCCATTGATTTTTTGGATAAGGTGCGAGAATTGGACATTAACCATCAAGGTGGACAAATCCATCGTAATTTGTGTGCTGTATGAGAAAAAAGAATTTTTTCCTTTTGTTGGTAACATTGTGTCTGTGCATTTTTGCACAGGCACAAATGCTGTCTGTTTATGAATTATCATCCCCAAACGGGCAATTGGTACTTACTGTAGAGAATGGAAGGGTCTTACAATATTCTTTAAGTTTGGAAGGTAGGTCTGTCATTCATCCCTCTGCTATTTGTATGACGATGCAAAATGGTAATATATGGGGAAAGAATGGTGAAGTGGTAGGGACTTCTACAAGTAGTACTTCTGAGAAGGTTTATCCGGTAGCTGGTAATTATCGTGAATTAACAGACCATTATAATGAACTTTCCTTGAAATTCAAGGATGGTTATTCAGTTATATTCCGGATGTATAATGAAGGAATGGCATATCGTTTTTGTGGAAATCTTCCGGAGCAGGATTCTTTGATTGTAGTTGATGAAGAAGCTTCTTTTAATCTGGCTGATGATCCGGCAGTTATTTTACCTGAAACAACTAATTTTACAGCTTGGGAGTTGAGCAATGTGCTTTACGAGGGCATTTCTAAAATAGAAGAACATAAATATGGTATTACACCAACTTTATTTACAAACAAGGTGCAAAATGTGCGTGTTGTGGTGGCTGAATCGGATTTAAATAACTATCCGGGTATGTATCTTCGTAAAGAAGATGGCAAGATGAAAGGTTATTGGGCGACCTATCCTAAAACAATAGAGATGGGCAGTTGGGGAAATTTTATTACGGTGGTAAAAGAAAGGGAGAATTATTTAGCACGTACTGCTGGTAACCATGCTTTCCCTTGGCGTATGGCTATTGTGGCAAGGATGATAAGGAACTACTGACTAATGAAATGATTTACTTACTGGCCAAGCCCCAACAAATAAAGGATACGGATTGGATTCGTCCTGGTAAAGCAACTTGGGAATGGTGGCATTGTGCTATTTTGGAAAAAGCTCCTTTCCCTTCTGGTCATCAAAACCTTTCGACACAGATGTACAAGTATTATATTGATTTCGCTTCCGAAAACAAAATACCTTATCTACTGGTCGATGCCGGTTGGAGCAATGTTTTTAATCATGCAGATTTGAATAAGAATATTGATATAAAAGAGGTGATACGCTATGGAAAAGAAAAAAAAGTAGGTGTATGGCTTTGGACTGTTGCTGCTACTTTATTCCAGCATCCGCATTGTTATTTGGATTCTATCAGCAAGTGGGGTGCTGTTGGGGTGAAAATAGATTTTTTTGATCGTGATGATGCTCAAATAATCCCTCAATATGAAAATCTGGCAAAGGCTTGTGCTGAGCGGCATCTTATGGTGGATTTTCATGGATGCAGCAAGCCTACCGGACTTCATCGGGCATATCCTAATATCCTTTCTTATGAAGCCATACGATGTGCGGAGTGTTTTAAGTGGGATACCACTTCTAATCCGGATTATCAGCTTCAATGTATCTTTGCCCGTATGTTGGGAGGTGGAATTGATTATACTCCGGGGTCGATGCGTAACAGCACATTGGAAAAATTTAAGCCGATCGATCCGGGGTTGCCTAGTTCATTGGGGACTCGTTCACATGAATTGGCCTTGTTTGTTGTACTTTCCGCACCATTTGCCAGTTTATGTGATTCTCCGGATGAGTATCGTAAGTATCCTGATATTTTAAAATATTTAGCGGAAGTTCCGACTTCATGGGATCAGACGATTCCCTTAGCTGCTTGTGTGGGCGAATATGCTGTGTTGGCTAAGCAGAAAGGAAATACTTGGTATATAGGCGGATTGAACGCTTGGGGTGAGAGAACAATTCAGGTGGATTGCTCTTTCCTGCCTCAGGATAAGAAATATACCATTGAAATTTTTCAGGATAAAAAAAGAAGTAACAAGAATGCTAATTTATACGAACATAAAATAATGGATATGGATAATAAGAATATTATTGAAATGTTTATGGCTTCTGGTGGGGGATTTGTAATGGTCATTCGTGAAAAGTAATAGAGGGCAATCCTCTATTTCTTTTATATTGGCATTATTTATCCTTTTTTTCTTTTATCTTTGGCTCAAATTTTGAACAGGCTATGAAAAAGACTTTGCTCATTTTATGTTGTTTGTATGTTGTATTTACATTACAGGCTGTTGATAAGGGATTATCCAATTTTTATTTTTCTCATATAACGGGTGAAAATGGACTATCACAAAGTAATGTGAAGGCTATCATTCAGGATAGTTACGGGTTTATGTGGTTTGGTACAAAAAATGGTTTGAACCGTTTTGATGGAACTTCTATTGTACAGATGAACTGTGATGACTATGTAGTCGGTACCGGAAACCATAATATTTCTGCTTTGTTTGAAGATAAGGAACGTCAGTTATGGGTAGGAACGGATAGAGGAGTCTATCGTTATAATCCTGCCTTGGATATATTCACGGCAATGAATATGGAAACAGAGGAAGGGGTGAATATGAATAATTGGGTATCTAATATTGTGGCGGATTCTATTGGTAATATTTGGATTGTGATTCCTGATCAGGGAGTTTTTCGCTATAAGGATGAGAAACTTTATTTTTATGAAGTAACCAACAAAGAGCATTTTAAAACAGAAGCTCCGGATTGTATTTTGGTACGCCCTGATGGTGATGTCTGGGTTGGTACATGGGGGGTCGGACTTTTTCGATATGATAGAAATACGGATAAATTTGAACAATATTGTGTTGATAAAACCGGGCGTTCGTTAAAGGGAAAGAATATTAATTCTATTTGTAATTATGGTGATTGGATTGCAATGGCTATTCATGAAGGGGAATTGATGAAATATAATCCCAGTACGAATCAGCTTGTAAAAATAGATATACCTGAGGCTAACCATACATTTGTACGTAATGTGGCTTGTTTTGACGATGAACTGTGGGTGGGAACTCATGAAGGCTTATTTGTTGTGAATGAGAGGAAGAATAAAAGAGTTCATTTGAAACAAGATTTGATGCGTTCGTTCAGTCTGTCGGATAAGATTATTTATACTATTTATCAAGATCGGGAAGGGGGAATTTGGCTGGGAACCAATGTTTGGCGGAGTGAATTATCTGCCTCATCATGACTTGTTATTTGATAAATATGTACCTGGAAGTGATGGGCGTTCGTTGACCACAAAACGGATAAGGGAAATAGCTTCTGATAATAAGGGAAATATATGGGTTGGAACTGAAGACGATGGAATTAATATATTGGATATTGCTTCTGGACAGGTAAACCGATTGAGGTTAGATGATGATGATAAAAGGAGTCATATGGTTACTTTGGGGATGTTTGTTAAAGGAAACCAACTGTTTTGTGGTTTGTTCAAACAAGGATTGGATGTGATTCAGTTGCCAGAGAATAAAGTTTATCATTATACTCCTGAGGAGTTGAATATAGGAGAAGGAAGTGTTTATACTTTCTTTATAGATGAGGCAGGATATAAGTGGATTGGCACAGGTTGGGGACTTTATAAAGCGGCTCCTGCAAGTTTTCATTTTGAAAAGGTGGAAGAAGTGGGTTTTGATTGGATTTTCGATGCATTTCAAGATAAGGATGGAATGATATGGTTCGCTTCCATGGGAAACGGATTATGGAAGCATGATCCGGGAAAGAATAGCTTTAAAAAGTATACTTATGAGGAAGGTAAGGAGAATACATTGGGATCCAATTCTGTCAGTTCGGTAATGCAGGATAGTAAAGGGCGGATTTGGATTTCCACTGATCGTGGTGGAATTTGTCGTTACAATTCTCAAACGGATGATTTTACCTCTTTTTCCATTAAAGACGGTTTGCCGGATGATGTGGCTTATAAGATATTGGAAGATGAGCAATCAAATTTATGGTTCGGGACAAATCGGGGGCTGGTCAGGTTTAATCCGGAATCGAAGGACGTGCGGGTATATACTACTAAGGATGGTTTGTTAGGGAATCAGTTTAATTATAAGTCAGCTTTGAAGGGGGAGGATGGTAAGTTTTATTTTGGCGGTATAGACGGATTGATTGCATTTGATCCTAATTCTTCGGAAAAAATCAATTTCTTGCCACCTGTTTATATCTCAAAATTCAGTATTTATAATCAGGAGATAACAGTTCATACTCCTAATTCTCCTTTGAAAAAGTGTATAGAACATACGGATGAAATCGTATTGCCTTATGATCAGTCAAATTTCTGAAATACATCCTTAAGTGCCGGATATATCTTTCTAAATTGCTGATACTTTGCCTCATACTTCGCAACAAGCTCCTCGTCAGGTTCCACCGTATCCACAACTTTCACAAGCTTGTCAGCTGCTTCCTGTACGCTTTCGTATTCTCCGCATCCAACGGCTGCAAGCATTGCTCCTCCATATCCTGGACCTTCTTCGCTTTCGATCACGTCAACTTTCAGGTTCATTACATTCGCAATGATCTTCTTCCATAATGGACTCTTGGCTCCGCCGCCACAGATCTTTGTACGTTCAATCTTGATTCCAAGGCTTCTTGCAACTTCTAGAGAATCACGCAATCCAAATGCAACTCCTTCTAACACTGCCTGTGTCATTTCTTCTCTTGTTGTATCCATGGACATTCCAATAAATGTTGCTCTGGCTTTTGGATCGTTGTGTGGGGACCTTTCTCCCATAAGGTATGGAAGATAGAATACATGGTTTTCTCCAAGCTTTGTAATGCCTTCTTGTTCTTTGCTGTATTCTTTTGTCTTTAAGATTTCATCCATCCACCATTTGTTGCAGGACGCTGCGCTTAACATACATCCCATCAGGTGATAATACCCGTCTGCATGATCAAAGGAATGCAGGGCATTATTGGAATCTACGCCAAATGTCTTGCTGGAAATGAAGATCGTTCCAGATGTTCCAAGAGAAATGTTGCACATTCCATCTCCGACGGTTCCTGTTCTGCTGCCGCATTGTCTCCAGCTCCTGCGATGATCTTGACTTCTTTGGATAGTCCAAGTTCATTTGCAATATCTTCTTTTAACGTTCCGACTACTTCATAACTTTCAAATAATTTTGGAAGTTGTTCTTCACTGACTCCACAGATTTCCAGCATCTGTTTTGACCAGCATTTATTTTTGACATCTAATAATAACATTCCTGATGCATCCGAATAGTCCGTACAAAATGTTCCAGATAATTTATATGCCAGATAGTCTTTTGGCAACATGATCTTTTGGATCTTATTAAAATTGTCTGGTTCATTTTCACGCATCCACAGGATTTTTGGTGCTGTAAATCCTGCGAAAGCAATATTGGCTGTGTATTCGGATAATTTGTCTTTTCCGATCTCATTATTTAAATAATCTGTCTGTTTCTGTGTACGTCCGTCATTCCATAGGATCGCAGGACGGATCACATTATCATTTTCATCTAGGACTACGAGTCCATGCATCTGTCCTCCAAAACTGATTCCTGAAACCTGTGACTTATCGCATTCACTGATCAGTTCTTTGATTCCTTCCATTGACTGTGTGTACCAGTCTTCTGGTTTCTGCTCGGACCATCCTGGATGTGGAAAATACAAGTCATATTCTTTGGAAACGATTTTCTTGATTCCGCCTTTTTCATCCATTAATAATAATTTGACTGCAGATGTCCCGAGGTCTACACCAATATACAACATAAAAGTCCTCCTATTTTATACCCAAAATTTTTTTCATGCATTATCTTATAACAAAATTATACAATAAATTCTGCATATCTGAAATATGTATTTGTCCATTCTATCTCATTATTTTTTCTTTCTCTTTCCATCTATTACATCTTGCGTTATACTTATTTTAGTTTAAAAATTAGAAGGGAGTTTTTTCATG
>OGOF01001293.1_pt1 | contig 15729 bp, 10 predicted proteins | sample 1552621 | NCBI WGS metagenome assembly OGOF01 (sample SAMEA2580156, study PRJEB22360) | human gut metagenome | biome: human gut; feature: human-associated habitat; material: faeces | place: Denmark | collected 2008/2010
AAGAGCATCTTGAAGCGAAATCTTTATTGGAGCTGAAAAGTTCAAACCCTCCTTACGGGATCTATCGTTATTGATATTAAAACCATAAAATTTTTTTAGAGATTTTGAATTACGGCCATTAATGTCTATATTGAGCTTATTCGCACTCAAAACACCATCATCCAAAATGATGCCAGTCAAACTAGAATCGCTGTCTCCAGCAGTTAATTTTACGTCAGCAAATGTCGTGTTCAAATGAGCTCGCTGCGCTAATCTCAATCCCGCCACATCTCGCCCCGTAGTGCTTCCTGAACGATCAAGATTGAGCGTAAAACCATCAGCAAAGACGACAGGGCTTGACTTGTCTGCATCGATGCCTCTGGATGCGGTACCGTTTAAAAGAGTACTTTCAGTATTAAACGTCAAAGCCGAAGTCGTCCCGCCATTCGCTCGAATGATCACGCCATCCCCTTCACGGCGGAGTATTAGCTTTCCGCCGTTGAACGCTATGTCAGAAGCGCCTGTCAAACCTGTCTCAACCACCGAGGCTTGGTCATTCGTTGTATTGTTGTTGATTAAGCGAAGTTCAGCATCTGGAGCAATTGTTATCGTTACTCCTGATCCAATAATAGTTCTCTTATCTGAGGTGATCGTTTCATTGTTGGTAAAGTTTCGGTCAGAGTTTATTTCGATATCATTATTATGACCCGCAAATGCAACACCATCAAAAACCAAATTAAGAGCCAATACTAAGGCAGTAAACCTTCCGTACTTCATCTACTCTCCCCTTATAAAATATTTAAATAAAAGTCTTTGAATCTGGAGAGAAATAATCAACTTCGTATCCAAGTTCAAAAATTTGAACTACGAAATAAAGGCATCAGCAGCCGCACAAATACAGCCATCCGCGCAATTTTTCTTAGGTTTTCTAAAGACGAAAATTCATTTTCGCGCTAGCTGACTTTATAGATACGAAATATCTCTGTCAAGGAAAACAAATACAAGCAGAAATACGAAAAGAAAACACCATAGATTACTTGTCAACACTCCTAAATCGACACCCTGATCCACATCTCCTCTGACCATTAGAAGAATATTCTGCTATCAACAGTAACGTATTCATCAAAGAAGTGAATACACAAGAATATCGCGCCATGAAATACTTCTGTGATGTGATAAGCAGATGCCAAAGAATTTAACGAACCGGTGCACCATCAACAAATATTATGTGCCTAAATATTCTCTGCGGAAAAGAGCTTAATGATTCCTATTTAATGAAATGGTCCCAGTTATTCTTATAAAACAGAAATAACCCTCTGCGATCACAGAATAAATTAAAGCCAAAAGAAGGATGGTTTTAGTTATAGACCTTCCAGGCATCAAGACAAAAATATCGCAGCTTAAAAAAGCAATTATCGCGTTCAAAGCTTTGTACTTCCGTACATTATTGATGGTTTCCTGCCAATGACCCGGCTCTAATGCCGACACACTGAAGGAAACTCACCTAAAACGGAATACTGAAGATGTAAGAGCGTTCTTCTATACGAAGAACCGAGGCCTCCTCGGCGTCTTCCCACCTATGCCCCATGCCAAAGTCTCCAATGCCGCAGCGCATGGAGGAATAAATGGGAAGACTTTATTATTTGTTATTTATTGATTTTCCAGTGCCTTATTTTTATTGTTGAGAATATCAATCTCCAGACGGTTGTATGGAATTTCGATGCCGGCTTCAGCAAATCGGCGAAGCAGATTCATCATGATGTCGGTCTTAATGCCTGCCGTGCCGTTCACCGGATCTTCAACCCAGAAATTGACATTGAGATCAATCCCTGAACTTGCAAATCGCGAAACGGAAGCCCAGGGTTTGCGGTCCTTCGGAATACGAGGGCGATCTCTGCCGACTTCATCGAGCATCAGTTCAAGCGCTTTTTTCACATCGGCGTTGTAAGCCACTGAGATCTCAACCGTCTGAAGCGTCGGCGAATCCGAATAGGAAAGGTTCTGTACCTGCGAGGTAACGAACGACTCATTCGGAACGATGCTTTCAACGCCGCCCGCACTCCTCACGACCGTAAAGCGCGTATTGATTTCCGTCACCTTGCCGGTGAAGCCGCCGACCGTTACGAGGTCGCCGATCTTCACAGACTTGTCGAGCAGGATGATGAAGCCCGACACGTAATTCGAAGCAATCTTCTGGAGTCCGAAGCCTAAGCCGACGCCGAGCGCACCGCCGAAGACCGAGAGAATAGTGAGATCAATGCCGACCGTACCCAAGCCGATGATGACCGCGATCACCATCAGGAAAATTCGAACAACGCGGCCGAGCACAACCTTAATGTTGCCCGTCAGACTCTTCGCATCGGTGATCGTCTGTTCGATCATCTCGCTGATCCAATTAGCAGCAGCAACGGTGAGCAGGACCGAGCAGACTGCCATAAAGAGCTTCCATACGGTCATGTTGCCCGAACCGATTGGAATGGCCGTCGCGTCAAGCACATCAACGAGGTGCGTGAGGACCCCGAAGAACTGCAGAATCGCCAAAATCCAGAACGTGACGACGATCGACTTCGTAATGCGGGGTGAAATGATGCTCGAACCCACCATTGCCTGCAGAAGTCCCAAAACGATTGCAAGCAGTGAGTAGGCATAAAAGAAGCTGTAGGCGACCTTTAAGAGCACCAGACTGGATGCCTGATACCCCATCATCACTGCGCCGTAGGCACAGCACGCCGTTACGGAACCGGCCGCAAGTCCGAAAGCAATGGCATTGACAACGCTCAGCGCAAGACGCTTCATGCGCTGCGTAAACCGCTCTTTAAGCTCATGCGGCGGCATATGTCGGGCAACGACGCTGCGCACAAGCTTTGAACACATCAGGCCGGCCAATACGGCAACGACGATAACGCAGAGCTGGAAAAGGACATTGCCCCAAGTGAGGCCTTCCAAAAGCTTTTCAAAGAAAACGACAAAGTAATTGGTCGTATCGGCAATGGCGTCAGTGAGGTGTTCCGTACCCATCGACAAATCAGGCCCATGCACAGCAGCATCGGCCGCTTCTGCTGCTGCGGATGAGGCTGCAGCGGTTTCAGTAATTGCCATATATTCAACTCCAATCGGTGTCTAAGCTGATGAATTGCAAAAAATAAATGTCAGCCGCATCTCTGCAGGCAAAGCGGGCTGTCCAAAAGCTGCACGGATCATAACGGCACAGTGCGATTTTTGGCGGATACAAATGATTGGGGTTTAATTACACCCCTGTCTTCCTTTCTGCTCGCTTTCCCGAAGATGGTTTACAAACACAGCGCCATTGCAAGGAAAAAACCATATTCACGGGAAACCCGCCGAACAGCAAAAATTCTGGAACAAGACATTATTAAGCACAAACTATCAGGGTCTGTCACTTCTATCCTAACAACGCTGACGCCATCATTGAACATTCTGGCTCTATAGTGGAGTCAGTTCCTCACTCTCATCGCACCGAGCCGCCGCATGCGACGCATCTTCGAGCAGCTTCCCTACTTTCTGCCGGCCGAGCCCGCTCCTTTCGCACGGCTTTTCCTCACCGAAGGCATTCGCCGCAAGGTTGCCAAAGGCGAACTCCTCAAACGCGGCGGAGAATCCCAGCGTCTTTTCTTTTTGGAGTCGGGGCTTTGTGCTTATTACGCTGCGGAAGCGGAGAATCACCGTCCGACGATCCTCTCTGTTTTGCTCCCCGGCCGCGCGATGGGTGACCTTACAGCCAGCGTGGGCACACGCTGCAATGTATTCACGCGGGCGCTTCAAAAAAGCGCCGTGCGCGTCGTGCCGCCCGCGGTGCTCACCGCCGCACTGATGAAGGATCCGGCACTCGCTCAGCTTGAAATCCGCTCCGTCATTGCCAAAGAGGAATCCATTCTGGAAGGCATGACGGCGAACTTCATTCGCCCGCCTGCCGAACGGATTGTGATCTGTGCTAAAGCCCTCTGCCGAGCAGAAAATGTGTCGCCCAGCAGCGGCTGGCACAGACTGCCGCTCACGATATCTGCCGAGCGCATCGGCGAGATTGTCAACCTCAACCGCGTGAGCGTTGCCCGACAGCTGTCCTTCTGGATGAAAGCAGATCTTGTTCGCCGAGACGGGCGAAAACTGCTTTTTTCCGACCAGCTCTTGGCCGCCGTTGACGACTGGATTGAGAATCCCGTGCCGAAATGCCCGCTGCCGGCCTAAACGGCAAACGGCTCCGAGGTGATGAGACCAAGAAGCCGTTTGAGCTTAGCCGAATGAAGATCGAATGGCTTCGATCTGACTGGAATGACGTTACTTCAGAGTGCGGATGTACTCTGCCGCAGAATCCACAGCGATGCGCCCCGAATTAACGGCGAAGCCTACCGTCGAGCCCGCCATCAAAAGATCATACGAGTCGCCGTACATGCCGCCCACATCGTTTCCGGCCGCGTAAAGCCCCGGAATCGGGTCCTCTTCGGGCGTAACGACTTCAAAGCGTTCATTGGCCTTAATGCCGCCCAAGGTCCCAAGAGAGCTCGCCACGGACTTGATTGCATAGAAAGGACCGGTCTTCACTTCGCGCAGATATTTCGGGTCCTTGGCAAATTCAGCATCGTGACGAACGTCACAGTAGCCGTTGTATTCCGCCACTGTCTTCTTGAGCTTATCGGCATTCATGCCGGTCGCTTTCGCGAGACCGTCGAGCGTATCCGCCTTAAAAGCCCAGCCAGCCTGCACCGCACCATCCCAGTCCTTCTGGAAGTCGGTAAGCTTGGTGCCGACCGGCACCATTACGCCGACGCCGAGGTCAATGCCCTGATCCTTTTCCATATGATCAAGCGTCTTCTGGTCATAGACCACGAACATCGTTCCGCCGATGCGTTCCAGGGCGTTGCCGGCAAACGGCCATTCGAGCATGATTTCTTCGTTGCAGAACCGTTCGCCCTTGGGCGACAGCCAGAGATGCGGCTGCTTGGCGGTAGCGCTGACCTGATTGGTCGTGGAAACGCCGCGGGGCCCCGGACGATAAGAGGCCTGCACCTCCGTGCCTTCCTTCCCGCCGCCAACGGCCCAGGCCATCTGGATGCCGTCGCCGGTCTTGCCCGTCTGCGCGAGGCCGTCCGCATCGGCAAAGCGGAGATATTTCTCACGCATGGTCTTGTTGTCAAAGAAGCCGCCCGTCGCAATGATGGTCGCCTTGGAACGGATGGTGATCTTGTCGCCCGCTTTGTTCGTCGCTTCAACGCCGACCACGCGGCCGTTTTCGGTAATGAGCTTCTGTCCCCAAGTGTTCGTCAGAAGCGTCTGCCCGGCTTTCTTGTACTTGTCGATAAAGAGGTTGATCCAGCCCGCACCGCGGCCCTCGTAAATGTGCCAGGTGTACAGACCGTTGGGATAGTTGGAAAAGAGCTTTTCGAACTTCACGCCGTTCTTGATCATCCAGTCAATCGTGTCGGCGGAGCGGTCAACGAAGGCCCGGACCATGCGCGCATTGCCGCGCCAATGACCGTAATTCATGATTTTCATGAATGCTTCGTCTTTGGTGAGACCATAGTTCCAGTTGCGCTGCATAGCACTCTCAACGGCAAAGATGCCTTCGGAATATTTGCCGGTGCCGCCCGGAAGACCAGACTTTTCAAGCGTGATGACCTTCATGCCCTTTTCGGCGGCTGCCCAGGCAGCTGCGGTGCCGGACGCACCCGCGCCGATTACGCAGAGGTCGGCTTCATAAGCCGCATCCGCAGCAAATGCAGGATTCATCATCATGACTGCTGCCGCGGCAGCAGCCGTAATCGCGAATTGTTTCATTCTTGCTCTCCTTTGAATCAGCGGGCGTCCCTAGAGACGCGGGCTCTTTTTCAAAGGAAGAGTGTTGATCAGCAAGACAAATTTCGTCTGTAGCACAAACTACAAAATGAGCTCAGGAAAAACACGCAGACCGCAAACGGATAAACGCATTCTTCACCGTCTGCGCCGAAAATGAGCATATGCAGGCTCCCGACTGCCTGCGGCCATTCAAAAGGAAAATGACATGTCCAACCTCTCTCGTCGCAAGTGGCTTAAAACCGCTGCGCTTACCACAACACTCTTTGCCGGCGCTTCATCTGCATCTGCCAAAGCTTTTGATCCGATGCCCGAAAAGTGGGATGAAACGTTCGATGTTGTCGTCATTGGTTCCGGATTTGCCGGTCTTGCCGCCGCTATTGAAGCTCGGCTGGCCGGCGCTTCGGTCTGCGTATTGGAGAAGATGCGCGTCATCGGGGGCAATTCCATCATCAACGGCGGCATCATGGGCGTTCCGGGAACACCCATGCAGAAAAAAGAAGGCCTCGAAGACTCGCCGGAACTCATGGCCAAAGACATGATGACCGAAGGGGGCGGTCTCAACCAGCCCGAAAAAGTGCGGCACCTCTGCGAAGAGGCGCTCCCGACCTGGGAGTGGACCATCCAAACGCTCGGCGTTGAATGGGTCGAGGAGCGCGTGGCGCAGGAAGGCGGTCATTCCGTGCCGCGCTGCGCGATTGTTAAAAACGGCTCCGGTTCCGGCATTGTCCTCAAGGAAGCTGCCAAGCTTGAAGCGCTTGGGGTCAAACCGCGCACCCGCACTTATTTGGAGCGCATCATTCGGGATGCCGACGGCCGAGTGAAAGGCGTTCAAGTTCGTGAGGGTTACAGCTTCCCGAAGGCCGATTCGGGGAAGGTGAAGTTCATCGCCGCCCGCAGAGCCGTTGTACTCTGCCACGGCGGCCTCGGAGCTGATATCAAATACCGCTCCATTCAGGATCCGAAGCTCACGGAGAAACTCGGCACCACTTGCCAGCCGGGCGCTACCTCTGAAGCCTGGCGCGAGGCTGCCCGCATCGGCTGCCAATTGATTCAAACGGACTGGATCCAGTGTGCGCCTTGGACCTCGCCCGTCGAAAAGGGGATGGGCATTGCGCTTTTCTTTGCTCAGGGCGCTGCGGCCATGTTCGGCGTGTGGGTGCAGGATAAGACCGGAGAACGTTTCGTGGATGAACTTGCCAACCGGAAAGTTCGAGCCGACGCCATCATGACGCTCCTCAATGAAGGTATTCACTGCTACGCGGTAGCGGATGCCAAAGGCGTCGAACCGATGGGCATTTCTCGCCCCGGCCTGCTGCAGAAAATGCTCGAACGAGGCTGCGTGAAGCAGTATGAAACGCTCGAAGCGCTCGCCGCCGGTGAAAAGATCAATATTGAGGGTCTTCGAAAGAGTGTCGAGGAATGGAACAGCGCCGTTAAGAGCGGCACAGATGCACATTTCAAACGCTATGTCAATAAGAAGGCCCCGCCAATGGGAACCGGACCTTGGTACGTTTCGACAATGGTGCCTAAAGTTCATCACTGCATGGGCGGGATCTATACGGATATGCAGGCGCGGGCGCTCGATATCTCGACCGATGAACCGATCCCAGGCCTTTTCGCTGCCGGCGAAGCGACGGGCGGCGTGCACGGTGCTGTTCGCCTCGGCTCCTGCGCCGTCACAGACTGCTTGGTCTACGGCCGCATTGCGGGCCGCACAGCGGCTCAAAATGAAAGCTGGATGTGAATAAACAGGAGGCAGCCAACGGCTGAATCGAGTTCGGCCTAAGGGCTTTGAAGGCGGCCCGCGCACTGAGCGCTGCCGCCTTTGTGGTCAATCTTCGCCGAGGCGCTTGCAGTCGGCGACGGGTCAGCCGCAGGCGGGACACGCTTCAATCAGTCAGGGAGCGACGCATCCCTCGGTAGGCTTAGGGCAATGAATAAGCGCGCGACTCAGGTTTCGGGCGTTGCGCCGCACTCTAAGTCCAAATACTGCAGACACCGTCTGCCGCTTCAAATTCCGCTCCCGAGGAATCCCTTATGCAGCTCACAATCCCTCATACCATTGTCCTCATCTCCCGCCCCGTCCCGCAGGCCGAACCGGCCCCTGAAATAAACGCACAGACGCTTGCGGCCGAGTTCTTTGGCAACATCCAAAGGAAAATCGTGAGACTTGAGGGCGATCTCGGTCTTCGCCTTTTGAAAATCCTCGACTTTAAAGGCGAGGATGCCATTCACAAACGCTTTCGCTTTGCTGCTGCCTCAAGCGAAAACCCCGGTCTGCGCCGTCGGGCAGCCTTTGCCGGCTCCCTTACGCCCGCGATTTGGGCGAGTCTTGCTCAAGATATTGACTACCGCACTCGTTTTGCTGTTCTTCACGATCCCTGTACCGTGAAAGTCCTTTCCAACTGGTCGCTCGCCGCAGCTGTCAAAGGCGATATCACTGCTGCGCAGATGCTGCTGAAGAGTCTTTCGGCGAACGGCTGCGAGCCTCGGCACATGGAAAAGCTCATGACTGAAGTGGATCTCTCGGGCAACAAGACCTTTCGTCTCCAGCTCAAACGCCTGCTCTCTAAAGGTCTCTGGGGCAGCAGCTCCTTTACGCTCGACGATGACGTTGAGCGTGATCTTGCGCTCGAAGCGGCTTTTGCTCAAGCATCCAACGCCTTGACAGCAGGCAAAGACCCCCATCCGATCAAAACCAAGGGCGAGGCGGCAAACCAGAAAAACGAGACAAATGAAACAAACGAGACAAAGGAAAGGCTGCTCTCGCCGATTGCTTTCGGTCTCATTGACCGCATGGCATTTCTGACGAGCTTCTTCCAAAACGGAGAGCTGACGGAGACTCTTCAGAAAATGCTCCTCGACGCAGCCGTACTGCCCCTCACCTGCTCCGAAATCGCCGCACTGATACGAGTACTGCCTAAAGACACTCATTTTGATCCGATACTCAACAGCGCTGCCGAGCTTCAGGATCCGGAAATCAACATTGCGCTCTCTGAGCGTCCCCGCCTGCCCAGACTTGCGCTGAAGTTTCTGCGCGACGACTGGAGCTATGCCGTGCGACGCAACCGGCTGGCCAATCCGCAAATGCTTAGAAACGTGGAGCCCATCGATATTAAAAGACAGCTCGATCAAGACCCCACGCTCATCGATGATGCGGCCGAATTCGAGATTGAAGCCGTCGTGTCTGCCGCTCCTCACCTAGTCTCCAGATCCTTTTTCTAGCGGGATACGGGAAAAATCCAAGCCAATTCCGAATGCATGCTGTGCGCCTGCCCATCCTGAGAAACTGCAGGATTTCAAGGCTTCACGGCACCCAGCAATATGGAATAACCGTTTGCTCACATTTGCGCCTCAGCGCATCGGCTATACTTGCCCGCTATTGCAAAATCGGGTGCGGCCGGCATGCCGCCGCGCCCGGCACCTGCTCCCCGCCTTCGCCGATGTCCGCTGCTCGAAAGTGCGCAGACCCTTCACGACCCAAACGGCCGTGAAATCCTGATAGCCGTGAAGTCCGGGAGCATGAACCCAACTACATCCGGGAGCTGCACCTTCAGGAGCACTGCGGTGCGCCTCCCTTCAAGGAAAGAACGGACGATGGCCCAATTCAACACGGTGCAGGAAGCTCTTGAAGATCTCAAGAACGGCAAGATCATTCTCGTCACCGACGACCCGGATCGCGAGAACGAAGGCGACTTCATCTGCGCGGCGGAATTCGCCACCCCTGAAAATGTCAACTTCATGGCTACGCACGGCAAAGGGCTCATCTGCATGCCCATGTCGGCTGAATATGCCAAGAAACTCGACCTGCACCAGATGGTCGAGAACAATACGGACAATCATTCGACTGCGTTCACGGTCTCCATTGACCATATCGACACGACGACCGGGATTTCTGCCTACGAGCGCTCTGTGACCGCGATGAAGTGCGTGGCCGACGACGCTCGTCCCGAAGACTTCCGTCGTCCCGGTCATATGTTCCCGCTGCTCGCGAAGAAAAACGGCGTGCTTGAGCGCAACGGCCACACCGAAGCAACGGTGGATCTCTGCCGCCTTGCCGGCCTCAAGGAAGTGGGGCTGTGCTGCGAAATCATGCGAGACGACGGCACGATGATGCGCACGCCCGAATTGATTGAGCTTGCTAAGCAATACAACCTGAAGTTCATTACCATCAAGGATCTTCAGGCCTACCGCAAAATTTACGAGAAGCTCGTCGACCGCGTGGCCGTCGTGAAGATGCCGACGAAGTACGGTGAATTCCGCGCCTACGGCTACGTGAACCGCTTGAACGGCGAGCACCACGTGGCGCTCGTCAAGGGCGAGATCGGCGACGGCAAGGATCTTCTCGTCCGCGTGCATTCCGAATGCTTAACGGGCGACTGCTTTGGGTCGCTGCGCTGCGACTGCGGTCAGCAGTTCGCCGCCGCAATGACGCAGATTGAGAAGGAAGGCCGGGGCATCCTGCTCTATATGCGCCAGGAAGGCCGCGGCATCGGTCTCATCAATAAGCTGCGTGCCTATGAGCTGCAGGAAAAGGGGCTCGATACGCTCGAAGCAAACCTTGCGCTCGGCTTTAAGGGCGACGAACGAGAGTACTTTACCGGCGCGCAGATTCTGCGTGACTTGGGCGTCAAGAGCATGCGTCTCCTGACGAACAATCCCGACAAGGTCTATCAGCTCGAAGAATTCGGCATCGTCATTACTGAGCGTGTGCCCATCCAGATGGATGCCACTGCCTACGACCTCTTCTATCTGAAGACCAAAGCCGACCGCATGGGTCACCTTTTCAAGTATTGATCCCAAACTGCCTCTAGGGTCCCCCTTCCCGGAAAATCGCGAGGACAGGGGCAAACCCAACAGGTTAAAGAGATCTCGGATTTTCTTCGGGATCTCTTTTGTTTTACGAGCGTTGCAGTCTGTCAGTTTATTAGCAGCTGCACGAAGGCCTTCGTCAAGGAATGGTTGGGCAAACGGTTCGCAGCCGTTTCGCTGCGCCGGCATGCCATACGGGTCATCATGCAAAGTGACTGAGCTAACAGCTTGTTTATAGAGCGGCACGCAACTGCCGCCGCAGCGGCATTGCGCATCTCGTGCTGCGGCTCCTTTTGACCTGGTTCCGATGCAGTTCTCTGAGCTGCTCCCGATCTACTTTTTTCCTTGGCTGAGACGGTCGATCATTCCATCGAGAGGCTATAGAAAGACTCGTTTCAGCTCAGCCCGCAGACAGCCCTCCTGATCTTTGTTGTGAATGGGCTGCCCCCGCCTGCGCTGTCTTCCTGCCGCATATCAGTCGTGGTGCACGCTGCCGCTTCTAGACGGTCATTGGTAAAAGCAGGGCCGTCACGGGAGATGCGGGGTTGATCAAAGAGCCGCCAAATAGAGTCATCGGCTTGGGTTACGCCTTGGACGAATTTTTAATCGATCCCGGCCGCGAAGGGCTGCAGCTGAGCTGTGCGCCCAAATACCTCTTTGCGCCTTGCAAGCTTTTCCTCCAGAAGCGCAGTTTGCCCAGCATCACCATCAGAATCGACGCAGCTTCACCAACATACAGATTACACGGCAAAGACCACAAAAGAAGCGGCCAAGCCAATCACCCAATTGGGAGCAGAAGCTTGCTCACACTTAAATGGCCGTCAGAAAACACTTTCTCGGCACTCGCTATCAAAGAACAAAATTGATCGGCACCGATACAGGCCGAATCTCTTTTCAAAGAATGGCAATGGTTGCTTGAGCCGCTGATGAAGCTCAATTCAGGTCTGAAAAAAGACTGGCAGAGAAGGCAACGCTCGATAGCTGAGCAAAAACAGATACACTGTTTTTAACTCGTGATGCCGTTTTACACGAGATCTTAAAAGCATCGGATTCGTCTTTAGATAACGATAATTGATGATGACGTGCGTAAACCTATTGCAGACATTTTGTTTAAATATAAACACATTTCGGCGGATCCGAATAAAGTTGATCACCGCTTTCGTTTCAGCCTTTTGTCAGCGGATATTTTTTATTATCCACGGTTGCTCTGCAAACAAAAAAAAGAGCTACATAGTTTAATAGGTAGTTCCACCAAATATCTTCTGTTGACAATACGAACGCTTAAATTACGACTTAGGATTGGAAATAATATCTTGTAATATATTCACATTATTTTTGAATATTTCTCAGTTAAAACAAAATGTTACCCCCAGAATCCCACTCAAGTGATTATTCCGTCGCACTTCCTTCTTTAGCAAAATTAACGCTTTGCGCCGCCGCCATTCAAGCGGCCTGCTTTTCTTTTCCAGCTTTAGCAGCCGACAATCCCGTCGTCGAGAAAACGGCTTATTCCGACATCATTTCTCCAGATCCTTCCAATCCATCCAATTGGGTCGTTAACAGAGGAACCGATGATCCTGCGAAAGGTCCTGCTTCCATTTCTTGGCGTCATGGTGCCGCCACCTCAACTCTCACCATCAGTGCATCTTCCGGCCAAACGGTCAAAATTCTAGGCGGCGAACCATTAGCAGCAGTTCTCTATTACAGGGCAAATGGTGCCAATTTCACCAATAAAAAAACGGGAGAATTATTCCAAGCCACAAAGCGCAATGGCTTCGGCTTTCTCGCCCGCGAGGGGAAAATGGGCAGCTTCATCAACAACGGCACGATTGAAGGCGGCTTCACAGGGGTGCGTTTCGATCAGACAGCGATAACCACAATTGTCAATAACGGCACGATCATAGGTTCCATCAAAGGCGGTAATGCAGACCGAACATGGCGCAGTGCCGGTATGGAGATCATGGCGCAAAACATCGGTTCTTTGGAAAACAGCGGTAGGATTCAAGGAAACACCGGCCTGTATTTGGAAGATGTTTGGATGAAAGAGATTGTGAATAAGAGCGGCGGCGTTATTGCCGGTACGGGAGCCCTTAGTTACGATAAAGTGTGGAATAACAAGCCGGGAGCCGCTAACGCCTCTCCCGGGGCGGGCATTTCATTCGGCTACAACAAGGTTGAGACCATCCGTTTGGAGTCCGGCAGTAAGACCACCAGCCAAAACGCGGCCGGTTTATTCGTTGGCACCCAAGGCAATTTGAGTACTTTGGAATTACAGCAAGATGCTGAACTCTCCGGCAATTGGGGCGTGGAGGTCTATCAAGGCAAAATAACAACCGCCAAAATCGACGGTTTGTTAAAAAGCACGGGCGGCTCCGCGTTTTATAACCACGGCACCGTGCAGGATCTGAAAATTACCGATAACGCGACTATCGAAAGCACGGTCGGCATCAGCAACACGGGCAAATTCTCCACGATCGACATTGCCAACGCCGCCACGCTCAACGTCGATTCTGCGGTCGTCGCTAATTCCGGCGTCATCGGTACAGCAGACGACCAAGTGGCTCTGCATATCGGTGCGGACGCCACCCAAGCTAAGGAAGCGCTGAACAATACCGGCGCTATTACTGGCGCGGTCGCCGTTGAAAACGGCGGCACACTGACCAACACGGCCACCGGCATCATCAGCGGCCCCATCATCGCCGGCAGCGGTACGAATACGGGCGCTTCTAACCTATTGGCCGTCGACAACCGCGGCAAGGTCAACACGAGCGGACAAGCAGCTGACATTCACATTGAAAACGGCGGACAGGTTAAGGTACTCAATTGGGGCGTAGGCGTCACAGGCAACCGGGTGGGCGACGGGCAAGGAATTAAAGTTTCCGGAGACAATCTGAACGCCCGGTCAATTAACGTGGAAAAAGTTCAAATTTCTTCCATCACTGGTTACCAATCCGGAGATATCGACTTCAACAACGCAGTACAAAACGCTTCCGGCCAAGCCTTATCGGGTGTCACCGGAAAACCCACGCAAGACGTTGAGTTCGATGAAACACTCAAACAGCAATACGGCTTGGACGGTTATTACGACCAAGGCAGCGGCTACTTCACACTGTGGGTGAACGCCGTCAAAGGTGTCGGTGCGCAGTTAGCCGAAACGCTGGCCAACCGCTTGAACCGCCGCGCTATGTTCGTAGAGGCGGCTACTGCCGACGTGTCCCAAACCGGCTATACGCACCGCATGCAGGACAATCAGGAATAGCTCACATTCGTCAAACCCTACACGTCCTACGACAAATTCGACCTCTCGGCTGGCGGCACAGTTAAAGGCCACACCACAGGCATCCTGCTCGGCATCAGCAACATGTACCGAAACGAGCACCTCTTCACCCTGTATCTTGGCTACGAAACCACGGACGACAGTGCGGACTCTCTCGACTTTGACATGAACACGGTCTACGGCGGCGCGAAGTTCGCCCGCGTCTTCTGCACGGCAGGGAACGCGGCGTACTACGGCAAGGCCGAGGCCATGTTGGCTCATACTTCTACAGACGTCACCCGCAGCATCGGCGGACAACAATTCACGGGATCTGCCGACACGTTTTCCTATGGCGGTGCCGTGCATATCGGCATGAACTACTCGTTGGGGAAAAGCAGTGTCTTCACTCCTGAAATCGGTGTTGGGTATACCGGTGGCCGCATGGGTGATTTCGACATCAACGGCAATATCGCCGCCGTGAGTTATGAACACTATGACTCCCACACCTCCAACATCGGTTACGGCGATCTGTCGCTCAAATGGTTCCAAAAGTGGGGCACAATCGTAAACACACTGTTGGGCGGCGGCACGCGCGTAAATTTCAACCGTGATATGGACGTCTCGTCCAACATCTCTGGTGTCCAGGGCTCGAGCACGGTTAAATTACCTCGTTCCTACCAATGGGTGAACGCTTCTCTCATCTTGGATGTCAACAGCAACCTCGACCTGTTCCTGAAGCTGCTGCGGACGGTCAAGCGCCGCAGCTCGTGGCTCGACGCGATCCTGATCTGCCTGACCGGCGAAATGTTCCTCTATTCCGGCATGGCCGTCAGGGATCACACCCAAGAGGTGCACGTCATGGGCAGCGACGAGATCCACATCTACCACGCGGCCGTCGTCCACGACAACAACCGCGAGACCGTCAGCATCGGCACCGACGCGGCGGTCATCTCAGACTAAGGAAAGGAGATAGACATGGCTGCATTTATCAACAACGACATCACCACCGCCGGCCTGATCGTTCTGGCGAAGGGCGTGGCCGGCCAGAAGATCAACTACACCAAGATCGTCCTCGGCGATGGCTACCTCGAGGAGGGCCAGACGCCCCGCACCCTCACCGGCGTGGTCAGCCCGAAGGCGACCGTCGACATCACGAAGCTGAAGATCAACGGCGACGGCACCGTGGCCGTCGGCGGCATCTTCACCAACGGCGACGAGACCGAGGGCTTCTACTACCGCGAGCTCGGCCTTTATGCCGAAGATCCCGATCCCGAGGTCGGCGAGGTGCTGTACTGCTACGGCAACTGCGGCGATCTGGCCGAGTGGATCCCGCCCTCCGGCGGCGCCACCATCGTCGAGAAAACCATCGACATCGTCACCGCGATCGGCACGGCCACCAACGTGACCGCCTACATCCCCGCCGACGCCTACGCCACCAAAGAGGACTACGAGACCTACAAGGCCATCGCCCTCGGCGCGCAGGCTACGGCCGAGGAGGCTCTGGCGCTCGCCCGGCAGGCCATCGCAATCGCGCAGGCTGCCGAGGCATCGGTCAACGACCTGAGCAACGCGGTCGGCCAGAACACCAGCAAGATCGCAACGCTGTGGGACGCCGTTTTCAGCGAGATCACGACCAACCCCTTCCAGATCACGTTTGCAGACCTGACGGGCATCACCCTGACGGCCGGCATCTGGAACAGCGGACTCCAGCGCCTCGAGTGCTAAACTACCGGCCAAAGGCCAGAAAGGAGGCCGCCCATGTATAGAGGCACCACACCAACCATCACCATCAACTGTGACATCGACGTCAGCGAGTTCGTGACCATGTGGGTAACATTCCGCACGCAGCAGCTCGCCACCTATGCCCCGCC
>OGOF01001309.1_pt1 | contig 15566 bp, 10 predicted proteins | sample 1552621 | NCBI WGS metagenome assembly OGOF01 (sample SAMEA2580156, study PRJEB22360) | human gut metagenome | biome: human gut; feature: human-associated habitat; material: faeces | place: Denmark | collected 2008/2010
CGGCGATGATCTTCATCACGTGCCGCGAGATAGACGCATAAAGCTCGTAATTGGAACTTCTCCAGGCACATTGACCGGACTTAAACAGATGAGCGATCTGAAATGCGGGCATGCCACGGCGGATGCCGAGTGCCTTGGCTTCCGCAGTGAGCGTGACAACGCAGCCGTCATTGTTCGAAAGAACGACCAAAGGTTTCCCGCGCAGTTCCGGCTGAAAGACCCTCTCACAGGAAGCGTAGAACTTATTGCAGTCAATCAGCGCGAACACAGGGGCAGTCATCAAAAATACCTCAGGAGACCCCTGCCATTCAGGCAGGGGAGGAATGAGGTGCGTGGCCGAGCCACGCGTACCCATATCCGTCGTTGTGTGAAATCAGTCGGCAATGCTTCCAACCGACGCCTTGAATGACGCCCTTCGGCGTCTGAATGTTGAATGAGCCCGAGACGCGGACCGCAACGCGGCCGCGCCACAGTCCGGCCTTCTTTCCCTTGGGGACGTTCGCCTCCACCATGTCCCCGGTCGCGAAGCCGTGGACGCACTTCTGCCGCATCAGGTACCCGCGCGGGAAGCCGTACTTCGTGAGGCGCGTGCGTTGACGGCTCCCCCGCCCCATGCATCTGATCTCCAGGGCGTTGAGTCCCTTCCGCGTCACTACGCCGTTGAGCCGTCCCACGCAGAGCGCATCGAGCCAATGCTCCTTTTCCACGCCGAAAGCATGGCGGTTGAGCTTCGTCAGAGCGCCGCTTCCCGTCTCGACGGGTAGACCCGTCGCCTTGAGCTCGTTGAAGAGCACCCACCGCGTTGCGTTCACCGCAGCGGCATCACGCAGCGGCGTCTTGAGCTCCCTGCGGACGCGCGCGAGCACTTCCGGCTTTCCCTTGAGGAAGTCCTCCAACGACCGCGCGCCCTTCTTCTGGTTGCAGCTCACGCAGGCGAGCACCAAGTTGGAGACCCGGTTGGAGCCGCCCTTGGCGCGGGGAACCACATGGTCGATGTTGAGCGGCACGCCTTCGGCGCCGCAATAGACGCACTTCCGGCCGAACTTCTCAAGAAGGTATTCGCGCACCTCATACTCAAAGAGCGTGCCCTGCTGATACTTGACCCCCGAGACCTCCGGGTTCTGGAGCTTTTGCGAATCGAACTTCACCAACTCCGTCGCGATGCCGCTTACCGGCAGGTACCGGCACATCCTCCTCACGAACGAAAGGGTCGTTTCCACGCGGTGCCGCAGAGAAGGCGGGAGCCACCCCTTGGGCTTGACGCGGTTCAGAAAGCGCGGCGACCGACAGCGGAAATTCTGCGACCTGCGGCGGCGACGAAATGCGCTTCGCGCCTTGAGCGCGTCGCGGATGGCGCCGCCCCGATGCTTGATGACGAAGAACGCGAGCGCATGATGCCGCTTCTTCTCGTCATCCCGCACGACGGCGGCGCCCGTCTCCCTTGAGCCGGGATCGAGCTTGATGAGCACGGGTTGAACCTCGGACTGCTCCACAGTGCGGTCCACGAGCCGGATGACGAAGGGGAAGCGCTTCACCACCCGTGCGCGGCCCGCCCGCAGAAGCCGTCTCGCCCTTGCCGGGCGGCACGGCATCAGGGGCCGGTGCTTCTTGTCCAAAACGAAAACTGATGTTGACATGAAAAATGAACCTTACGATTCTTCGGGCTGATGCCCGTGACATGCTCCGCCCTTGCGGGCGGAGCAATTCCCCTCGCCAATGTTGAACAGACCGGCATTTTGCCTCAGACCGTTTCGTGCGTACCCAATGCTTGTCTGCTTCTGAGGCTTCCAGAGCTCGGAACTGAGGAAGCATTCCGAGGTGGGTCTTGAACCTGTCTGCAACGTAGTTCTCGAAAAACTTAGGCTGGTCAACCAGACCTGCTTTCACAAGCCTCGGCCTTTAGGCCGGGGTAGTTGACAGCATCTGCAAATGAAATGATAAGTAGAAAGTACTGATTGATTGGCAGATCAGGATCGTGAAATGATCCTGCAGGTTCCAAAGTATATCTCAGCGGGAAGCAGAGGCTCAATCACAAAAATTGCTGACTCATCGGATCTCATCCGTCGTTTCCAAAAAATAAAACCCCAGCTTTTCTGCCGGAGTTTTGCCTGCTGTTGGAGTGCGGCTAAGCATAGGTTTGAGATCTGGTCTCAGCGCAAAGATGGGAGCAGCAATGACTGTTGACAGATGAAACGGGCGAAAGGCGGCGGGTGAAAAGCATTCACCGACAAAATAGACGTTTATTATATTGCGGAAATGTAATACAATTAGAGAACTCTCAACCCGTCAACATCAAAGCATTTCAAAAGACTACAGGGGATGCCATGCTGAAAACAAAAAGCACAACAGAGACGATGGGCAGTTCGGAGATTTCTGATCAAAATGACGGGCTCGAAGGATTCAATGAACTCGAGCCGACGCTGCCGCCGCGGAGAAAGGGCAGCCTGCGCAAAGCCGCTTTAGAGGCCGCAGCGGAGCACGGTGACCGCGACGAAGATGCGCCCAAGCGCAAGCGCGGCCGCCCCAAGGCTGACAATCCTTTCAGCGTTGTCTTTACGCTTCGCATGCGCCCGAGCATGGCTGAACTTTGCCGCCAAAAGGGCGGCAGCAGCTTCGTGCGTGAACTCGTTGAACAGCATCTGCTGCAGCCTCGCCCGGTTCGCTGCGCCAACAAATCGACGATTGAAGCCGACGGTATCGATGCTTCACTGATTCGCCCGGAAGACTTTGGGCAGATTTATCGTCCTGCGACTTCACCCGCCCGATTCCGCATGAAGCGGATCGGCATGCGTGCGGCCTGCGGTTTCCCGTCGCCCGCTGCTGATTATGAATCCGAAGATATCGATTTGAGCGCCTGGCTGGTTCGCAAGCCCAATTCCACCTTCATCGTGGAGGCATCAGGTGATTCGATGATTGATGCGGGCATCTGTGACGGGGACATGCTGATTTTCGACCGTGATGCTCAGCCTCGCGGCGGAGATATTGTGCTTGCACTCTATGACGGCAATATCACGGTGAAACGCTTGAGAATCGTTGACGGCCGTCCGGAGCTTCATCCTGAAAATGCAGCGGCCCGCTACAAGGTGATCTGTCCGAAGTCGACGGAACAGTTTGAAATTGAAGGGGTGCTTCGCGGTCTTTGCCGCCGTTACTCCTAACGGAAGATTTTGCATCTGCAAACCGTTCGATACAGCGCCATATAGGGTAAAATACTTAGACATGCCCGGGATAAAGCCCGGGCTTACTTATGTTTGTTTTGGAGAACAAAAATGAAGATTTCCGCACGCAATACGCTCGTCGGCAAGATCGTTGAAATTCACGAAGGCCCGGTGTCGACTGAAGTCACGATTGAAACCGCCGCCGGCGAAAAGATCGTTTCTTCGATCACCACAACCTCCGCTAAGAACCTCGGCCTCAAGGTCGGCGGCAAGGCCTATGCCGTCATCAAGGCTTCGAGCGTGATGGTTGCGGTTGACTAAGATTTTCAGCAAAAGCCAGCAGCGCTGCTGAAGGCTTTTGAAGCGGACAAAGTCCCGAAAGATGCGTTGTCTTTCGGGACTTTGTCTTTTGGGAACTCTGCGAACGTCTGAGCAATCAGGCTCACAGAGTCTTTATCAGTCTTCACGGATTATCGTTATTCGGTGCTTTGCGGACGAGCCAGAGTGCGAGCACCAGCACAAGGATGGAAGACGAAATGAAAAGCATGTAGTTGGGCGAGATGTGCTCCACATCCACGACGATATAGCGGGCAACCGCCACGATGGCGAGTGCAATCGGCGTATGGATTGGAATCTCACGGGTGCCCAAGGCAGCGCCTTTCACCATGGAGAGGATCTCTACATAGAGAAACAGCATCAGCAGGTCGCCGAGGCTGATGGAGCGGGCGGCAATCATTTCCCAGCCGGCCTGACCGATACCGCCGATGGCGGCGACAGCGATCGCAATCAGCGCTGCGGCCTGACCATAGGTGAGCCATTGATTAAAGGTTCGGCTCACATCGGCCAAACGCCGGGTGGCAGTCGTGCAGGGCGTAGAGGTGCGGTCGACGTGCGGGTCATCATGAACGCAGCCGGCACAGGCTGCGGGTGCGCCGGCACCAGTCTTTGAGTGAGCGGCAGCTGCATCTGCGGGCGCCGCTGCGCTCTGGGATGCTGCAGCCGGCGTCTTCTCGTTAGGGAACGTCATAGTCCTTTGAATAGAAGGTACGAGGGAACGTCATCATACGGATGAACTGAGCGGCTGCGAACTTGATTGGGTTTGCTAATTTGTATCAATAAAAGACGGCGTATAAATAGACGTCCGCTATTGCCGGAAGCCATAAGCAGACCGCTCAGCTAAACGAGACGGTCAGTCAATGGTTTTCAAGTGTTTAAGCGTCGCGCAGAGCCCGGGCGCTTCCTGATTATCTGGGCGAGCGTTGGAGAGCGTCAGGTTAAGTTTCCACCGGTCACAGATCGTTTTAACGATGGCCAGACCCAAGCCGGTACCCGATACATTGGTGCCAAGCCGACGATAGAAGGGTTCCAGAACGCGGGCACGGTCTTCTTGAGGAATGCCGGGGCCCTCATCCATGACGCAGAGCACCGGCGGCTCGATCTGCGCGAGCTTGACCGTGACGGTGCCGCCTTTGGGCGAGTAGCGTACGGCGTTCTCCAAAAGATTGCGCAGAATCGTGAAGAGGTCGTCGGGCTTCATGGTAAACGATGGATCAGCATTGGCCGGCAAGTCTTCAAGCCCTTCGACTTCAATCGTGATGCCCAGACGCTCAGCTTCCCAATAGACGGATTCGACGGCTTCGCCAATGGTCTGCGGAATGGAAGCATGGGGCGGAGCGGCATTTGCCGCTTCGGCATTGGGCGCAGCCGCGCCGGATTGCGCCCGCTTCAAAGCGAGCAGCTGGCTTACCTGTCTCACAGCGCGATCAATACCGGAGCGCAGTGTCTGCACTTTTTCGCGTGCTTCTGCAGAAAGATCGGTTTTTTCCAGCGCTTCGGCCTGCAGCGACAGAGCGGTGAGGGGGGAGCGCAGTTCATGCGCTGCATCTGCAACAAAGCGGGCTTCTTGACCTCGAAGCGCGTCAACGCGTTTCAAGAGCCCATTAAAGGCGGTAATGAGCGGCAGAATTTCATTCGGCACGCCGCATTCACTTACCGGCGCATAGGTCTGACCGCTGCGCTCTCCGATTTCTCGGGCCAGTGTTTTTACAGGGCGCATCGTACGCCAGACGATCCAGCCGATGGCAAAACCGAGGAAGAGCGATAAAAGCGTGAGCGGAATGACGAGGTTGAAGCTGTTGGCGGTCGCTGCGTTGAAGACGGCGGAGGTGCGTTCAGCTGCAATGACGTGGGCACCGTTTTTGAGCGTTCGCAGCAGAATGCGGTATTCCTGATGGCGGCGCAGCGTCATGGTGTGATAGCCGTCGGGCAGAAAATTCCGAAAGCGTGCATGCACCGCGCGCCCGTTTTTATGCAGCGTTTGGATGATGACGTCGGAGCCGGCGGGCAGTCCGGCTCTGGGGTCGTCTTCGTCAAGCAGCCATTGGCGCTCAAAGACATCGTCATCCATGAAGAATGCTTGGAAAGAGGGCGGCTGACGTGAGAAAGCGGCTTTGGTGCGGGCAAGCATGCCGACAACTTCTTCCAGACGCTCATCCTGAGCCTCCTGCGCCTGCTCGTAGGAGACGGCAAACGTGATGGCGCCGGAGGTCAGTGAAAAGAGAAGCACCACCAGGGCGCCCGAGAGACTGACGCGCAGCGTGATGGAGGGGTTGTCGGGGCGAAAGAACTTCGCGAACCACGATTTTGCGGACCGCCAGGGATTGGCGCTGCCCTCGCTGCCAGGGCTGCTCTCCGGGGCGGAATCGCCGGCACCGCTCTCTGCAGCCGGCTGCGGTTTCTTTGAGGCCGTGAAGCGCTCAGAGAAACCGCCAAGCTTATCCTGAACTTGGGAAACCGCAGCGGAAAAGCGTCGCGGAATGCGTGCCATGAGGACTGCTCCTGCCTTATTCGGGTTTGGCGTCGCGGCCGGCAACCATCCAGCCCAGGCCTCGGACATTCTTTACCGCATCGGCGCCGAGCTTTTTGCGCAGGGCGTGAATGAGATATTCCACGGCATTGCTGTCGGGTTCTTCGCCAACGGCATAAATGCGGTCTTCAAGCGCGCGGCGCGAAAGAATGGCGCCCGGGCGGGCGAGGAGGGCTGAGAGGAGTGCGTATTCGCGCTTGGTGAGCGTGTAGGTTTGGCCTGCGCGTTCGACCGTCTTGGCCGCTTCACTCAGCGAGAGGTCGCCGTTGGAGAGCACATTGGCGGCAGCGCCATTGCGCCGGCGCATCACTGCGCGCATGCGTGCGAGCAGTTCACTCATGTGAAAGGGCTTAACGAGATAGTCATCCGCACCGGCATCCAGACCGTTCAGTCGGTCTTCGAGCGCATCGCGAGCCGTAAGGATGATGACGGGAATGTCGTTTTTTGCTGACCCCTCTCCGCGCAGCGTGCGAAGCACCGACATACCATCTAACCCGGGAAGACCTAAGTCGAGAAGCACAAGCTGATAGTCAGAGAGACCGAGCTGAGTGAGCGCAGTGCGCCCTGAAGACACATGGTCAACGGCATGGGCTTCGTCGGCCAACGCGGATTTAACGGCGTCGGCAATCATTGGATCGTCTTCAACGAGCAGAATGCGCATGGGGAGTCCTCGAGGAAAGCTCTTCTTTAAAGCTATTGTAGGTCCGCACGGCTTAGCGGCTGATGAGGGGACGGCTGAAGAAAACGATCTCGCTGGTGAGCTCTAGTCTGACCTGAATGGCTTAGAGAGATTTCGCAGGATGCAAAAAGCCCGCCGTGGGAACCCAGGCGGGCTTTCAATCTCGAATCAGCCGAAGACTAAGTTATGAACAACACAGTTTCGGATGAGTTTTTTTTGAGATTAGAAGTTGTGGCGCAGACCGATACCGAAGCCAACCATGGAGGGCTTACGATCGTAAACGGTAGCGCTGGCAGTAGTCACATCTTGATCACCCTTAGCGTACGACAAAACACCGTACACATTGGTGCGCTTGCTCAGGTCATACTTGTAACCAACCGAGGCCACATAGTACTTGATATCGAACGCGTCGCTAGCAGCAACACTGTCAGCCTCAGAGGCGTCAACGTAACCGACACCGAAGTATCCCGTACCGCCGGCAAGCGGAGCACTGGCGGAAGCCTGAAGGGCATAGCCTTCCATCTTATTCTTGAGCAAATCCAGACCAACATTCGACAGACCGCTAACCTTGCCAACGAGGACTTCGTCGAAGTACTGCGCACCCGCGAAAACCTTGACCACGCTGAAGTCATAGCTGCCGCCGAAGGCGACCGTCAGACTGTCATCCACATTGGGGACCGCATTGACATTCTTGTCAAAATATGATGCGTAATTGACTGAGTCAACGGCAAAATAGAGATTGACCGGGCCGTTCGCATAGGTTGCACCAAGGGCATAGTAACGATCGGTTGAAGATTCATTTTCAACTTGTGTATTGCTTGCCCACCCGCCGGTACTGTCCTTGGTTGCAGCCTTGGAGGAACCCATGGAGTACTGAGCATAGACCGTAAAGCCAGCAAACTTCGGAGTCTGGTAAGCAATGGTGTTGTCCATCACGCCGACAGTGGCCGCAAACACGTTCGTAGCGTTACCGACATTGGCGGCACCGTAAGAAGTACCAAAGGCGCTGACGGCACCAACCTTACCCCAGGAAGACGTGCCCTGAGTGATTGCACCGATCTTGCCGAGGCTCAACTGACCAAAAGGCCCCATGACATTGAGTGAAGCTTCACGATTGAACATCGTGCCGGAAACACTCTGCGTGCCGTCGTCAGCGTTGAAACCGCTTTCGAGGATGAAGCCAACCTTGAGGCCGTTACCCAGGTCTTCAGTGCCCTTCAGACCCCAGCGGGAGCCGGCCTGAATACCATTGCGGAGTTCAAATTTGTCAACGGCATCAGTATCGGTTTTGTCCGCATCTTTATGCGTATAAAGGAAACCTTCGTCGACAACGCCGTAAAGGGTCACATCGGCAGCGAAAGCAGAGCCGGCAAAGGCGCCAAGGAGGGCGACTGCGGCAAGAGACTTCTTAAACATAATTTTCAGAGCCTTTTTTTACGTGAAGAGATCTGAGATCTCAAAAGTCATCACTATCGGTTTGCACGCACCGAGAGTCACAACGTTCCGTCGATTGATGATTTTTTGCACGGCATCAATCACTGGTTCAGCGGCCTGAAATTTGGACGGCAAGCCGCTCAGCCATTAACGGATGGGATATTTGTAGCCGCAGTCAGCATCGGACTGCTTAAGGAATAACTCCTATTTCTAATAAATTCATTTAAAAACACATATTTCATATTTTTTAAGGACGGTGTGAACGCATTTGTTGCGCATTTGACATATATATGAAATGCGCGAATGGGAAGCATGTTCATTTAATTCGAATTGCAGAATCTGCGTTTGCTGCCCAGTCAAAACGCGAAAGCCCCCCAGCTCGAAAGCTGAGAGGCTCTCACTAATTCAGCAGCAGAGAAGTTTTTAGGACTTCATCCGCTCAAATTAGAACGTGTGACGGATACCGGCGTAGACGGTGACCGTCGAAGGATCACGGTCGTCGGCGGAATCATTTGCCTTATTGTCAGCGTTATAAGCGTTATCCACGCTGTCGCGGTAGTAGGCAGCGACGCCGTAAACGTTGGTGCGCTTGCTCAGGCTGTAGGTGTAGCCGACAGAAGCGCCAAGGCGCTTGAATTCAGCTTTGTCGGTGCTGCCTTCAGGCGTCTTAACCTGTTCAGCATCGGTGTAGCCGACTGCGAACATCGCCGTGCCGCCGGCAACCGGTGCGCTCACGCCAGCCTGAAGGGCATAGCCTTCGATGGGGTTCTGATCGCCGAAATAGCTGCTGAACGAATAGAACGAGTCAGAGTTGCCAGCGTCAGTCGTTTTGCCGGACTTATCGTTGCCGATCATATTGTCGAAGTACTGGCCGCTCAGGAAGACCTTGGCGACTTCAAAGTCATAGGATCCGCCCAACGTAACCGAAAGACCGTCATCCAGATCGGCGTCTTTCTTGGTGAAAGTGCTGGACCAGTTGTAGCTGTCGACGACTGCGGCGAGATCGAAGCCGGCGGCCTTGTAAGTGGCGCCCAAGGCGTAGTAGCGGTTAGCGCTGGCCTTGCCTTCAGTGGCGTCAAGGTTCTCTTCCTGCTTGGTATTCGTTTCGAACGAGTACTGAGCATAAACCGTCACGCCGGCAAACGTCGGGGTCTTGTAGGTGACCGTGTTGTCAGCACGGATGCCGCCAACATAGTAGGTGGAATATTCAACCGCACCAACCCACGAAGCACCGAAGGGCGACAGGTTGCCAAGGAGACCGTAAGTACCATTGGCGGAGCCAAGCGTGCCCATGCGGCCAAAAGCGACTTCACCGAAAGCGCCGTTCACAAAGAGACGGGCTTCACGGCCGAAGAGGCGGCTGTTCTGAGCGAGCGAACCGGTATCAGCAGAGAAACCGTTTTCCAGATGGAAGCCGGCTTTTACGCCGTTGCCGAGATCTTCTGAGCCTTTGAGGCCAAAACGAGCGCCGGACTGATTGCCCGAAGAGAGCTGGAAGTTATCGACGGCGTCGGTGTTGGCCTTGTCGGAATCCACATGGGTGTACTGCAAACCGTAGTCGACGACGCCGTAAAGCGTGACGTCAGCGGCGACAGCGGAACCAGCAAAAGCGCCGAGCAAAGCAGCGGCGGGGAGAGTCTTCTTAAACATTTCAGAGCCTTTAGTTTGTTTGATTTGAAGCACCGTCAGACGGGGGGCGCCGCTTCTCAAGGAACACCTGAACTGCATCTGCTTGCGGGGCATTAATTCCGTCTGAATGTGGTCTGCCAGCCGAAGAAATGCAGGTGTACACATTGAATTTAAACAAGTTCCTATTGCTGTAATCCGATATTTTTATGGGTTGTATTCAAAAACACAAAAATGTCAGCTACTTAGAAAACGGATGATAACTATTATGTTGTAGTTGCATATTTGCAACAAATAAGAAAGACCCCGTGAACTGAGCGGATCAGGTCACGGGGATAGGTATTGCTTTAACCGCTTAAAGCACTACGCCTGAGGCAGTTCCGAATCATTCGTCGGTTCGCCCGGCAGAACCAGCCGCAAGGCTTCGCCTTCGACGACGCGGCCCGGCGCGCGCAGAATGTTTCGCTGCTCGAGGTTGTCTTGGTCAACACCGAAGCGCACCGATGAGGCTTCAGTTGTGAAATGACCGGCGAGAATTCGCTCAATGATGCCGAAGGTGAGCATTGCGCCCGCCTGCGTCGGGAAGCTCCCCAGGTCGACTTCGAGTTCAGGCTGACTGAATGCCCCAAGACCATAAGTTGCGATGTAGTCTTCGCCGAAATCCGTGGAGACGCCTGCGCGAATCACGGAGAGGATGGGTATTTGACCGTGTTTGGCGGGCTGTGCCGCTTCAATGTAAAAACCCGGTTTTTGGAGTGATTCGAGCGCAAAAACGCCCAGCGGTTCGGCCGTCCGGCAGAGCGCGGCCAAAATCTGCGCGAAGAAGGTGGCAGTTTCGACGGCTTCGGTTGGATTTCCCCGCAGTTCAACAGCAAAATAACCCGCATGACAGAGGAGGAGCGTTTCGGCGCTCCGTGTAAAGGGGCTCTTGCGTGCCGCAGTTGCCAGTGACGTGCTGTTGAGGCGCTCATGGATAAGTCGGATAGAGCCCTCAAGCGTGCCGATGCGCAGCGTAAAACAATCTGGGTCATCGGGCGTGCGGTCGGTGACGGCCAAATTCCACGCTCTCCAGAGTTCTTCAGAGAAGAGTTTCTTGTCGAAAACGAGCTGTGCGGGTGCAAGCAGCAGTTCAGCGCTGAAAACGCCGGGTTTAAGTGCAGGAAGGAGCTCCTTTTCAAAGTTGCTCGCGCGCCGCACACGTTCCTCTTCGGAGAGCAGCAGTTGCAGCCCGGTAGGGGCTTCAGACTCCAGCGCCTTGCGAATTTCCTGATACTGCGGATGGTCGGAACCGTATTTCTTGAGGAGCGCCTGAGCAAGCGGGAAATTCGCCGCCGTCATCGTCGAGCTCAATGCCCGGGCACGCTGATAGTGTTCAATGGCCGCATCATCGTCGTCCTGACGCTGAGCACTCATGCCGAGCATCCATTCCTTCACTGCCGCTTCTTCGGCATTTTGAGGTTCAATGGCTTGGGCTGCGGCAGCAGCGGCTTTGATGTCGGACTTGAGGAAGAGTCCGAGGACGCGCTGCTCGCGCGTCTCGAAAGTTTGGTGCACTTCCGGAATCCGATCAATGGCCCGTTCGACTTTCTTGGCGTCGTGGCGGAAGAGCCAGAACTTCACCCATGCAATGATCCATTGATTGTCTGACGGCCTCCACAGATCCGGCATCGGTTCCTTGAGAAAACGTCGGAGGAACCCAACTTTGGCGAGATCCGGTGCTTTGGCAGCGGCGCCGGGGAAAAAGGCGTCGAGCCATGCGCGGTCTTCTGCCGACAGTGAGGGCTCGGCAGGGACTGCGGAAGGTTCGGCCGCTTGGGCGTCAGCTTCAGCGGCCTTTATCGCGTTGATTTCATTTGCTGCCAGCGCGAGCGATGCCGGAGAGGCAATCTCTATGAGGTTCTCTGCCGCATCGTCGCTTTGGGCCTGCTGCGGCGTTTCTTCGTCATTGTCGGCATCGTCCGAAGCATCGTCGTCATCGTCCGCATCCGCAGCAGCTTTACGGAAGGTTTCAATCAGCTCGTTGAGCTTGGCTTCGAAATCCTCGATCGTCAGCGGCGCTCCCGTCTCTGCATCGAGCACAGAAACTTTGGCGCCTTGTTTTTCAGCATCCCAGGCCGCATGTGCGAGTGCGCCGAGATCGGCCGCTGCCAAATCGTCGAATAGACGCGTATTGGTTTTTTCTTCTTGAGCAGAAGCTGCTGCACCGGCATCCTGATGCTCGCCGGTCTGGTCAGAGTCTCTCGGGAGCCGCGCAGCCGGAAGGTCTTCGGGCGCGGGTTCGGTCGAAATGTGAAAATCTTCCGCGCCGAACACTTCTTCACGCACCGATTCAAGGAGTTCCGCACCGGCGAGCACCGCAGCTTCTTCACCGGGGAGCCCGATGACAAAGGCGCTGCGGACACACTTTGCGGCCGGATCCGCTTTCAGCGGAAGGGCGGCAAAAGGCCAGCCGCTGGCATCAACCGGTTTGGGCGCCCCCAGCCAGATGAGTACGTCGGCCTTGTCGGTTCCGGTGAATTCGGGCATGAGCAAGTCACGCACGGGCGGAAGCGCTGTGCGGGCAATCTGCGCGCCGTAGGGCGAAATGAGAAAGACATTGCGCTTAATGAGCTGCACCATGCGTCGGCGGCTCCAGCCGTCCCGCTTCAGGCGGTCGGAGAGCGTGAGCATCATGAGGAGCTGGGCCAGGTCAAACGTGCCGGTCAGTGCGTACCGCCGAGTCAGAAAGTCTTCGAGCTGCGGTTCAAGCTCAAGCCATGTCATCCAGTCAACAATAGCGGCGTCCTCAGGCAGTGACGGTGAGAGCTCAACAGTAATACCGCGCTTTTCAAGCGCAGCAGCCAGTTCCCGGCCTTTGTTCACCCATTCGGGAGACTGCCATTCGTCGCTCACGGCTATCACCGCTTTTTGAATTCGGCGGGGCTCTAGGACCGCTTTACGCCATTTCGCCACAGCGGGTTTAGACATCAAGGTTGGAATGAAGCCCGGATACTGCCAGCGGCCCATCCCCGAATCCGGATCGACACCCTCATGAGCGGATGCTGTCCAGGCGATGGCAAAAGCATCGCGCGCGCGGCGGGCAATGCCGCTCCAGCCGTCAAAGCGCCAGCTGGAGGCAAAGCCTTCCTGCGAATTAAATAAGGATTGGGCAGGGCGGAAAGCGGACACTCCGGCGCGAATCGCCGATTCGCCGGCGTCGGAAGGCCGTCCTAAGACGAGTGCGCCGGCAGAGGCGCCTGCAGCCACGAGGTTTGCCGCAGCTGCGGCAGCACCCCCGGTGCGCCATTCCCCATTGAGCGCGTTGACCGGATGCCCGCCCATAATGGAACGGCCCGGCGCATCAGGCGAAAGGAGCCCAAGGAACTCTCCGGCATGCGCAACGGCAGAAAGGAGGGCGCCGCCTTCCAAAAGGCTTTTGACCGGGGCTGCAGAACGCAGACAGGGCTGCTCAGGCAGTTCCATGGCAGCCTTGGTCGTCAGCCCCTCAATATCAATGTTGCCGGCGACGGTGAGTGAGGCGCCGGAAACGGCGGGTTCTGCGGACGACTTTTGGGCACAGTCGGCTGAACTGCAGAGCCGAGCAAACTGACCCGCACTCCATTCGGGGAGCTCAATCGTACGTTTCGCTGCGGCATGCAGAACGCCGCCCAAAGCGGCTGAGAGCTCATCGCACCCCGAAAGCGCTTCTTGTTCGGTGATTCCGGCCGCACGGATCGTCGGCTCAATGTCATGAAAGGGAAGCGCATTGAGGCTGCGCATCAAGCGGGCAGCTTCAGAGAGCTTCACCGCGCGGCCCCCCGCGGCAAATCGTTCCGGCGTTGCGGCGAGAAGTGCTTTGCGGGTCTCTTGGCAGACGTTGGCTCGGGTGTTTGGCTGATCGGCAGGATCATTCAGCCGCTCTTCGGCGTCTTTATTAAATGTCGTATTCGTGGTCATTCGCTGTTTTGATTGCACGTTTGAGACCGCAGGCGTCCTCGGCTTAAGCCGCTGTCTGTGTTGCGGCGATAGAGCCGTTTTTCACGCAGTCAAAGCGTTCAACGGCTCGAATGCTCTTTATATGGGGACGAATCCAATCGAGCGGGCGGCGGTCTCAGGTTTTTACCTAATCCTACACTGTGCGGTCGTCCTTTCGAGCAGGGAAGAAGTTCTCGTGCGCCATGAGACTTCTCTTTTGCGATTTAGACGGCAGCCCGTAAAGTCTGCTGACAACTCATCATAGAAAATAACTAATATTGACTTGACAACAATAGCAATCTGCTATATATTAAAGGCTAGCAATAGATAAAACAAATCGCCATGGATTTGGCGATTGCTAACGAAAGGAATTTGACATGATGAAATCCGAAAAAATCAATGCTTACGTCGCAACTTTGGCCGTTTGGAATGTGAAGCTGCACAACATTCATTGGAATGTGGAAGGACATCTCTTCAAGGGAATTCATGAATACACGGAATCGCTTTATGACCGTGCTGCTGAACAATATGACGAAACGGCAGAAATTCTGAAGATGCACGGCGAAATGCCGGTTGCCACGGTCGCCGAATCGCTTCAAGCCTCCGTGATTGAAGAATTGCCCGCGCGAGTCTTCTCCTGCTGCGAAGCCGTCGCTGTCGTTCAGGCCGATATGGAAAAGGTCGCGAAGCTGGCCCGCGAAATTCGCGATGAAGCGGCTGAGGCGGATGATTTCCTGGTGCAGGGTACGTTTGAAGGCTATCTCGCCGGATTCGCCAAGGATCTGTGGTTCCTTCGCGCGATGCGCTCCGATGCGCATGCAGGGGAGGCCTGTGATGCCAAGGCGGAAGAAAAGACGGCCGGCGCCAAGCGCTGCTGCCGCAAAAAGGCCTGATAAAGACGCTTAGCCTTGGGGCGGCGATTTGCATGCAGCAAGGCATCCGTCAATAATTAACGCCGACTCTTTACAAAAACGCGGTGTCTCTCATATTGAGAGGCACCGCGTTCGACTTCATAGGCGGCAGCAGTCTTCCGGAAGAAGACTGCTCACATTCGCATTAGAACGTGTGGGACAAACCGACGTAAGCCTGCACCAGCTTGGTGTCTTCGTCAGAGCCGTTTGCTGCAGCATTGTCGACAGAGGTCTGGCCATAACCGGCACCGCCGTAGACGCTCGTGCGCCTGCTGAGCGGGTAGACGTAGCGGGCAGAAACGCCGTAGTACTTGAAGTCCTGATCAGCAGTCGAGGTAAAGTCTTGTTTGCCATCGACATAATAGAGGCCCGCCGTCAGAGTACCGGCCGCAATCGGAGCCTTGGCGCCGAGGTGGAGGCCGTAGCCCTTCAGACCATCGGACGAAGGATCGCCTTTCGTGAATTCGTCGTTGTAAGCATTCTTAATGCCAGACAAACCTTCAAAGTACTGAGCTTCGGCGTAGACGCGAACCACTTCAAAGTTGTAGTTGCCGCCGACGAAGAAGAGCGAGCCGTCTTTGTCAGCGACTTCACGGGTACCAGCCGAGTTAGCACCGTACTTCGTGAGTTCATAGCCGGCAGCAAACTGCGCAGCGCCGTAATCGCCGCTCACGCCGATCGAGGCATAGCGCTTGGCGGCCGAGGTGCCTTCGTCGCCGCTGAAGCCCGTCGGCGTATCGTTCTTGGCCGTGCTGTCAGTCTTAAAGGAGTACTGGGCCGTCAGCTGCAGACCGGCAAAGCGCGGCGTCTGGTAGGCAACGACGTTGTCGTAGCGAGACGAAGCGGCGAAGCCCCAAACATTGTTGTCGCCGCCGTCGAAGGAATCGACGTAGCCGATGAGGTCATACGTGCCGGCCGCGGAGGCAATGCCGCCGAAG
>OGOF01001319.1_pt1 | contig 15508 bp, 9 predicted proteins | sample 1552621 | NCBI WGS metagenome assembly OGOF01 (sample SAMEA2580156, study PRJEB22360) | human gut metagenome | biome: human gut; feature: human-associated habitat; material: faeces | place: Denmark | collected 2008/2010
CCCTTACAACACACGCGTCTGGGGAAATTGCAAAGTGAAAGTAGTTCCTTTCTCTTCTTCTGAAATAACGGAAATACTACCGCCATGCCGGTTCATGATCTGACGGCAAACACTCAGACCGATTCCCGAACCGCCCTGTTTAGTTGTAAAAAACGGAACAAATACCTTATCCATCGCTTCCGGCACAATGCCGTATCCGTTGTCGGAGACCGTAATCACCGGAACACCTTCACGCCTGAACGCATTCACCCGGACTTCGGGATAAGAACGTTCCTGGCATGCCTCGACTGCATTTTTCAACAGGTTTATCAACACCTGTTCAATCATGGCACGATCCGCATAAATACGCAAGTCTACCGGCCGGACAGAGAAAGAGAACGAAATAGCACCGGCAGGATACAGCCCCCTTAAATCGTCAAAAAGAGAGGAAACCGGAAACAACTGCTGCATCGGAATCGGAATACGAGTCAGTTTCCGATAATTTTCGACAAAATCCAATAACCCTTTGCTCCGACGGTGTATCGTTTGCATGGCTTGCAACATAATGCTGTAATCCCGCTCGTTCAACCCGTTGGAACTCGCACGTTCCGTCACCGTTTCCGACAAGGAAATGATAGGGGCGATAGAATTCATGATCTCATGCGTCAAGACACGGATCAGCTTTTGCCAGGCTTCTGTCTCCGCCTCCGCCACCACCACATTGTACAGACGGGTCCGAAAAGCAGATAGCGCTTCATTCATGGCACGCGTCAGGTTGGCTTCGGGCCCGTCTGTCGAAGGGATAGGAAAAGACAGATTCATATCTCCATAGTGGATGTTGGCAATCAGATGCTCCATCTTCTGAAGCATTTTCCGCTGATCCTGATAAAGGGAAAAAGCAGTTCCCAGCAAGATTATAAAACACATGACAGCCGTAAAATACAATTCCTTCAAAAGCAGAAAGGCAATTAAAAGAGATAGCCCGACCAGCAACCCGATCTTCAGAAAAAGGAGATATCGTTTCATAGGCCCAACTTATCCAATTTCCGGTACAAGGCAAAACGGGTGATTCCCAGCAGCTCGGCAGCACGCGTGATATTCCCGTCCGCCCGACGGAGGGCTCGTTCAATCGCTTCTTTTTCGAGAACGCCCAGGTTCAATTCTTCCGGCTCCCCTTTCTTTTGGGCTGGTGCAGGATGCAGCATAAAGTTTTCAGGTCTCAGCATGGGACCATCCGAAAGAATCACGGCACGCTCGATCGCATGTTGCAGTTCGCGGACATTGCCCGGCCATGCATAGCTTTGCAATTTCGTTTTCGCATCTCTGGTAAGCCCTCCTATCTTTTTCTTATACTTGCGGGCATAACAGTCCAGAAAATAATCGGCCAACAGCAAGATATCATTTCCCCGTTCGCGGAGTGGAGGGATATGCAACTCGATCGTATTGATCCGGTACAACAAATCCTGCCGGAAAGTTCCTTCCTGTACCATCGCATGGATATCCATATTCGTGGCAGAGATCAGCCGGACATCGATCGGCACGGAACGGGTAGCACCCAGACGGAGAATCTGCCTTTTCTCGATAGCTGTCAATAACTTCGCCTGCATCGGCAAGCTCAAATTACCGATTTCATCCAGAAACAGGGTCCCGCCGGAAGCCACTTCCATACGTCCGGGCTTATCGCGCCGTGCATCCGTGAAAGCTCCTTTTTCATATCCGAACAGTTCGCTTTCAAATAATTGTTCCGGGATACTCCCTAGATCGATACTGATAAAAACCTGGTTGCAACGGGGCGAATGATGATAAAGAGCGCGTGCAATCAGATCCTTTCCAGTCCCGTTTTCGCCTAAAATCAGAATATTGGCATCCGTATCCTTCAGTTTGGCAATCGTGGCAAACAATTCCTGCATGACATCGCTCTCACCGATAATCTCAAAGCCGGTATCATCAGGGCTTCCTAATGCCTCGACCCGCTGTTTCAATGTATTGATTTCCGTACGGCTTTCACGCAGTTTCAAGGCAGCCGAGAGAGTAGCAAGCAGTTTTTCTTTTTCCCAGGGTTTCGGAATAAAGTCGGTAGCCCCCGCCTTTATGGCACGTACGGCCTTTTCCGTATCTGCATAGGCCGTAATAAAAAGAACCACGGCATCGGGGTCGGCGGCCTTTATCTTTTCGAGCCAAAAGAACCCCTCCTGTCCGCTGATCGCATCCCGCCGGAAATTCATATCCAATAAAATAACATCGGGCACGAATGTCGACATAAAATGCTCGATCCGTTCCGGCTGCGTCGTCACTTTTATCTGTTCCACATAAGGTTCAAGCAACAGATTCAACGCAAAGAGGACATCTTCGTTATCATCTATAATCAATATTTTCCCGTTCTTCATATTCCTGGTATTATTCTATCTCGTGTAAAAAATCATCCTTGACGTGACAAAGATATGTATTATATATACGGAATGTATGTGCGATACTGCACATAATTTGTGCGAAATAACACGTTTTTTCATACACTTACAGGCAAGCTAATAGTAACATATTAAGAATGTTTGGAATACATATAGCCTTTTCTTGCATAATAAGCATCTTCATTACAACATGTCAGTATGTAATGATTCTCTACACCCGGATGTTCGAGGCGTCAACATCCGGGTGTAGGGAGCGTCAACATCCGGGTGTAGAATGCCGGAAGATGGGCATGTTTCCGAACATTTCTGCTTGCTTTCCACTCTTTTCCTCCTTGTTTTCTGCAAAAAAGGACCTTATGTCGACGAAATAACTTGCTCACAAATACATATAGATACGCTTCCCGCTACTTTCAGAACAATACCGGTTCCCCGTTTCAATTGATACAAGTGTGACACAGGAGTGATACATGAATCCGGCATGTATCACTCCTTGTACATCATGCTTATCAATACTTACAAAGCAAAGCGTGATAGAGTGATAGAGAATCCCGCAAAACCATAAAGAGATGTCTATCGTTTCTTAATACAATTTCAGCCTGAATATACCGTGCTAATCCGCACGTAAATTGTGCGGATTAGCACCCTATCCATATCACTTCACATCACTATTTACATAAGTACCAACCTTTTACAAAAATGGCATATTATTTGCTTCATTTTTGTCATGAAACAAATAATATACATAGCAATACTATTTCTGCTCCCCTTACAGCTCCAGGCGCAGAAAACACTTACGCTGACATTGAGCGAAGCTATCGAAATGGCACGTCGGAATTCTCCTGAAGCGATTGCCGCCCGTCACGCTTTCAGGGCTTCTTACTGGAACTGGCGTTCGTTCCGGGCTAAACAGTTGCCGAGCCTGACGCTTACTTCCGATCCGAGCTTGAACCGTTCCATCCAGTCTGTCACCTTGGAAGACGGTAGCGACAAGTTTGTGCATCGGAACCAACTCTCAGTCGATGCCAGCCTCGAAATCCAACAAAATATAGCCCTTACAGGGGGAAAGGTTTTATTGAAAACCGGACTTGAAAGACTGGATATGTTTACCGACAATATCTCGTCTTACAAAAGTACTCCGGTTGTCGTAGGATATGAACAAGACTTATTCGGCTTCAATGACCTTAAATGGGAACGCCGTATCGAGCCGATCAAATACGAAGAAGCAAAAAAGACCTATATCGAAACACTCGAACTGGTAGCAGCCTATACGACCAACCGCTTTTTTAACTTGGCAACGGCACAGACCTCGCTGGAAATCGCGAACTATAATTTTGCATACGCCGACACGCTTTACCGGTATGCACAAGGACGTTACAATATCGGAACGATCACCGAAAACGAAATGCTCCAATTGGAACTCAACAAACTGACCGAACAGACAAACTGCCTCAATGCGCAAATCGAGGTCGACGATTATATCCAGTCGCTCCGCAGTTATCTGGGCATTTCCGAAAATATAAACTTGGTAGTGATTCCCGACGACAGTATTCCTCACTTCACAGTCGACGTAAACGAAGCCATGCAACTTGCTTTCCAAAACAACCCGGATATCAGCGCTTTCGAACGCCGCCGGCTGCAAAGTGAAAGCAACGTTGCCGAGGCAAAAGCCAACCGGGGTTTTAAAGCAGCCTTATATGCACAGTTCGGTCTGACGCAAAGCAACGAAAAGCTGAAAGAATCCTACCGCGACCCGATGGACCAGCAATTGGTGACATTGGGGATACGCATACCGATATTGGACTGGGGCGTAGGTAAAGGCCGGGTGAAAGTGGCCAAAAGCAACCGCGACAAGGTTTACACCGAACTGGAACAGGAGCGGATGGATTTCGAACTGAACGTAGCCAAGATTGTCAAGCAATTCAACATACAGGCAGGAAAAGTTGCCATAGCCTATAAAACAGACCAAACGGCCCAGCGCCGTAACGATGTGGCACGCAGGCTCTACCTGTTAGGCAAATCGACGATTCTCGACCTCAATGCCGCCATAGCCGAAAAAGACAATTCCCGTCGTGCTTACATCGCGGCTTTATATAATTATTGGAATCTCTATTACGGTCTCCGCAGCCTGACCGGTTACGATTTCGAGAAGATGATCCCGATCACAGAAGACTATGAACTCCTTTTAAACAATTGACAATTCATAAATCATAAATTATAAATCATATACATGGACAAGCCCATAGCAAAGAAACCCGTTTATTACCGCTACCGCTGGCATATCGCCGGGGGAATCGCATTTATTGTTCTTCTCGTCTATGTCGGGATCGCCGCCTCTGGTGGCAGGAAACTTCGTACCGATGCAGAAAACCTGATCATCGGAGAAGCGACAAGCGACAAATTTCTGGAATATGTAGACGTCGAAGGTGTCGTGCAACCCATCCTCACCATCCAGATCAACACCCGCGAAGCCGGCAGCGTGGACAGGATCATTGCAGAGGAAGGAACTATGATGAACAAGGGAGACACGATCCTGACACTCAACAATCCCGACCTTATCCGCGCCATCGAGGACCAACAGGATGAATGGGAAAAGCAGCTGATCTCTTATCAGGAGAAAGAGATTGAGATGGAACAGAAAAGTATCGACCTGCAACAAAAGACCTTACAAACGACCTACGAACTGAACCGGCTCAAAAAAAGCTATGCACTCGACGAAGAGGAATTCAATATGGGAGTCAAAAGCAAAGCACAGCTCGAAGTGGCCCGGGACGAATTCGACTATAAAACCCGAAGCACCGCTTTGCAGTTGGAAGGTTTGCGCCATGATAGTGCAGCTACGATCTTGCGCCGGGAGTTGATGAAAAACGATCTTGAACGGGAACGTAAAAAGTTCGAACGTGCCCGGGAACGCATGGAGGACTTGGTTGTTCGTGCTCCTCTCTCCGGACAACTCAGCTTTGTGAAAGTAACTCCCGGACAACAGGTGCAAAGTACCGAAGCGATCGCCGAGATCAAAGTCCTCGATCAGTTCAAGATCCATACTTCCCTCAGCGAATACTACATCGACCGGATCACCACCGGTCTACCCGCCACCATCACCTGGCAAAACAAAAAGTACCCGCTCCGGATCACCAAAGTCGTTCCGGAAGTCAAAGACCGTAACTTCGATGTCGACCTGGTCTTTACGGAGGCAAGCCCGGAGAACGTACGCATCGGAAAAAGTTTCCGTGTCCAGATCGAACTCGGACAACCGGAAGAGGCCCTCGTCATCCCACGTGGCGACTTCTTCCAGGCCACCGGCGGCCAATGGATATACAAACTGAACGAATCCGGCACGAAAGCCCGGAAAACCCCGGTCAGCATCGGTCGCCAAAACCCGCAACAATACGAAATAACCGGTGGCCTCCAACCGGGCGACAAGGTGATTGTCACAGGATATAGTACCTTTGGGGATGCGGAAGAACTGATTTTAAAATAATATTCGAATCATGATACTACAACATTATATCAAAATTGCATTTCGTAACTTGGCAAAATATAAAGTACAATCTGCCATCAGTATTGTCGGCTTGGCAATCGGGCTGATCTGTTTTACATACGGATGGAACTGGTACAGGTATGAAACGAACTACGACGGGTTCTATCCACAATCCGGACAAATTTACCGAATATACGGAATCGATAAACAAACGGGAAAGAAATCGGAGGAATTACCGCTTATTCTGGCACGCAAACTGAAAAAAGATTTCCCGGAAGTAATAGAGACAACGCAGATTTATTCCAAATACGGCTCGACTTTCAAATATGGAGAAACAAGGTTAGAGGATCCGGACGAGGAATTCATTGACGAACAGTATTTCAAATTCTTTCCACGTCCCGTAATTTGCGGTAAAAGGGATGATATCCTGAAAACGCTGGATGAGATAGCCGTCACCCGCTCTTTTGCCGTGAAATATTTCAAAACACCGGAGGAAGCATTAGGCAAAACCCTTGAAAACGGATATCGTAAAAGCATTACGATCGTGTCCGTCTTGGAAGATTCGCCCAACAACTCCATGATGCAAGCCGATGTTTATGAACTGGACAAATTCGACCGTGACCGGGAAAACCGGATCACGGACGAAAAACAATGGGCCTTGCTAAACACTAAAATCTATCTATTATTAGCACCCAACATTAATATAAAAGCTTTTGAGAAGAAGATCAATTCTTATATAGTCGAACATGAATATAATAAATCAATTTTGTTAAAGTTGGTTCCCCTGACAGATGTCCGTCATACATTCGGAAGTGAATTGACATTTAATCTTTCCTACATCCGGACATTCACGGTAACCGGCCTCTTATTGTTACTCTGCGTTTTCTTTAATTTCACCAATCTGCTGTTGAATCGTATCTACTTACGGAACAAAGAAATGAAATTGAGAAATGCGATCGGCGCTGATAAAAAGAACTTGGTTATCCAGTTGTTGCTGGAATTGACGTTACTTGTCGGGATCAGTTTTCTATTGGCTTCCTGCCTGTTGGAATTAACCGTTGGCGGTTTCTCACACCTCTTCGAAACGACATTACAACGAAAGTTATTATTTAGCCATCTTTGTATCATAACAGGTATTAGCTGGTTGATACTCACGATTGTCAGCCTACCGTTATTCTTGCATTTTGTACGCGCTTCTTCTCTATTAATATCCGGAGGAATCTCTCCTACCCGGAAAAGCGGTTACCGCAAAATCAGCATGATACTCCAACTATGTATTTGCATATTCTTCCTGATGAGCACATTTATCATGTTCAGGCAAATATCTTTCATGAAACATAAAAACTTAGGATTCCAGAAAGAGGGTCTGATACAGATGGAAATGACATTCAACGACCGGGAAGGAATCAGTCGCGAGATTTCTTCATTGGCAGTCCTAAAAGGATTCACACAAGCCGGAATATTTACCATCACCCATGAACCTTATACACAAAACGAAGTCGAATGGGAAGGTAAGCCTCTGGATTTCAATCCAAACTTCCAAGTCCTGCAAGTAGGCAGCAACTTCTCGGAAGTTTTTAACATACCGATGCTGAAAGGCCGTTTCATCAATGACGGCGATCTGGCAGACAATGGAGATTGGCGAGCTTCTTGGACAAAAGCCGTCATCAATGAAGAAGCTGCTCGCATCATGGGCATCGATAACCCGATCGGCAAGAAAATCAGTATTTGGAATTATACGATCATGCAAGACGGAAGCAGAGGACGTGCCGAAATGGAGATCGTCGGGATCATCCAAAACTTCCAAGCGGCCAGTTTGCGCAACCCGATCCTGCCACAAGTGATCGTAATCGACCAAAGCAAATGGAACAGTTATTTTTATTATGCCCGTACCGAACCCGGAAAAGAAAAAGCCACGATCAAAGCAATCCGGAATATATTCAAAAAACACTCTAAGTCAGGCGATCCCACTACCTGCAATGTACAGACCATAAGCCAGATACTTGATCGGCTCAGCACTTCCGAAGATGCCAGCCTGCAGCTCTTTACTTTGCTGGCCCTGTTCTGTACGCTAATCTCCATCTTCGGGCTTTATTCCATTTCATCCAGCAATATGGAACAACGAAGGAAAGAAATTGCCATACGGAAAGTGATGGGAGCCTCTGCCGGCACGATTGTCAAAATGTTTTTTATGGAATATCTGACAATTGCATTGATAGCCAACCTTCTTGCATTGCCACTCGCGTGGTTGTTCATGCAAAGTTGGTTGCAGCAATATGCCTATCGGAGCCATATCTCTGCCTGGATGTATATCGTAATCGTATTTGCCACCATCACTCTGATCATCGGAACCGTCCTCTATCAAACGATACAGGCTGCCCGGACCAATCCTGCGGAAGTGATCAAATCGGAATAATAACAAACTAAATCATTGAACCATGCTATACCACTACATCAAAATAGCTTTCCGTAATCTCTTGAAATATAAATTGCAGTCATTCATCTGTATCGTCGGGCTCGCAATCGGATTTACAAGTTTCGCGTTATCGTCGCTCTGGATACGATATGAACTGACCTACGATACGTTTAGGAAAGACGCAGACCGGATCTATTACGTCCGGATGGAATCGGAAACCGATGACCAAGGATTATCAAGCGTTACACCTTACCCGCTGGCCCGATATTTGAAAGAGACATTCCCGGAGATAGAGGAAAGTTGCAACACGAGTGCCTGGAAAACCGATTTCCTCTACAACGAGAAGAAATACGAATCTTTCGACATGGTCATGGATTCAGCTGCCGAACATATGTTCGAAATAGAACTGATCTCCGGTAGCCGGGATTTTATGATCCCGAAAAGTAACAAGATCGCGATCACGGACAAGCTTGCCAAAGAGGTCTTCGGCACAAAGGACCCATTAGGTGAAAAACTGAAAATTTGGTCTGACGATATGGAAATATGTGCCATAGTCAAAAGTCAGGACCAGCACTCGAATTTCCCGTTCGGAATACTGAAGCCGTCCCGACAAACGGAGGAATGGAACGTAGCCTATTGTCAGACTTTTATAAAGGTCCGTCCGGAAACGGATATGAGAGCTTTTAAAAAGAAACTTTACGAACATAAAATAAAGAAAGACAGAGACTCGCTGAGTCATTTCGTTCTGACGTCAATCACCACCATGCGGTATGACCACCCCGAAGAAGAGCCAACTATCAAGTTCGAGCATATCTTGCTATTCGCTCTTGCCGGAGGATTGGTAATCCTGTGCGCACTATTCAACTATCTGACCCTGTTCGTAAACCGTATACGAATACGCAGTAAAGAGATCGGGCTTCGGAAAGTGTGCGGCTCGTCTGACGGCAATCTGTTTGTCCTGTTCGCTTCCGAATACCTGCTTACGCTTTCCATCTCTCTTTTAGCCGGAATAGCCTTGATCGAAGTCATACTGCCTGTATTCCAAGAATTATCGAATGTAAAAACGGATTCGTTCAGTCTCTATCTGGAAACATTCGTCTATTTCGGATTCATCACCTTACTGGCTTTCCTGTTCTCTTTATTCCCTATCTACTATTTCAGGAAGCGTTCGCTACAAAAGGCCCTTAAAGGTTCGTCTGACGGGAAAGGAAAGAACCTCTTCCCCAAAGCAAGCCTTACCTTGCAATTAATAATCAGCATCGGATTCATATTCTGTTCGTCGGTACTGATCAAGCAAATCCATCACTTGCACACCACCGATATCGGACTAAACCGGAAAGACCGGGGCGATGTCCGTATATATCCCCAAACAGACGGTTTGAAAGAAGAAATTGCCAAACTCTCCTCAATCGCCGAAGTATATCCGGATGAAAACGATCCACTATTTCCAAGCCATTCACGTTCCTACAGGTCCTTTACCGATTGGGAAGGCAAGCCGGCCTCTGTGGAAGGTCTTACGATCCAAATAATCCCATGCAACAATCGCTACTTTGAATTTTATGGTCTGCAATTGCTAAAAGGCAAGTTGCCGGAAGGAGATACCGAACGGCACATACTCCTAAACGAAGCAGCTGTAAAGGAATTGAAGATCGACAACCCGATTGGCAAAACACTTAGCCGCAAAGATCAGAAAGGATTTATCATCGACGGCATTTTCAAAGACTTTTATATCGCACCTCCTACCGTTCCGGTAAAGCCGGTTATGCTCGAGTTCAGTCCGGGAAAAAAGAATATACAGAATGATTATTCAACGACTGCCATATTCCGGCATCAGCCGGGAAGCCGCGAACTGTGCAAACAACAGGTTGAACAGTTGGCAAAGAAAATGCAGCCGAACGCCGTCGACATACATGTTACTTTTATGGAAGAAGAGTATGAAAAGTTTCTGAAATCGGAAAAGGCGCTACTCAAGATGCTTGACTTCGTGACTATAGTCTGTATTTTGATCTCATTGTTCGGCGTATTCTCTCAAGTAACTCTGGACTGCGAACAGAAGAAGAAAGAAATCGCTGTCCGTAAAGTAAACGGGGCAGAAGCCTCCGATATCATGAGAATGTTTTTTGCCGGTAATCTCCGCCTGCTATGCATCGCTTCGGTTATAGCATTTCCGGCCAGTTACCTGATCATGAAATCATGGATTGAAAACTATGTGTTGCAAGCAGCAATCAGTTGGTGGCTTTATCCGGTCATCTGGGGTGTACTGGTCCTGCTGCTGATTCTTTGTACCGGTTGGCGCATACAGAAGGCAGCGAACCAGAACCCGGCAGAAGTGATCAAGTCGGAATAAGAATGTCTTTGAACAATATTTTATAACAAACAATCAGATTATGTTATCACACTATGTCAAAGTTTCTTTTCGGGAACTACTGAAATACCGAACTCAATCAATTGTCAGCATCATTGGTTTGGCCGTAGGATTTACTGCCTTCATTTTAGGAGGTCACTGGCTATGGTGGGAGACACATTTCGATAATTTCCATCCGGAAGCAGACCGCCTTTACTGCCTGACGACAGAAGGACTTGTCAAGCGTGCCAACGGAACACAATCAGATTTAGACCAGTTACATATTAACGACCGGGAAGAATTATTCAAGCTGCTCCCCGAAATCGAAGCCTCTTGTTCATTCAACCACCTCAGCTTTACATTGAAACAGGACAACGAAGCAATCAACCTGCATGGAATGGAAAGCGAACAGTCCTTCTTCGACCTTTTCCGGACAGATTTTATCGAAGGGACTCACCAAGGGGTCATTCCCGACGGCAGTTCTGTCATTTTAACGGAACGGACAGCCCACAAATTGTTCGGGACAACAAACTGTATCGGCAAGGAAGTCGTATTGGATAATAATCTTCGTCCCTCTGTAGTCGGTATTATCCGTAACTATCCGGATAATACTGATCTGCTGTTCGACTTTCTGTTGATCAGAACCCCTCAACCCAATCATGTCAAACGCATGACGACCTACGTGCGGCTCCAAAAGAATGCGAATGTGGCAAATGTACGGAACAAACTGGCGCACTATAAAAGTCATGCCGAAGACACATGGGATCGCGAACAGGTAAAAAACTGGAAAATAAACCTGCTGACAGCCTCCGAAGTGCATCTTCGGTGCCATCCTGAATTGACAGACCGCATCCGTAACATTCATATCCTGGCTTTAGCTGGGGCAATGGCTTTCCTTAGCGCTCTGATCAACCTACTTGTCCTTTTTATCGGTCAACAGCAACGGAAACAACAAAAAAACCGGACTTATCTTTGTATAGGAGCCTCAACCACAAGTATGATTACAAAAAGTTTCATCGAACTGGCACTTCCTTTGATCATCGCTTTCCTGATTTCTTTCTGTCTAATCGAGAGCATCTATCCTTACTATGAAAGCTATACGACCTGGCACCGGTATGGTATCTATGAGAACGTCAGTCGCCACCTTTCACGAACTTCACTTTTAGGCAATACGCTGTCGCTCGCCGGAATCTGTATGTTGGTATTCCTTCTTATCTGTTATTATCCGATACGAAATCTTTTGGAGCATAAAATACAGAAGCCTGCTCTTTTCAAACAGGGCCTGATCATCGTTCAGATATTTATCGGTTCACTGTTCTTTATCACCTCCATCGGATTGTTCCGACAGTTGCATTTTATCCTTTCAAAAGATAAAGGGATCGATTATGAACGGGTCATACAGGTAGATTTAGGATATGACACCTCCTTTCAGACGGATTTAAGTGTTTTGAAACCGGAAATGGCCAACCATCCGTATGTAGAAGAAGTCACATACACCTGCGGGAACGCTCCGGTCTTTACGGAACAAGGGGATTGGTACGGTTCCTTTTACTCGTATTTCTGTTTCGATCCGAATGAAGCCGAACCCAATAGTTACAGCCCGGTAATCGTTGCCGACAAGGACTTCTTTTCGTTCTTCAAACTGCAACTGAAAGCAGGTAGCTGGCCGACGGACGCAACCCCATATAGCTATATGGTAAATGCAACCTGCCTGCAAACATTAGGCTACACGGATCTGCTTGAACGGCCTATATACATAAAAGGGCAAGCAAGCCAAGCCCGAGTTTGCGGTGTCATCAAAGACTATCTCTACGCTCCGATGCAATATCCTATATTACCGCTGTTCTTCACCACATACGAAAATCCGATGGTAAAAGACTTCGAGCGTCCTTACCTTATTTATGTCCGCTATGCAAAAGGACATAAAAAAGAAGTGCTGGAACATCTTCACGAGATAACATCACATATTCAGAATGACAATGTCAACCGGAGTAAAATGTTTACGGAGCTGTCCGATCTAATAGATCGGTTCAACCGGCCGGAAAAAGTGATCTTTACCATCTTCAGCATCCTTTCGCTGGTTTGCATCCTTATCTCCACATTCGGCATTTACTCTCTGGTGAGCCTCGCCACCGAACAGCGGCGGAAAGAGATTGCCATCCGCAAAGTAAACGGAGCTACCTTTTATCACATTCTTCAACTGTTCTTCCGGGAGTATTTCATGTTAGCAGCATTAGGCAACGCTTTTGCTCTTCCGGTCGGCTACTTAGTAATGAGCCGTTGGCTCGAAACGTACGCCAATCACACCACATTGCCTGTATGGTTGTTTCTGCTGGTTTTCCTTATCACCTGTGGGATCGTGCAGCTCTCTATATTCCGGCAGGTCAAAAGGGCAGCCGCTACCAATCCGGCAGAGATAATCAAAACGGAATAAAGGAGGGTATGTTCCCACATTAAGCGCGGGAACACAGCACTAAAAACAATTAATATTTTGGATGATAAGACAAATTACATGAATTAGGGCTTATCATAAGCCAACATGTTTTACTTTTGTCCTCAAAACATTAATATTTATCTTATGAACACAAAAACATTAATCGCATTGCTCATGACAGGAGCAGGCTTTGCCTCCTGTTCACAGCCGATTCCCTCCTACACGGTAATGGGAAGTATCCCCGATTCTACCTTTAATGGGAAAACAGTCTATATCTTCGACCGGGATAAGGGGCAAAACATTGACAGCGCAGTGATTGAAAACGGAGCGTTTACGTTCACCGGTCAGATTGACACCGCTGTTTTATGCCTAACCCAAGTCGGAAGGAAATACTATACCACCTTCATGCTTGAAAACGGTACCATCCAACTGAACATGGAAACTCCGAACAGCGCGTCCGGCACTCCCTTGAATGAGACCTTCAGCAGCTATATCCAAGAAGAAAAAAGAATCAGTGAACTCTTCCAGAACAAAATGAAAGAGATCCGGGAGCAGGAACAAGATAAAAGCAAAGTCCAAGAATTGACAAAGACCTATTACGACAATGAGTATAAGCCGGCCTATATGGCTATGCTGAAGGACTTCATCGATAAAAACCAAGATAATTACATTGGTGCTTTTGCCCTTCAAAACCTATCGAACTTTATGAACCCGGAAGAAATGGAATCTATCATTGCCCAATCCAGCGCCTTTATCCAAAGTAGGAACATCATCCGGAAGCTGAGCCAACGGATTACCAACCTGAAAAAGACGGCCGTCGGACAACCTTTCACCGACTTTACAGTGGAAACCGAAGATGGCAAAAAGGTTTCCCTCTCCGACTATGTAGGAAAAGGGAATTATGTATTGGTTGACTTCTGGGCAAGCTGGTGCGGCCCCTGTCGTGCAGAGACCCCGATACTGGCAGAAGTGTATAACCAATACAAGGATAAAGGATTCCAAGTACTTGGTGTAGCCACATGGGACCAGCCGAAAGATACAAAGAAAGCCATCGAAGATTTGAAGATTACTTGGCCACAGATTCTCAATGCCCAGAACACGCCTTCTGAACTGTACGGCTTCAACGGAATTCCGCATATCATCTTGTTTGACCCTGACGGGACAATCGTAGCCCGCGACCTGAGAGGCGATGCATTGAAAGCAAAAGTAAAAGAGATGATGCAATAATATAACATGCACAAACAACTGCTTATAGTGATGTTGATTTGTCTGAGAGGTGCCGATTATATATCTGCACAGCAGTGGACAAAAAAGGATTCAGTCTGGCTCCAGAACGTCTTGTCCGGTAAAGAAAAGCTGGAACTGAATCCAGAGACGATGAAAGCGATTCAATCAGGTTCTTTTATAAACTTGGATGAACCGGCTTCCGACATGAAAATGTCACCGGTAACCCCGTTACCCATCCTCAAAGATTTCACCGAATACATACAAACAGATTCAACCCATCGTAAAATAGCATTAAAGGACCTGCCTCCTTTTCTGCTCGGAGCTTTACGGTTTACGGCCGCCGCACTTATACTTCTCAGCATATGCCATTTACGGGGAGAGAAAATATTCAGGAGAAGCCTGATAAAGCGCTCTGCCGTCAGCGGAATTGTATTGCTGTTCATAGATATGGCCGTAGTGATGCTGGCACAACGCTACTTAACCAGTAGCCTGGTAGCTATCATCGCTTCTTCCACCGCACTCTGGATTCTGCTGTTGGATGCCCCAATGTGGAAAACTAATCTCCGCAATCCTCTTACAATCGCAGGTGGAATCATCGGTTTCGGGGGCGTCATTTTGCTTTATTTGGAACAACTCAATGCAGCAAACCTGCATCCGCACAGTGAACGCGGAATCTTACTTCTTATTTTCGGATGCATATCCTGGGCACTGGGCACCTTGTATGCCAAATACCGTTCTTCCCGCGAAGAAGAAGTAAATGCGTTTGCCGGTTCAGGCTGGCAGATGCTTTTCGCCAGTGGTATGTTCTGGATTTGCAATGCTGTGAACGGAGATATGCAAAGGACCGACTTGTTGAATGTTTCATCTGCAAGCTGGCTGTCACTGGCTTATCTGATATTCTTCGGTTCCCTGCTTGCCTATTCTGCCTACGTCTGGCTGCTGAAAGTGCGGCCTGCGGCAGAAGTCGGCACCCACGCCTATGTCAATCCGTTCATTGCCGTACTTTTAGGAGTAACCATGGGAAACGAACAAGTGACCTTCATCCAATTGGGCGGACTGTTCATCATACTACTGGGAGTCATGCTGATAAGCAGGAAACAGAAGAAGAAACAACCACCCGAACCCATATAAACGTCTCCGTTTTCTCCGGATAGAAAGGAAGAGAAAGAGTGATAAGGTGGTAAGGTGATAGGGTGATAAAGTAGCTGCGCTATATATCACA
>OGOF01001323.1_pt1 | contig 15447 bp, 12 predicted proteins | sample 1552621 | NCBI WGS metagenome assembly OGOF01 (sample SAMEA2580156, study PRJEB22360) | human gut metagenome | biome: human gut; feature: human-associated habitat; material: faeces | place: Denmark | collected 2008/2010
GAGCAGGACGCTCCAGTGGTTGAAGACCACGTTTATGATGAAAAATACGCCCGCCTGCTGGAACTGGAAGCTGCCTATCCAGAATTAAAGTCAGCTGACTCCATCACCCAGAGGGTCGGCGGCGAGGTCAACAGCGACCTGCCCAAAGTTGAGCACCAAGTGCCAATGCTGTCGATGGGGGACGTTTTTTCCAAAGAAGAGCTGGCGGAATTTGACCAGCGGGTGCAAAAAGCCATCGGCCACCCTGTGGCCTACAATGTCGAATTGAAAATCGACGGCCTGTCCCTGTCTTTGGAATATGAAGAAGGGCGCTTAAAGCGAGCCTCAACCCGGGGCAATGGCCAGGTTGGCGAAGATGTGACCAAGAATGTCAAGTATATCAAGGACGTGCCCCAGAAATTGCCGAAAGCCATTACCACCGAAGTGCGGGGGGAATGCTACATGAGCAAGGAGGCTTTCGCCAAATTGAACCAGGAGCGGGACGAGGCCGGGGAGAGCATCTTTGCCAATCCGAGAAACGCCGCGGCTGGTTCTCTGCGCCAGCTGGACCCGAAGGTGACAAAAGAGCGGCAGCTGAGCACCTTTATCTATACCTGGATCAACCCACCAGCCGGTATCGACTCCCAGCACCAGGCGATCTGTGAGATGGCCAAGCTAGGCTTTCACACCAATGAAAACGGCCGCCGGCTGGAAAATCTGGCAGACGTCTATATCGACGAATTTACCAAAAAGCGCGACAGCCTGCCTTACGTGATCGACGGCATTGTCTTGAAAGTCGATGACCTGGCCCTGCAGGCGGACTTGGGCAACACCGTCAAGGTGCCCCGCTGGGAAATTGCCTACAAGTTCCCGCCGGAAGAAGAAGAAACAGTAGTCCGGGAGATTGAATGGACCGTGGGAAGAACCGGGGTCGTGACCCCGACTGCCGTGATGGATCCGGTGCGATTAGCCGGGACCACGGTAGCCCGGGCCTCTTTGCACAATCCGGACCTTTTGGCCAAACTGGACGTCCGCTTGGGCGACACGGTCAAGCTGCACAAGGCCGGCGACATCATTCCGGAAATTTCCGAAGTTGTCTTAAGCAAGCGGCCAGAAGACTCTGTTCCCTATGAAGTGCCAACTAAGTGCCCTTCCTGCGGGGAAGACCTAGTTCACTTGAATGAAGAAGTGGCCCTGCGCTGCATTAACCCGTCCTGCCCTGCCCAAGTTGAAGAAGGGATTACCCACTTCGCCTCCCGGCAGGCCATGAACATCGCTGGCCTTGGCCCAAAGATCGTCAAGCAGCTGATCGCCAAGGACCTGGTGCACAATGTAGCTGACCTTTACTATCTGACAGCCGACGACTTGAGCCAGCTGGACCACTTTAAGGAGAAGTCGATCAACAATCTCCTGGCGGCCATTGACCAAAGCCGGAAGAATTCCGTTGAGCTGGTCCTCTTTGGCCTGGGGATCGACAATGTAGGCGGGAAAGCCGCCCAATTGATTGCCCAGAAATTTAAAAATATGTCTAAAATCGCTTCAGCAAGCGTGCAAGAACTGACGGCAATCGATACAATAGGAATGACGATTGCTGAGTCTTTGACGGCTTACTTCCAGCAGGAAGAAGCCAAGAAGCTGCTGGCCCGGCTGGAAGAGGCCGGGGTCAACATGGACTACTTAGGCGAAGACGGGGAAGCCGCAGACAACTTCTTCAAGGGCAAGACGGTGGTCTTGACCGGGAAACTGGCCCACTATAGCCGGGCGGAGTTTACCAAGAAGCTGCAGGCCTTGGGAGCCAAGGTGACCGGGTCAGTCTCCAAGAAGACCGACTGCCTGGTTTACGGGGAAGATGCCGGCAGCAAACTGGCCAAGGCAGAAGCCCTGGATATTCCGCGCTTAACGGAGGCAGAAGCAATCTCTAAGATCGAAGAGAAGGACACGGAAAAGTGAAGAGATTTTTACAGGCAATAACTTTGGCAAGCTGCAGCCTTCTGATGGCGGCTTGCGGCAACTTGAAGAATTCCGACCTGGCCAGCAACTCAACGACGACGACCAGCAAGGCGAAGAAGTACGAGACGACTTCCAGCACTGATGGCGGCTACTCCGTCCTTTTGAAAAAGGGGGTCTACAAGACCAGCCCGATCTCCGGCCTGGAAGCCACCAACTATGACAACAGCGTGGACGAGTCGGCCATGGAACGGGGCTTGATCCGGGTCTCCAAGAAGGTCTTCTCAACCAAGGACTATGTCATACAGGAAGGCCAGCAGCTCGACGAAACGACGGTCACCAACTGGCTGGGCCGGTATTCAAAGAGCAACAAAGAGGGGCTGAACCTCAAGAACAACGGCAAGACCGGGTCAACGACCAGAAACCCGATCATCTTGCAGCAGATCATGGAAGAAGACTTCTATGTCAAGAGCGGGTCCAGCTACAAGCTGGCCGGCATCAGCATCAGCCTGGGCCTCAACTCAGTCGACTACTACACCAAGACGACTGACGGGGCCGAATACAGCACTAAGATTTCCCTGGCCAAGCGGCGGGCCTTCGGGCAGAAGACGGCCAACACGATCGTCTCCCGCTTGCACGCCAAGAAGAAGCTTAAGAATATCCCGATCATGGTTGGCCTTTTCTCTAAGACCGACACCGACTCATTAGTTGGGGGAACTTACTTCTCATATGGGACAGCTAGCGCAAATAGTAGTAAAATATCTAAATGGAATCCCGTGAACGAAAAGACCCAGGTGCTGCCGACAGTCGATGGAGCCAGCGCGGTCAGTGCCAGTGACGAATCCAAATTCACCAGCTTTAAGGATGAAATTGAGGATTACTTCCCGAACGTTTCCGGGGTCACGGCCACTCTGCGCTACTACGATGGCAAGCTGGCTTACGAAAGCATCGCCATCACCACGCAGTTCTATGGCTATCTGCAGGTACAAAGCTTTGCCCAGACGGTTATGAGCCGGGCAAAGAAGTATCTGGGAACCAGCTCACCGGTTGAAATCACCATTTCCTCGGTCAACGACACCCAAGCGGTCGTCGCCAAGGAAACGGCCACCGGGCCTTATCGGATGCACATCTATGGCGGTAATTAGGAGGTACATAAGTGGAAAAGGTAACAAATGATATTATCAAGCACGTTGCGGCATTAGCCCAGCTTGAATTCAGCGAAGAAGAACTGGCCAAGTTCACCTCGCAAATGGGGAAGATTCTGGAAATGGCAGAAGAACTTCAAGCCGTTGACACGACTGGCGTTGAAGAAACGGTGCAAGTAGTTGATCGCGACACTGTCTTCAGAGAAGACGTTCCTGAAAAGTGGCAGACCCGCGAAGAAATGATGAAGAACGTTCCTGACAAGAGCAATGGTTTTGTCAAGGTACCTGTAATTATCGATAAGGATGATAACCAATAATGAACTACTTAAACGAAACGATCGATTCCTTAAACTACAAGCTGAAGAGCGGCGCTGTTTCTGCTGACCAATTGGCCAAGGACACCATCGCCAACATCAAGAAGACTGACGAAAAGATCAACGCCTTTATCACTGTAGATGAAGACGCCAAGCCAGCAGAAGACCTTGACTTTAACAACAAATTGGCCGGCGTGCCGATTGCCATCAAGGACAACATCATCACCAATGGCTTGAAGACGACGGCAGCCAGCCACATTTTGTACAACTTTGAACCAGTTTACGAATCAACTGTTGTTGCCAAGCTGAAGGCAGCCCAAGCTACCATCATCGGCAAGACCAACATGGACGAATTCGCCATGGGGTCATCCACTGAAACTTCTTACTTCGGTGTCACCAAGAACCCATGGAACTTAAACAAGGTGCCAGGCGGTTCATCCGGTGGTTCTGCAGCGGCTGTTGCCAGCGGTGAAGTGGTTGCTGCCCTGGGTAGTGACACCGGTGGTTCAATCCGCCAGCCAGCATCTTTCAACGGTATCTTCGGGATCAAGCCGACTTACGGCCGGGTATCCCGCTGGGGCTTGATCGCTTTTGCCTCATCACTGGACCAAATCGGGGTGATGAGCAAGCGGGTCAAGGACTCAGCTGAAGTTCTGAACGTGATCGCCGGGGCTGATGACCGCGACGCTACTGTTTCAGAAAAGGAAGTCCCAGACTACACCAGCTTCCTGGGCAAGGACGTCAAGGGCCTGCGGGTTGCCGTTCCTAAGGAATACATGAGCGACGCCGTTGAAGAAGGCGTCCGCAAGGCAGTTGAAGCCCAAATCGAACTTCTGCGGGCAAACGGGGCCATCATCAACCAAGTTTCCCTGCCGCACACCAAGTATGTGGTGCCAACTTACTACATCATAGCTTCCAGTGAAGCTTCATCCAACCTGGAACGTTACGACGGGATCCGTTATGGTTACCGGGCAGAAGCCAAGAACCTGGACGAAGTCTTCCTCAAGTCCCGGTCAGAAGGCTTTGGCGACGAAGTAAAGCGGAGAATCATGCTGGGTTCCTTCGCCCTGTCCGCCGGCGCTTACGACAAGTTCTTCCTGCAGGCGGCCAAGGTAAGAACTTTGATTTGTCAAGACTTCGACAAGATCTTCGAAGACAACGATGTTATTGTCGGGCCGGTTTCTACCGAAACTGCTTTTGACTTGAACTCAGAAATTTCTGACCAGATCAAGATGTACAACAACGACATCTTGACGATTTCCGCCAACATGGCCGGGATTCCGGCAGCCAGCGTGCCAGCCGGCTTGAGCGAAACGACGGGGATGCCGGTCGGCTTCCAAATCATGGCCAAGCGCTTTGACGAAGGCCATGTCTTCCAAGTAGCTGACTTCATCGAACGCAACAACAAGTTCTACGAACAAACACCAGCTGGATTGGAGGATTAATTTAAATGAATTTTACGTCAACTATCGGTCTGGAAGTCCACTTTGAGTTGAAGACCAAGAGCAAGATCTTTTCACCTTCACCAGTAACTTACGGGGCCAAGCCAAACACCGAAACCAACGTTATTGACTGGGGTTACCCAGGTACCTTGCCAATGGTTAACAAGGAAGTCTACCGCCTGGGCTTGATGGTCGCTTTGGCCACCCACTCTCACGTTAACCCGGTAACCCATTTTGACCGGAAGAACTACTTCTACCCGGACAACCCAAAGGCTTACCAAATCACTCAATTCTTCAAGCCACTGGCTGAAAACGGCTATGTTGAAGTCGAAGTTCACGGCAAGAAGAAGATCCATATCCACGAAATGCACATCGAAGAAGACGCCGGTAAGAACACCCACGGGACCAACGGCTTCTCCTACGTTGACTACAACCGGCAAGGGGTACCGCTTTTGGAAGTTGTTTCTGAACCAGAAATGACTGACCCGGACGAAGCTGTTGCCTACCTGGAAAAGCTGCGGGAAATCGTGCAATTTACCGGGGCTTCTGACGTTAAGATGGAAGAAGGGTCAATGAGAATTGACACCAACATCTCCATCCGCCCAGCTGGCCAGAAGGAATTAGGGACCAAGGTTGAAATGAAGAACCTGAACTCCTTTGAACACGTTCGTCTGTCCCTGGCTTACGAACAAAAGCGCCAGCAGGAAATCCTCCTGTCCGGTGGCCGGGTTCGCCTGTCTACCCGTCGTTTTGACACCAACACGGGCAAGACTGTCCTGGAACGTGTCAAGGAAGGGGACGCGGACTACCGTTACTTCCCAGAACCAGACCTGCCTCCATACCACATCAAGCAGGAATGGGTTGATGAAATCGCGGCCAACTTGCCAAAGACGGCTGACGAACGGCGGAAGATCTACGTTGATGAATACGGCCTTAAGCCATACGACGCGAATGTTTTGCTGCAAAACAAGGAAAGCTCAGACTTCTTTGACGCTACTGTAGCAGCTGGTGCTGACCCGCAACAAGCAGCCAACTGGATGAACACCCAGGTTAACGGCTACTTGAACGAAAAGCATGCTGAACTCAAGGACATTGCCTTGACTCCGGAAAACCTGGCAGCCATGATCAAGCTGATTTCTGACGGGACGATCTCATCCAAGATCGCCAAGAAGGTCTTCGCGGAAACTGTTGCCAACGGCACTGACCCGAAGAAGTACGTTGAAGAAAACGGCATGGCGCAATTGTCAGACGAAAGCGTCCTGGCACCAATGGTCAAGGAAGTTGTTGACGCCAACCCTCAGTCTGTTGAAGACTACAAGAACGGTAAGGACCGGGCTATCGGCTTCCTGGTTGGGCAAATCATGAAGCAGACCCGGGGCAAGGCCAACCCTAAGGTGATCAACAAGCTCCTATTGGCCGACCTGGCCAGCCGTTAAGGCAGGAGAAAATTTTTTAGAAAAAGGTGAAGCAGATGACTAAGCGCGCGCGCTTGATTTACAATCCGGTCTCAGGGCATGAACAGATGCCGAAGAACGTTTCTGATATTTTGGATATTTTGGAACAAGCGGGTTATGAAGCCAGTGCATTCAGAACCACGCCAGCTCCGCTTAGTGCTCAAAATGAAGCAACCCGGGTAGCCAAGGACGGTTTTTCACTGGTCGTGGCCGCCGGTGGGGACGGCACGATCAACGAAGTTGTGAGCGGGATCGCCTTTTTGCCTAAAGAAGAGCGCCCGCGCATGGCCATCATCCCGGCGGGGACGACCAACGACTACGCCAGAGCCTTGAAGATTCCGCGCGACGACGTGGTTGCGGCGGCTAAAGTGATTCTTAAGGACAAGGTGCAGAAGATGGACGTGGGCCGGGCCGACTTCGGCGACGGCAGCCAGAAGTACTTCGTCAACATCGCTGCTGCTGGCTCTTTGGCGGAACTGACCTACGGGGTTTCTTCAGACGTCAAGTCCGCCCTGGGCTACGCGGCCTACCTGATCAAGGGGGCGGAAATGCTGCCAAACCTCAGCGAATGCGAAATGCGGCTGACTTTTGACAAGGGCGTTTACGAAGGCAAGCTGTCTCTGCTTTTATTGGGGATGACTAACTCCATTGGCGGTTTTGAAAAGATCATGCCAAACGCGGAACTTTCAGACGGTCTCTTCCAGCTGATCGTGGTCAAGCCAAGCGACCCGGGCAACTTGCTCCGGCTGATGGCTTTGGCTTTGAACGGCAAGCACGTGGACGACCCGAACATCATCTACACCAAGACGACCAGTCTGAAGGCGGAATTGATCGGCCACAACCGCGATGACAAACTTTCCGTCAACCTGGACGGGGAAGAAGGCGGCATGTTCCCGGTAACTTTTGAAAACTTGCGGGAACGGATCGAATTCTACGTCGGTTAGAACTGTTATAATAGAGTTTGACCTTCTGTCAGACTCTATTTTTGTGTTTAGAGGAAAAGCATGATAACCAATATAAAGAAAGAATTAGCAAGAAAGCGGGCCGAGCGGTCTCTGCAGCCTCTGTCGCCAGAAGAGCAGAGCGAGTGGGATCAGCTGCGCCAGTACCGGGAAAAGGCCATTAAGGAGTCCGGAGCCAAATTGGCCGAACACGTGATGACGTTTAACGACGGGGTAATTGCCATTATCATCACCATTGTGTTGGTGGAGATCGCGGATCCCTTGTCCAAGAGTGCCTACCAGGACTTTTTCAGCCAGATTTTTATATACTTGATTTCATTTTTCGTAGTAGCCAATTTCTGGTATGAAATCCACTATACCTTCAGTTTCTATATCATGCGGGCCGGCAAGATGACCATGGTCTCTGACTTTGCCTTTTTGGCCAGTCTGTCGCTGATTCCCGTCATGACAAAGTGGATCATGGGGGATTTATCGGTCTTGAGCGTGGTCTGTTATGGGATCGTCTATTTTTTGGTCCAGATTTTTGAACTGGCAACGGAAATTGTGGGGATGCGGAGCTCACTGCCGCATATCAAGACCTTCCGGAAGTTCTGGGGTCGGTTTTCCTGGCTGCGCTTCATCTGGCTCTTCCTGCTCAATTTGGTCTTTATTTTGATATCTTTTGTCCAGCCAAGGTTGGGGATGATTTTGTATCTGGCCTTCCCAATCATCAACTTTGTCATGCCAGATAACCGGAGCCAGCGGGCCCGCAAAGGAGATAAATAATCATGAAGAAAAATGAAATCGTCGAAGTCGAAATCACCGACTTGTCATATGAAGCCATGGGGGTCGGCCATGTTAATGGCGAAACGGTCTTTGTCAACAACGCCCTGCCGGGTGAAGTGGTCAAGGCGCAGATTTTGAAGGACAAGAAGAGCTATGCTTTTGCCAGAATTTCTGAGATCGTCAAGGAAAGCCCAGACCGGGTCAAGGTGCCTCTCCGCCAGTACGTGCAGACCGGCCTGACCAGCCTGGCTCATTTGAAGTACGACAAGCAGCTGGAATTCAAGCAAAAGCAGGTTAAGGAGCTTTTGAGCAAGGCCCACTTGGACCAGATCAAGGTAGCGGAAACTTTGCCAAGTCCCTTGGAAACTGGCTACAGAAACAAGGCCCAGGTACCGGTCAGAATGGTTAAGGGGCAGCTGGAGATTGGCTTTTTCCGCCGGCACTCACATGACCTAGTGCCGTTGGAGGACTTTTTCACCAATGATCCGGAAATTGACCGGGTATTGCTGGCAGTCAGAGATATCTTGCGGGAAAAGCGGATTCCGGCCTATGACGAAGAAAAGCATCAAGGACAGGTAAGATATCTGGAAGTCCGCCGGGGGACGGCTACGGGCGACATGATGGTCGTCCTGGTTTGTCTGGACCGGGACTTCTCAGGCCTGCACGCGGTAGTAGATGAAATTAGGGAAATCGCCGGGGTGAAGTCGATCTTCCTCAACCATAACCCGAAGAGAACCAATGTCATCTTGGGTGAACACGACTACCATTTGTGGGGGAAGAGATACATTGATGACAAGATTGGTGATTTGACTTTTGAAATCTCGCCGCAGTCCTTCTTCCAGATTAATTCTTTGCAGACGCCGCGTTTGTACAAGCTGGCTATTGACCAGGCAGATCTGACTAAGGACGATTTGATTGTTGATGCCTACTCCGGGATCGGGACGATCGGTCTGTCCGCAGCCAAGTACGTTAAGGAAGTCCGCGGGGTTGAAGTGGTTAAGGCAGCGGTTAAGGACGCCAAGAACAACGCCCGGCTCAACCAGATCCACAATGCCAAGTACTATGCCGGCAAGGCGGAAGAACTGATGCCAAAGTGGGCAGCTGAAGGCTTGAAGACGGATGTGATTTTTGTCGACCCGCCGAGAAAAGGCTTGACCAAGGAATTTATCGATGCCGCGGTTAAGACTGGTCCAAAGAAGGTTGTCTACATCTCCTGCAACCCGGCAACGCTGGTACGGGACATGCAGCTCTTGATGGAGGCTGGTTACACGACTGACCTGGTTTCCCCGGTCGACATGTTCCCGCAGACGCCACATGTGGAATGCGTGACCGTCCTAGAACGTACACAAATCGATTAAAATTTGCTGAAGGGTTGGCTAGCCTGCTGTAACGTAGGTCCCATTAACGCCGACGTTAAGGCATAATGACGCTTGGATGAAATTGTCTATTGTGAAAAAATTTTAATGAATTGAGAAGATTGGGGTAAAGTTTTGTACACTTAAAAAGTAAGAGTGCAACTTTTTAGGAAGGGGGGACTGGGAATGGCCATAAATAGAATGGAAGAATTTGAAAACCTGATTATGATTGAAGTGCTAAAAGCGATGCAAGCACTTGGCGGTCGGGTAACACGCAAGGAAGTTAAACGTGAGATTCGCGACCACTCTGAAGCAATTTCAGAGGATAAGGTCGATGAAGTTAAGCATTCAAAGAAAACAGGCACTCCATACCGTCCGTTTGATTATCGTTTTAACTTTGCGGTTAAACATTTGATTACGACTGGTTTTATCATCACTGAAGATAATCGAAATCTTGAACTACCAGAAAAGGGACGGACAACTAAGTTAGAAGATTTTGATCCAATTCGTGATGTGCGGGCCGTGCTATCCGAAAATTCAGCCGATGATACTGATGTAGAGGAAGAGACTGAGATTGAAGAAGAACCCTGGAAAGCTGAACTGTTAGCAGCCTTAGCCAAGATGCCGCCACAGAAATTTGAAATATTTAGTCGAGGTTTGCTGATCCATATGGGGGTTGACCTTGACGACAATATCGGTGTCCGCTATGTCGGCGACGGTGGCTTAGATGGTTTTGGCTATATCACTTCAGATGATTTTCGAACAACCCGGGTCGCCTTACAAACTAAGCGGTGGGACGGTAAAGTTTCTGCCCCAGAAATTGATAAGTTCCGTGGGGCAATGGATAAGTATAATGCCGAGTACGGAATCTTCATCACGACCTCTGACTTTACCCGCGAAGCAATGAAAACTGCAAAAGCAGGCACGCGGATAATTACCCTTATCAATGGGGACAAGCTTTGCGATCTAGTGGCTAAGTACCACTATTATGTAGAACCTGTGACAACCTACAAGCTGAAGGGCTTTTTTACGGATAACGAATAAAGCCCCGATAATAGCTGAGCTACTACCAGGGCAGTATGGTAAAATTTATTTACAGGTTAATTTTTACAGAATCGCCATTTTTGAATTCTACGATGACGACCATCGAGAAGCTCTGATCAAAAAGTGGGTGTCGTAAGGGGCCGGTGCTTAGCTAACACTGGACAAGTTAATTTTCTTCCGGCCTCTCCCAATTCCCTAGAAAGCGATTGTATAACCCGCTATAATAAGGTTAATTATTTGGAGGTGTCTTTTTATGGAATACATCAATTACCAGACCCAGGACCAGTGGCAAGGTCCCGCTAGCCAACAGTCACCCATCGATATCGTTTTAGAGCAAACTACCCCACGCCCCCTCGCCGACCAGCCCTTAACCGTCTCCTTTGTCGGCGACCAGGCGCTGACCCGCGACCCCCGTTCGTCTGGGGACCAGTTTATCGGCGCTGGCACTTTAACGCTAGGGAACCACCACTACCACTTCTTGCGCCTCCACTTCCACGACCACAGCGAGCACCTGTTTGATGGCCAGCGGCAAGACGCCGAGGTCCACTTTGTCTACCAAGACGACCAGGGGCAAACCCTGGTCTTAGCCATGCTGGGGATAAGGGCCGCCGATGGTGAAGCCGGCTTTGACTTCGCTCCCGTCATTAACGGTCAGGCCGGTGCCTCCTACTTAAACCAGTTCTTCGCTAACAACCAGGGCTACTTTAATTACACCGGTTCTTTGACGACCCCACCACTGTCGCCGGACGTGACTTGGGTGGTGCTTGACGCCGTGCACCCCTTTTCTTCCGGTTCACTGGCACTAATTCACGACTTGTTTGCCGACAACTACCGGGCACCACAACCCATCACGGTCCCGGTTTACCATTACTACGAGAGTGGGAAATAACCTTCTCGGCAGGTCGTATGACTAAGCTAGGACGCACCGTTCTTCGGCCTGCTTAGACACTAGACCTGCGGTTATTTACCACGTTTTCTGTCTAACCCTCGTGAATACAACAAGGAGTCGGGAAAACAGAGTTTTTCCCGACCCCTTTTGGTTTGGTAATGTGTGCGAGAGGGTTATTGTTTACTTCCTTTGTTGGCGCGTTCAATCTGCGCCCCGATCACGGTGGCCGGCGCCGACTTTTGGTTGGTTAAGTGGTAATCGGCGTAGGGGAAGTGGGCCCGGTAGATGGCGCCGTGGTAGGTGGTTCCCTCGTGACTAGCCTTGACCAAGGCCTGGCCGGAGAAGCGCCCAATCATTAAGCGGACCCAAATGGCAGTCAGGTTCATTCCCAAGACCTTGGTCATAAAGGCGATGTCTGGGGCCGTCAGGGGTGAGACGTCTTCGTGGACCCCCTCGGCTTGGTAGAGGACCTGATACAAACCGGGCGTTTCCTGTTGGCTAATCGCCCGTTCACTGGTGGCCGTCACCTTGGTGGCCAGGTCCGACTCTAAGTGGGCCGGGTAACGCTTGGCCAGGGTTTGATACTTACCAACTCCCTGGTCCTTCAGTTCGCCGATAACCCCCAGTTGGTAGACTACCTGGCCGTCAAAGAGGCTGTTAAACTCGAGGGTCGGGATTGAGGAAACCACGTTTTTGGGGATCTGGGTGGCTTCAATCACCACCACCTTCGTCGTGGGGCTGACCCGCTCAATTGCCCGCCCCAGCTCCTGTTTACCGGCGGGGACTAAGGCGTAGTCAGGCCGCTCGAGCCGGGCGACCGAAGCGACCGCCTCTTCGGTCATCGGCTCGAGGTAAACCTTGTCGCTTAACCACTGGGTCATTAACAACGAATTGGGGTTATTGGAGTGGCTAACCACCTGGTACTGGTGGTGCTTTGGTTCGCGGGCAATTATCGCCAACACGTAATCGTTAGCGGTACTGTTCCCCAGCTTGCGGGGCCCATCGCCAACTATCAGGGCCCGGGGGCCGGCGGTGGCGTCGCTCTCGTTTTCGGTTTCAAAGGTGGCGTAAAAGCGGTGTGAGTGCTCATCAAATTCCCCCGCCGAGGGGACCACCTCCTTGTAAACGCGGTGGAGCTGGTTTTCTTCGCGCAGGTCCGCCACCTTTTGCGGGCTGATCGCCCAGGACTGGGCAATTTGGTCGTCGGACAGCCCCCAGGACCTGGCTCTGGACAAGCGGGTGGTCTACATCCGGCATTATAGCTCCGAGTTAATAATTGTGCTAGCTTGACGTAGATAACAAAAGCCGACTAGCGCAGCGGTTAATCAACAATGTGTAATTGACCAACTAAGCTCGTGGCACGTGGAATGCGTGACCGTGCTGACGAAAGAATAACTTAGTCGGTCAACCGACCAAGATAAGCGACTAAGTTACCGACTAAGATAAAGAAGAGTCCCTTCATGTTTAAGCGTGAAGGGACTTTTTTAGTCCAATCATTTGCTCTTTCGTCCAAAATCGGGCAAAATTGGACGAAAAAAAGAGCTAGTTGGACGAAAGGAACAACAGTCACATGAAGGCAACTTGGCAAAAAGACGGCTTTAGAATTCGCCTGGCAAAGGCCAGCGATGTGGACGATTATTATTTCCAGAACTACTGCCCCTTGGACAAGGGAGTGGCAAGATTGACTGGCTGCAAAGAGCATTTTACCAAGGAAGAAGTGACTTCTTTTTTCCTAAAAGCTATCGAAGAAACGGACAGATACTTCTTCTTGATTATAGATCCGAACGGTAAAATCATTGGCGAGAGCGTGATTAATGCAATCGACTGGGACCTGCGCCGGGCTAACTTCCACACCTGTACCGGCTTGAACTGGACGTCTTTTTCTTTTAATCTCCGCGCGGGAAAAGCCTACCTGCGGGCTAGTTTCAAGTGGGAGGGAGTTTTGCGGGATGCAGTTTTCGACAGGGGCCAGTACGCTGACAGTAGATAGTTGATATTTTTATATAAAACTTATTCCATTAAGTCGTTATTTTATAAATAGCAAGCAAGCTTATTATATGGTATACTCAATGTAGTCATGATAGTCATGATAATTATGATAATCATGACGTGATGTACTTATTTTTAAGTAGTTAAAACTCCCTTTAACGTTAAAGTAACGTTAAAGCGATAACTATGATTTGTTGAGGAAAAAATATGACTAAATACCGCGCCGACATTACGGCTCTTAACGCAGAAAAAATTGGCAGCCAGGCTCATGGCTACGTAGAATTCACGACTGAGGCTGACAAGCTTCACATCAAGCTGGAGATGTTCGACACCCCGGCTAACATCCAGCACTGGGAACACTTCCATGGCTTCCCGGACGGCAAGGATGCCCAAGTGCCAACCCTTGCCCAGGACACTAACCAGGACGGCTTTATCGACCTCGTGGAAACCGAACCGGTCTCCGGCACGACTATGGTGCCCCTGGACGCGGCTCCGCACGAAATGTGCATCCCCAACGACAACTACCCAGTTGCCGACGCAAACGGCTACTACAGCTATGAAAAAGATGTCGACTTAGCCAAGCTGGAAGCCAAGTTCAAGGAAGTCTTCAATGACCAGGATCTGGCCCTGGACAAGCGGGTGGTCTACATCCACGGCGTGCCAGCTGACCTGGAATTGCCAGAAAGCGTTGGCGGCAAGATCAACGACCATTACGACCAACACGTCACTCTTCCAATCGCGGCTGGTAAAATCAACCGCGTCGACTAAAACTAAGCCATTCAGAGGATCAAATTCCCCTGGATGGCTTTTTTCGTAAAAAAATTTTTGTAAAAATCCCGATCTTGATAGAAATCAATTGGGGAATCCTGCTTTCCCGGTATATTAAAAGCATCAAAGCAAGGAGGTCAAAAGATCAATGCAAAAATGGTTAATGAAAAATCGCAACCGGCTGACGGCAATTACGGGCATCTTAATCGTCCTGGCCTTTGCCGCAAAATGGTTATTTAAAAGTGAAACAGCAGAGTCCAGCCTGCTCCTGGCTGCCTCCCTCATCGGCGGCTTCCCGATCGCCGCAACCGCTTGGCAGGCCCTGAAAGTCAAAGTCATCAGTATCGACTTGCTGGTGACCCTGGCCATCTTAGGTGCCTTCGTCATCCAGGAATTCGAAGAATCCGCTATCGTGGCCTTCCTCTTCTTGTTTGGGGCTTACCTTGAACAAAGGACCCTGGCCAAGACCCGGTCAGCCATCAAGAAACTGGTGGAGATGGTGCCAGAAAACGCCCTCCGGCAGACGGCAGACGGCGACTTTGAAGAAGTTGACTTAGACGACCTGGACGAAGGGGACATCCTTTTGGTCAAGACCGGCGGCAAGATCCCGGTTGACGGGGAAGTCGTCTCCGGTTCCGGGACGGCCAACGAAGCCAGCATTACCGGTGAATCCATGCCTTTAGGCAAAAAGCCCGGCGACCCGGTCTATGCCGGTACTATTTTGGAAAACGGGACCATCCGGATCAAGGCGGAAAAAGTCGGGGATGAAACGACTTTTGGCAAGATCATCGAACTGGTCGAAGAAGCCCAGGACTCCAAGTCCCAGGCTGAGCGTCTAATTGACCGCTTCTCCAAGTACTACACCCCAGTCGTCCTGCTCCTGGCCATTATTGTTGGCCTCATCAGCCAAGACCTGGAACTGGCTATAACCATCCTGGTTCTTGGCTGCCCGGGTGCCTTGGTTATCGGGGTTCCGGTCTCCAACGTGGCCGGAATCGGCAATGGTGCCAAGCAGGGGATCCTTTTTAAAGGCAGTGAAGTCATCACCAAGTTCAGCAAGGTCGACACGATTATGTTTGACAAGACCGGGACCTTGACTTACGGCGACCCCCGGGTCAGCCAGGTGAAAAAGTACGGCCAGGGCCAGCTGGCTGAACAGCTTTTGGTCAGCGTGGAAAAAGAATCTGCCCACCCTTTGGCGAAAGCCATCACTGGCTACTATGAAGACCTGGAAGCTAAAGAAGTTGAAGCTTCCCAGGTCCTCCAGGGCGGCGGGATCGTTGCTCAAGTAGCTGGCCAGCAGGTCCTGGTCGGCAACCGCTACTTGCTTGACGAGTACCATGTACCAGTTACAAAAGAAATGGAAAAGGACATGGAAGAGCTGGCAAGTGCTG
>OGOF01001335.1_pt1 | contig 15344 bp, 10 predicted proteins | sample 1552621 | NCBI WGS metagenome assembly OGOF01 (sample SAMEA2580156, study PRJEB22360) | human gut metagenome | biome: human gut; feature: human-associated habitat; material: faeces | place: Denmark | collected 2008/2010
TGGATGGAGCTCTTTTCAATTAGAATACAGCGCACTTTTCAATTAGTATCTACATGCGAAAGCCGAATTAATATCTTTCAAAGACCGTTGGGGTATCAAGACAAATGCTGTTGACTGGTTATTGACCGTTCCTAATATTGGCGTAGAATTTGACTTGGGCAATACCATCCGGAACAAACGTACAATCGGTGCCAATATAAAGTGGAACTGGAACACCTCGCAAAAGTACACCCCATCCCTTATTTTCAATGTATTCGATGCACGGGTAGAGTGGCGTCAGTATTTTCGCACCCGTAAAAGAGGCGGCGTCACCAAAGATGCCAATCTGATGACACGTCTCAAGGAAACCGTATTCACCACCCAGCGCAAGAATCCGCGCCAGGAACGCGCTTACTACTGGGGCGTATATGTCAACGCCGCCAGTTACAACTTTAAAATCGGTAAGGAAGGCAAGCAGGGTAACGCCTACGGAGCCGGCATCAGCGTGGGATATACCGCTCCGCTTTACGGCTACCGCAACAATTACATAGACCTGGAGCTGGGAGGTTCCGCCGGACTGCTTTACACCTCATACGATGTTTATACGCACGATGCGGAAAGCGACTGTTACCCGCGCATAGCGGAGAAATGCAAAAGCGGACACATCGTGCCGTTCCCTCTGATAACGGATTTACGCGTGGCTTTCGTTTACCGGTTCATGTCGGCAGGCAGCAAGTATAAGGAATCGGTGTACCGCCGTGTACAGATACGCGACTTCGCCCGCCAGGCACTCAATGAAAAGATAAATAAGATGCGCGAACGCATCGACTCCATCAACAATGCGGTACGGAAACAAGGTTTCAGCCGCCCGGACAGCCTGCTTACCAAAGAAGAGCTGAAACAATGGAAGCTGATGCAGCAAGAGCGCAAGGAACTCGCTTTGAAAGAAGCTGCCGACAAACTGCGCAAACAGGTAGCCGATTCTTTGGGCATACAACTTAGCGATACACTCACTTCCGAGCAGGAAAAGGCCATACGCAAGGCACTGAAAGTACGTGAAGACCAATTGAAGCAGAAAGCCGAAATACAAGATTCTGCCAAACGTGGCAAACGTGCTGCCAAGAAAGCCAAACTGCATACCAAGGAAAAGAAAGAGAGGAAAGATAAAGACTCCGGGAAAAACCGGAAAAAAGACGGAAAGCCGGAAGCGGAAGCCGCCAACAAAGAAAAAGGAGATGCTTCCGGTGAAGAAGAAGATGAAAAGGAGGATAAAGGATGAAGAACAAGACACTGACATACCTTGCCCTCAGCCTGCTGTGCTGCATCTGTGCCTGCACCTCGGTAGACCTCTGTCCGGAAGCGGAACATCCGCACATCACCGACATGCGTGTACGGCTCAACTGGGGCGACATCAGCAAAGATGAGATTCCGGCAGAAATGCACATCGTAGCAAGCCGTATCATAAACACCTGGCGCACCCGCGGCATCATCAACACATCCATAGACCCTGCCACAAACAATAATATAACGCAACAGGAAACGTCTTCCGACACCCGGACTGCTTCAAATGCAAAAGAAAATTCGGAAGATAACTCAATAGAGAGTCCGGAAGAAACCGCTTCTTCTTTTTACTTGCGCGGAGGTGAGTACAACATTTTTATCATCAACGAGCAGTATGCGGATGTTCCGGCACAGACAGGCGATACGGAGCAGTCCCCTACTCCTATTATCAGCATAGAAAATCTGGACAATTACATCCACGACAATAAGGTAAGCGTGAAAGACCTTTATCTGCAAATCAGCAGTATGGGCAATGAAAAGCCCGACATCGTAGAGGGCAATGACCTGCCCGATTTCAATCCTGACGATGAATACCTGCAGGAAATAAAGTCGCCCATATTCTATGCGGTGCAAAAGAACATAAACATCCAAACCGGACAACCGACCATCCTGGATTTTGATATGCAACGCATCAGCCAGCGTATCAATATCGTCTTCAATATCCGCACCGAAGGAAACATAAAAAGAGAAGACCTCTCGGCGCCCATCATCGAATTGTCCGGTGCTTGCGGACGCTTCAACATCGCCGACGCCTGTCTGGACACCACCCGCCTCTACCGGATGGCACATCAGGTACAACCGGACGAGTTTACGCAAACCGGAGAGGGTACTTACCGATGCGTGGTCCATTTCCACACCCTCGGCGTCATCCCCAGCGCGGCAAAAGGACATCTCAACGGGCCGGGCATCCTGCAAGTTGCCTTGCAGGTATCCACTCCCCAACTGGATTCTTCCGGTGCACCGGTAGTGGATGAGGAAGGCAATCCCGTGAAAAACAGCCGCTACATCTACGGCGCCATCAATCCCTATGACGAACTGACCGCAGCGCAGCTCATTGAAGTGCGCGACGGCAAAATATACCTGCGTTACAGCAAAGAAGATGTAAACATCGAAATCACAACGCCTTTAGTAATAAAGGCCGACCAGATAGTACCCAACGATACCGGCATGGGATGGCAACCGCACGATCCCACCAATCCGGACGATGACATAATAATAGAGATATAAAGATGAAACGCCTGACATATAGCAATAGCATGCAAAAGCGGAGACACCGGCACAAACTTATTCTGCCGTTATGGTGCATACTGCTGCTTGTTACCGGTTGCGGTAATCTGTACACCGGCGACGAGTCGCTCTATGACCCAAATCATCAGGACAACCAGGGCGACCAGACGCAACTGCCCGTCATGGTAGCATTCAGCGACCCTATATATAATGTGTTGACACGCGGTGCGGGAGTGCTGGATCCCACAGACGAAACAAACTTCAGCAAACGCATAGCCGACGGCACTTTCTTCGTATACGCATTCCGGCGCGACAATCCCAACGGAATGACCTATGCCCATCGCCGGGCCGAAGATGCCGACCGGCGCTATTGCCTCATCGACGGCAGTCTGGACGAAATCTCCGCCGAAGAATGCACGGCACTGGGACTCACCGCCGAGCAATGCAAACTGCACGGCAAACGGGCGGCTTATGCAGGAAACGGCTCGTTCATTAACTGGAAAAGTTCCGGTTACATCCCCTATTACAATTTGCAGGAAGAATTCGATGCCTTCAACTTCTTTGCTTATTACTACGACAATGCGCAAGTGGGCGAAGTGAAGCGCGAAGCAGACCGCATCTGCTTCGATGTCACCGTAGACGGCTCGCAAGACCTGATGTGCGCCGCTGCCGCCGACCTCAAAGCGCTGATAGAAGACGTGGAAAACGGACGAAAGATAGCTGCCGACTACAGCGAACAGGCTGCCCGCCTGAAACAGCTCGGCGCCGACGAACGCCAGCTCATGCGCAGCTGCTATTACGGCACGTACACGGCACGCCGCAACATCTGGCCCATAATCCGCATGAAGCATCAGCTTTCATACGTCAAGTTAAAATTCTATCCTGCCAGTAAAAGCACGAAAGACATCGTTTACATCACGGGTGTCTGGATAGAATGCGTCAACAAAGGCGTTTTCACAGTAGCCTCGTCCGACCCTGCAAACGTAGGCGTCCATTTCCCCACAGACGGAGAACGGGGGAAATTACCGGCACGTGATGCAGAGGGAAAAGAAATAGCATGGACCGATGAAGAAGGAAAATCACTCTATCCGATGCAAGTAAGGGAAGAAGATGCGGACAAGGAAGTAAACCAGCGTCCGGCAACAGACGGCGGGGTTTTCCTGCTGCCGCCGGGCAACAATGCCACGCTCCTTATAAATACGGTATATTATCCCGACGCAACCGGGAGTGAACCCTATATCACGACTTTCAGCTACGACTTAAAAGATGCCGTGTACAATAAAGACGAAAACGGCGCTTACCTCTCCAGTGGGTTTATGGGCGGACGCGAATATAACATCAGCGCCTATATATACGGTCCGCAGGATATAAAGCTGAATGTACAGGCTGCCTCGTGGGTAAACGGTGGAGATATAGAGATAGGAGAAGAATAAAATTGAGACAGACAGAGATTTATATATTTTCTTTTATTAATTAAAAATTCAATGAAGTATGAAAAAGCAATTTTTCTATGCAGCAATGGCGCTCGCAGTAATGAGCAGCTGTTCAAAGGACAATGATCCGGGTATCGGTAATCCGGACGGCAACAATGACAAGGCAGTGATTGCATTAGGCGTGGACGTACCCACGGTTACGGCCCTCAGCAGAGGAACCGGCTCTGTGGGCGATGTAGAAGGCGAGAACAACAAGTGGAACAGCCAACGACTGTATATCCACATGGTAGACAGAGCCACCGGCTTAGAAGCCGAAGAAGGTGCTGAAGGAGCAAAAACTCCGATTCTCGATAACGCAACTCTCCAGTTCAGAGCCCCCAAAGCAACCGAAGGCAATAACGGTGCAATCAGAATCTATAACAATTATGTAGAAGATACCGACAACGGCGTGATTCAATACAAATACTACCCGACCAACGGCACCTATACATTCTACGGTTATCATGTTGACGATGCAACCCACGATGATGCAACCATTACGGCAGATGAGAAGAAAGTGAAGAATGTAACAATCAACGGTACTCAAGACCTATTGGCAGCCAGTACCATAGATATGGCCGAGAATGATGCTTCCAATGACCAAAGTTTATATAAAGACATAGCTACCACGCTAAGCGGCGAGTGGACGGAACTTATGAAATACCAGTTCGGCGCCCGTACAGCCCGTAAAGGCATTGTTCCTGTCCTGAAATTCAACCATCAGCTGGCTCGTTTGAAGTTTTTTGTAAGGGCAGGCAGTGAAAGCGCAGCCGGCTATAAATATGAAGGCAGCAATTGGGTGGAACGCAAAAGCACTGACGGCCAGGATAAGACACTCGGTATGCAAGTTACTAAGATTACCTTGAAAGACATGGTAAATGTTGTCGACATGGATCTGGCTACTACGACTTCCGCAAGAAACGGAGCCTCCACCGCTCCTTTTGTTGTATGCAGTAAAGATGTTGATAACAAAAACAAGTTAGACCCGGACAAAGGTTTAATCACTCCGGTAGTGCCCAAGTATCCTTACGGTCATGAAAATATTCCGGCAGAAGGTGACCCCGACGCTAAAGGAACTCAAGTGGGTGAACCTGTAATGTTTTTCCCTAACGGAAACATCAGCTTGTCCATAGACCTTAAACAATACGTAGAAGATACAAAAGACGAAACAGACGGTGACAAGATTACATACAAAGAAGTTGAGAAGCTGGATACTCCCTTAATCATCGATCAGTCCAAGATTTCAAAAGATGTGAAAGAATTCAAGGCCGGTACTTCTTACAACGTATACATTACAATCTATGGTTTCGAAAAGATAGAGGTTACCGCAGTGCTGACCGCATGGGAAGACGGTGGTGACATTGAAACCGACATCGAAGACGGAAAATAAGAACCGGCTCCTCTATCGGGAAATAACTCCTGAGGACAATCCAACTACCAACGGGCGGTACGAGAACTACCAACCGTTGGTACTTGAAATACCAAAGCGTGGTACAGGAGCTACCAACTGTTGGTACGGAAGCTACCAAACGTTGGTACAAGGAATACCAAAGCATGGTACCGGAAGTACCATACCGAGGAACATAGGAGAGCAACGATATGTTTAACCAATTACTCACTACAATCATGAAAAAGAATTTATGGATGCTGGCAGCCGCCCTTTGCATGACAGCCTGCTCGCAAAACGAGTATATCGTAATAGAGCAACCGGTCAGCGACAACGACTTCGAATCGCCGGACGGACGGCTAATCATCCAATTGGGTGGAATAGAGACACGTATAGGAGCCAGCGTAGGCGTAACACGCGCACCGCTGGATAAGCTATACGATGAGACCAGCGGTGCTACTACCCGATTGGGTATTTTCGCCCTTGCCACCAATGACGCTACCACCAGCACCGCCATTACCGATGCCAACAGAACCGCAGCATGGGGCGATACGGAGAACTACGGAATTCTGCTGAACAATATACAGGCAGCAGTAACCGCCTGGCCCAAGCAAGACGGCTCCGACGTAAAGCCGGACGGTTTGGAGAATGACCTGGCACAGAAAATCACATTATATAAAGGCAATGCCGCAAACGGTGTGTACTACTACCCGATGCAGAAGAAATACGACTATAGCTTCTACGGCTACGCCCCTTATCAGGAAGGCCAAACCATAAGTGCCGCAAAGCCGGAAATAACATTCGCCCGCTTCGACGGCTCGCAGGACATCATCTGGAACAATGCCACCGCCGGAGAGATAGCGCCAAACAGCATTTACCTGAAAAAGGATGTAAAGAACGACGCTTCCCTGACCGGCTATAAAGCCCAATACATCCGCCAGTTGAAGTATCACCACGAACTGAACCAGGCAGCCTCTGAAAAGTTACAGGACTATCCGTGGATACCCAACATCAACTTCGAGCACCAACTGGCACAGTTGCGTTTCTCCGTGATTCCCGCCACCGAGCAGTCCGAAGAGGACAGAACAGCCGTCCAAAACATGAAAGTGAAGAATATCACCATCAAAAGCCACGGCACAACGGCCACCCTCAACGTTCTGACCGGGAAACTGACCTTTACCGACAACGGTTCCCTGCTTATGCGGGAAGCCACCGACGACGGCAAAGGCAATATTACTTTTACGGACGACAATGCCGACGGAACCGTTGAAGTTCCCAAAGACATTTATGTCCAGAAATACGAAGGCGGACAATATACGCTTAACGGCGTGTCAAGCGCCAACCCGCTGATACAAGGCTATCTGATGGTGAAACCGGACATGGAACAATTCCTGATGGACGTCACCATCATGGCTCCTGATGCCAGTGGAGTGCCGCAAGACCTGATTGTACGCGACATCCCCGTCAATGCTCCCGCCCCCGCCGTCGATTCAGGCAAAAGTGACAATTTGTTCTATGCCGGCTATTACTACAACGTACGTATCGGCATCTACGCCACCCAACAAATCAACGCTACCGCCACTTTAGCTACCTGGAAACCGGGCGGTGACTCCGTAGACGTACCCATAGAGTAAAGGCGGAAAGCACCCGCATAAAAACAGAAAAAGTGTAATGAGTAAAAAGAAAAACATATCGTACCTGTTCGGCCTCGCATTCTTGTTATTGGCAGGATGCGACACAGACACTGCCACAGTTCCTCTTCCCGATGACGGGGAGAGGGCTGTGGAAGTGCGGCTGAGGGCATCGGTATGCACCGTAGAGACTACCGTCGGCCGGAGCGTCATTGAAGGCACGGCCCTGAATACAGGAGATGAAATAGGTATATTCCTGATGAGAGACAGTAATTTCAGCACCCCATACTTGCAGAATCTTCCCTATCGATATGCAGAGGGCGGACAACTGAGTTTGCAGCCGGAAGGAACAAAAGTGTACTACCCTGCCCGGCAGGACACGCTCTATCTGTACGGTTATTACCCTTATACGGCAACAGCCGCTGCAGATGAAAACGGTAAAGTATCCATTCCCGTTACCGCCGCTCTGGAAGCAAAGGACGCCACAGACTACCTTTACACCGGTGAGACCAAAGGCAGCAAGAAAGCGGCTGCAACCGCAGCAGGCATTGCCGTCTCCTTGAAACATGCCTTGGCACGGCTACGCCTCAACATATCCACCGACCGCCCCGAATATACGGCGGACTCATACCCGGTGTTGCAAAGCATCGGTTTTACCACCCGTGAGGGACAAACAGGGACAATGGACCTGCAAACAGGCGACATCACATCCGATAGTCCGGACACCGGCACATCCGTCAGCTCCGATTATCGGAACGAAGCATCCCCGCTCAACCTTATCCCCGGAACAGCCGGCATTCAAAAGGATTATCTGCTGCTGCCATACGGGCATGAGACTATCAGTGCGCTCCGCCGCTTGACATTCAGTATAAAAGAGCCGGACGGAAGCGAAAAAGACATCGTAGTGTTCGACGAAGCCGATGCCGGTGCAAACACTCCCCCGCTAATCGTACTGGAAGCCGGCAGCATAACCACCCTCAACATCCTATATACGCAAAGCATGGCTGCAAAAGCTTCCGTAAACGACTGGAACAAGGGTACGGAACATACATTTCAATAGAACGGAACTTACAAATCCCAACCAACAAAACGCTAAAAACCGATATGCCGAAAACCAATCACCATACACTCTCTTTAAGCAGCATCTTCTTTCTGCTGCTACTTTGCAGTTTCCCTACCCTGCACGCCCAGCAACTGGCAGTAAAGACCAACGGTCTGATGCTTGCCGCCATGGCTCCCAACATCGGCTGCGAATTCGTTGTGGGCGAACGGAGCAGTATCGACATCTCGGCTTTCGGCGCAGTCAACATCTACGGCAACAAAGCCAAAATGATAGGTCTTCTGCCCGAATACCGCTATTGGTTTAACGGACGCCCCATGACACGGGAATTTGTGGGAATAGCCGCTCTCGGCGTGTCCTACGACATCACATGGGGAGACCGCATCTATCAGGGCGATGCTGCCGGCGCCGGGATTACCTTCGGCTATGCGCTGAACCTGAGCCGACGCCTCAACGTAGAGCTTTACGGCGGATTCGGCGCCGTGTACTTCAAGCAAAAACAATACTACAAAAACGATAACATAGAGGACTATACCGACGGAACGGCACAAGCCAACGCCAACGGCTACAAACTGCTGCCTATCAAAATAGGTGTCTCCATATCCTATATCTTCAAATAAAGAATAACCGCCATGAAAAATTTCATCATAACATCAGCCGTTTGCATTGCTATGATTTTATCTTCCGCATCAAGCATGGCGCAACAAATCACTATCGTGTCCGGCAAAGTGCTGAACCTGCCCGAAGGTGAAAAAAAGCCGCGCCCCTTCCCCATGGGAGAGACCGTGCGTATTTTTGCTTTCAATACCGTGGCTTCGGCACGCGATGCCCTGAAAGCACTTGAAACCGGCGGTGGCGGAACATTGCTCTTCGACGCCGATGCCGTGGCAGGCGCCGACGGATACTATGAAATACGTGTAGCGGAAAACGGCGCGCTAATCTTTAACGTGCAAATGAAAAACGAACTGCGCGAAGTGAATTACAAACAGGAGATAAACGCCAACATCGACGGCGGCATCGCTCTTGAGGAGGTGGAAGTTGTGGCAGAAAACCCGAACCCGCAACCCCGGCCCGTAGCCGGGAAAATAGTGGGCAACAAACTGATTGTAAACAACTCGGTAGCCATTCCCAGCAATTACGGCGCGCCCAACCGCCGGCTCATCATGCAACCTTATATCATGGACTGTACCACCGAAGAGATAGTGAGCTACATGGACCCGACAGTTATGGACGGCCCCGAATACGGACTGACGCAAGACCGCCGCATGGCCTACGACATCAGGAACGACAAACTGGCTCCCTATATCAATACCCGCCGCCAACTGGATGCCACACGCTTCAACCTGGACATCAATGACTCGGTACCCGTACCCGACCCCAGACGCATTTACAGTGTATTGTCCAAAGTTATTATAGCAGACTATACCCACCCTACATACGAAGCGGAATGGAAAATGACTACCTGCAAAATAAAACGCCCGTTGCAGTTTCTGGAGTTCTCGTTCCCCGATTTTGAATTAGACCCCGATAAATACAAGGAAACGCCCCGGCGCGAACGCCGGAATACGGCAGGCAATATTTCGCTGACATTCCTTGTGGGCAAGGCTGAACTGGATCCTGCCGACTCTGCCAATGTGGTGCAGATGAACAAGTTGCAGGAAGACCTGATGAACATCGTAAACGGTGAGGGCACCACACTGAAAGAATTTAAGATAACCGGCGTATTGTCTCCCGAAGGACGCTATGCCAGCAACCTTGCGCTTGCCAAGCAACGAACGGCTTTCGCCCTACGGAAAATCACTTCGGTAATACCTGCCGCCAAATGGAGCCGGGTATACAAACATCCTACGGAAACCCGTGTTGCCACTTGGAATGAAGTAGCCGATTTACTGGAACGGGACAGCCTCACTGCGGAAGCGCGGGAGATAAGGGAAATCACCGGGAAATATAAGAATCCGGATGCGCAGTTTGCCGCCGTATTGCGTCTGCCCTACTACTCCAGCATCATCAAAGAACGGTTGCCCAAACTACGCACCGTACAGTACGAATACAAACATGAAATATTCCGTGAACTGAATCCGGATGAAATATTGGACAAATACTTGCACGACCCTCAATACGCCGATGGCAAAAAATCGTTTACCCGATACGAGTACTGGCATTTGTTCCGGATGATAAAAGCCCCGGAAGAAGCGGAGAAACTTTATCGGCGCGCTTACAGGGAAACAATGGCCTACGACACGAAAGGGAAAGAAAAGCCGTGGATTCTGGCGGCAAACAACCTTGCAATAGCACTGCTGCGCAGGGATACTTTCGACGTAGAGATACTGAAACCCCTGATTGACCTTAAGCGGAAAGTGAACATGGTGGACTCTTTCAATGACGGCATCAGCATAACCAAGACTGAGGTAAACCCCGAAACAATCGTTGCCAACCAGCTCGCAATGTACATACGCGCCTATAACTTTGAAGAGGCCAGCATCCTTGCCGACAAACTTCCGGATACCGAACGCTTCCAGATGATAAAGGCATTTGCCAACTGTCTGGGTGGATACTACGACTACCGGGGTGCAGCCACCGTAAAGGAGGGCGAGGAACGTAAAAAGGTATTCAAATTGGTAAAGGAGTCGTCACCGCTCAATAATATTGTAATGTGCATGGCTATGGAGACGGACAATTACAACAAAGAAGCACAGAAAGCATTGGAAGAACTGCCTGAAACGGCCATGACTAAATACATGAAACTGGTGATTTACATCCGGGAAAAGAAACTGTATGAATGGAGCTACGATAACGCCCTCGACTTTGACGAAGCCTGCAAGAAGTTGGAAGAAATCGTCAAACTGGATGAGAAATACTACAAAATAGCCGTTAACGACGGTGAAATCAGCAAGGAATTTATGGAATATTACGACCAGGGCGACTGGAAACTTTATTAAACGGATATGGAGAGTTGAACATCATGAAGAAACCACTGATTATATTGATTATACTGCACACACTGATACCTTTTGCCTTTGCCCAACAGCAAACGGGCAATAATCCTTCTCCGGCAACGCATCCTAAAGATACCGTCGGCATAGGATTCGATGCTACCCGGCAGATGTTCCAAAGACGTTACCAGCATCCGGATGCAGTGCCTTTCGACACACTATGGAAAAACAATGTGTATATCTCCTTGTTTGGCGGCATGGACAAAATGATTCCGCGCGGAAACACGGATTTCAACACCGGTCCCGTGGGCGGTATCGCCGCCAACTGGCAGTTCGCCCCCGCCCATGCCCTGCGTGCCTCATTGCTGGCGGGTAACTTCTCGCGCAAAATTGATAACGAAACCCTATTGCGTTTCGGTCTGCAGGCGGATTATCTGCTGAATGTATCATCCTATGTCAACGGCTACAATCCCGGACGCATCTTCGAGTTCCTGACCGTAGCGGGAGTCGGCTATCAATTATCTTCACTGGCAGGCAGGGCGGAACATGTGGCCGACCTGCATTTAGGCTTCCAACTGAAACTGCACCCTACCACACATGTGGACTTTTATCTGGAACCCCGCTTCACCATTATGAGTGACGGCATAGACCAGTCCTTCCAAAAGAACTGGCATAAATATGACATGACCTACGGTGCGACCGTAGGAATGAACTACCGCCTGAAAGCATGGAAGCCCTTCGGCAAAATACGCATACTGGAAGGCAATCATTTTTTGGACAATACCTTTCTCAGCATCGCTGCCGGCGGGCAGTTTCAAGCTTCCCGCCTGACAAGTGAAATGGGACTGACAAACTCCATCGGCCCGCACATCAGCCTGTCTGCCGGCAAATGGCTGATACCGGCATTCGGCTTACGGCTGTCGGCATTCAAATCGGCCGATACCTGGCATAAGAAAGTAATCGCCTCTTCGGTGAGTTCGGCCGGTGAAGAGTTTTATGAGATGTCCGCATACGCCGGGGGACGCCTGGAAGGTATGCTGGATGCCACTTATTTTTTTAACGGCAGGCAACTCAATCCCAAATTCTCCGTCAATGTATTGGCGGGCGGTGAACTGGGATATATTCAAAAAGAAAATGGTTATCGGCCCGCAAAAGGCGGATATACGGGATTTACAGGCGGCTTGCAATTTAAATACCGGCTTTGGGGCGATGTTTCTTTATTTGCAGAGCCACGCACCAGTCTGGCATCCTATTCATTAAAGACCAATGAAAAGGAAGAAGGCAGATACGTAGCCAAAAAGTTCACAGACAATCTGTACAGTATCAATATAGGTATAGAGATACAGCGTACCGATGAAGAAAACCGTATGGCACGCTCTTTAAACCGTGATTTGTTTAAGCCTTCTTTCTTTGTAAGCGGCGCAATCGGTTTCTCCGTTCCCATACAAATGAAACGGTACGAACCGAAACGCTACTTCGACTACATGGCCACGATAAGTGCAGGACGCATTTTCACCCCATTGTCATCGCTCCGTTTAGCAGCGGATTACGGACCTCTGTCCACAGACCGGAAAGGGAAAACCTTGGAATATGATATGGCAAGCGGAAGCCTTGACTATATGCTGAACCTTACCAATCTGATGACGGGATATGACCCCGAACGCAAATACGACGTACAGCTATTTGCCGGAATAGTGGCTTCTATGCGGATGAAACATGAGAACCGCTTCTTTATCGGCGGAGAAGCGGGACTGCAAACATCTTACCGGGTGGGTCGCCGCTTCAAGGTATTCCTCGAACCCAAAATCCGCATTTACGGCAAGGAACTGCTAATACAGGATAATGTGCAGGGGAGCGACATCATGATGTCGCTAAATGCTGGAACAAGCTTTTCGTTCTAAACGGGAACAGGTTATTTCAGAAGTTCATCAATCTTCTTAACCAAAGCCGAGAACTCTTCCGGATTATAAAGGCGGGTGAGCATCACGATGCGTCCTTCCTTATCAATCAATACATTACGGGTAATACCAGCTTGGCGCAACGCATATTTGGCGAAAATATCAGCCCCCGGGTCCAATCCCAACGGATAGGTAACGCCCGTGGACTTGCCAAAAGCTATGACTTTATTCAACGGCTCGTCACGGTCGATGCCCATTAATATGAAATCCGAATCGGACTTATGCTTCTGCCATATATCCTTTTCGATAAAAGGCATCTCCTTACGGCATACACCACACCAGCTTGCCGTAAACTGCAACATAACCACCCTGCCACGGAAATCGGAAAGCGTAACGGTCCTGCCGTCTGTCAGCGTAACGGTAAAATCGGGAGCCACCTGCCCCACTTTCACAATATAACCGGTATCGTCTGCCTCTGCTTCCTGCGCCATACCTACCATGCTGCACAATGCGAATAGGCCAAGTACCAATGATCTGAGTCGCTTCATTTTTCTTTGTTTTTAAGTATTCATAAATAGATTTCCTGTCGCAAAAGAAACTAATTAGACATAACAAAACAAATAGAGTATGAACTCTTTGCAAATATTTAACTCATACCCCACACGAAATGCGCGGATTTACACAGACAGCATCTAATGACCGTTCAGTCATTCATAAACCGTCTTGTGTAAATCCGCGCAACTTATATTCAAAGCCTTACCGCTCCGAAAGCCCGTTCCTTAGATATTGGGTTTTATGTCCAACTTCACGGGCTTAATCATGTTTTCGGGCTTCAGGATAGTATCCAAATCTTCTTTGGAAAGAATGTTGTGTTCCAGAACCAGTTCATAGACACCTTTTCCCGTTGCAAGGGCTTCTTTGGCTATCTTGGTAGAATTTTTATAACCGATAACCGGATTAAGAGCCGTAACCACACCGATGCTATCGTGTACATATCTGCGGCATACTTCCTCATTAGCGGTAATACCGTCGATACAGAGCGTGCGCAGGGTATCGAATCCGTTCATCAGCAAATCGGCAGACTCAAAACAACATTGCGCCATTACGGGTTCCATTGCATTCAGCTCCATTTGAGCTGCTTCGCCACTCATAGCCACACAAAGGTCGTTGCCGATTACCTTATAGGATATCTGATTCATTACCTCAGGGATAACCGGATTGACCTTACCCGGCATAATGGAAGACCCCGGCTGCATGGCAGGAAGATTGATTTCTCCCAATCCGCAACGCGGACCGGATGCAAGCAGACGAAGGTCATTGCATATCTTGTTCATCTTCACCGCAACTCTTCTCATAGCCGAGGAGTAGCCTACAAGGCAAGAGGTATCCGAAGTAGCTCCCACCAAGTCACCGGACAGTTTCACGTCCCATCCGGTAAGCTTCGACAAAGCCTTCACGCATTTCTCCGCATATTCCGGTTCTGCCGCAATACCCGTGCCGATGGCGGTAGCTCCCATATTGACCGTAAGGAATTCCTCCGCCGCAAAGTTCAGGTTCTTTATCTCATTGCGCAAAATGCTGGCAAATCCGTTGAATGTCTGTCCGAGAGTCATGGGCACAGCATCTTCCAACTGCGTACGTCCCATTTTAATGATGTGTTTAAACGCTTCGGCTTTGCGTTGGAACGCATTGATCAACTCCTCAAAATGTTTCACAAGTTTAAGGTGAGTATAATACATTCCTATATGTATGGCGGTAGGATAAGCGTCATTGGTGGACTGCGAGCGATTGACGTGATCGTTCGGTGAACAGTATTGGTATTCGCCGCGTTTATGTCCCATGATTTCAAGCGCGCGATTAGCTATTACCTCATTGGCATTCATATTGGTAGTGGTGCCTGCTCCCCCCTGAATCATGTCTACCGGGAACTGCTCGTGGTGCTTGCCTTCGAGTATCTCCTTACAGGCTTTAAGGATAGCATCCGTTTGCTGCCCGGTAAGCAGACCAAGTTCGGAATTGGCAATGGCTGCTCCCATTTTGGTAATGGCAAGAGCGTTGATAAACAAAGGATATTCGTTCAGATGAAATTTACTGATACGGAAATTCTCGATACCTCTGAGAGTCTGTACTCCATACATGGCGCTTTCCGGTATTTCACGGCTGCCGATTAAATCGCTTTCTGTGCGAGTTTTTGTAGATAGTTCTTCTTTCATAATATATGTTTATTAACTATTTCAATAAGCGGTCATCAAAGAATAACCAAAGATAACATAAATTGTTTTGTAAACAATAATACTTATTATTAGGTTAACAACATTTAATACAAGCCTTTTTATACACATATTACTATATATAATATGACAAAATGTAAGAACACACAGGATTACCACTCCAAATTACCAAATAGTTAATATAT
>OGOF01001360.1_pt1 | contig 15129 bp, 10 predicted proteins | sample 1552621 | NCBI WGS metagenome assembly OGOF01 (sample SAMEA2580156, study PRJEB22360) | human gut metagenome | biome: human gut; feature: human-associated habitat; material: faeces | place: Denmark | collected 2008/2010
CAGTTTCCTTCAATAGTGAGGTTGTTTTCTGCCCACTGCTGTTCGATATGTATAAGGGCCCATTGACGTTCACAGAAAGTTATATGCTGGATTCCGGAAAGCATCAACAGGTCCTCATCTCCGTATTCTATCATATCATGTCCAGAACTTCTACACCTTCCGGTAGTTTATCCTTGTCGATGGTAACAATATAATCGTCGAACGAACGGGGTGGGCGTTGGTCATCCTTTAGTTGAACCTTCACTAAACCGAATAAAGAATGAGCTGAAGCATTACCTAATGCTGTACTGTGTTTGAATACGATCAATTTGCGGGCATTCATCATTCCTCTGGCTGCTGAATGGTCGTGATCGAACATGTTTTTCAATGAATCCCAGAATAAGTTCAGGTCATCTTCATTGAATCCGGTTTGTGTAGCTAAATGAGCAGAAATAAATCCGTTTGCTTTATATAATCCGTAAGGAACAGTGAATTTACGTCCCATAGTACGGTTATCTCCACTCTGTTTTTTAGCTTCATCTTCCGTTGCCACAGCCATACGGGTTATACTATGTTCGGCAGTAACAATCGGACTGATGGAACGGGCAAAAGTAAATTGGATAGGGCCACGAACCTGTCCGGCATTTTCGCCTGTACTTAGTACGGCTCCAAATGTCCTTATGTCATAAAAGTTTCTGCACATCCATTGCCGAGCAGCCTCTGTTTTATCTCCTTTCTCTTTTATATCTTTAACCCCTTCCTGTTTATGAGCGTCTGCGATCAGATTATTCAATACCGCTTTCTCTTTAATGAATATATCATACGGTCTTTCTCCTCCTTTTACTATTTGAACAAAGTTCCGGACTTTACGTTTCAGACAGACATCGGAAACCAGGCCTTCACCTGTTTCCGGATCAACTCTGGGTAAGTTTCCGGCATCGGGATCACCGTTCGGATTACCATCCTGTACATCAAATAAATAAATGAAGTCGTAACGATTGTTTATTGCTGTTTCCATATTTGTATAGTATTAATTTTTTTCTTTATCTGTTGTTGTTTTATATAAATCTTCTCTTTGATGGTAATAACCGATTGCGAAACGCGATTGGTCGTCCATCGATAAATATTTAGGTAATCCGTTACTATCCAGGTTGGTGATAACACTTTGCAATAATTTTTCATAATAAACAGATTTCCCGGTATCAAATTTTGCAAGGTGATGTCTGGATAAAGACAACAAGCGGCCGAATACAGTTGTCGGGGTTGTCGACGCTGCACCGTAGTAACGCTCTTTGATCGTAGAATTTGCTCCTGGGATAGCATCACTCTGGATCTTTTCAAGGATAGCAAACAAGCGGCCACATAAGTACGCTTGGTTTTTATTTTCTAAATCTAATGCCATTTGAATTTCTTTAGGTGGATTATTATGATTTCTGAATTTTCTATTTAAGTAGGCTTTGAGTATAGCGGCTCTTATCGACGTTATATTCCGGTCTGCTTTGATTCGTATCAGACATTGCATCTGCAATGTGGTCGGGTAGGGTTGGTTATCCCATATGCTTTGACTTAAATCGCTGGCTAAGCTGGGAGGCAGATTTTCCATTTTATTTAAGGAAGCAACTTGGGTCAGTAAGTTGAATAAAGAAAAATAGGCTCTTTGATTCTTGCTTTTAATGATTTCCAAGTCCTTAAAATGTTGTCTGATGTGACTGGCAAATTCGCCTACTGTTCCTTGTCGCCAGAATCTAACGGAGATACGGGCGGCATTAGGAGATAAACCTAACACGTAAAAGGGAGTTTTGTCCTCGTCATTCAATACTCCCGAGAACGGGGACTTCAAGAAGTCTCTGATAACTTCCGTGTTTTTATCCGGATCATCTTTGGGAGGAGATGTAAATATGAAACAGAAACATTGCTCCAACTTTGTCGGTTTCTGAGACCAGAAAACAACGGATGTGTCATGCAAGCGATATTTGTTAGAGGAATCTTTTCCCAATAAAGAATTTAAAGCTGTGGTATAAGCAGCTTCCGCTTCTTTTGAAATAGGTGCGTTCATACCTTGCTCTTTATAATAAGAATCGTAACCCGATTTCTTTTGAAAGCCAACCAGTTTAGCTCCGCTCTTACCCCCGGGTATGGCTATGGCACTATTGAGTATGGCTATCGGAGCCTTTTTTCCGGTGATGAGGCATATCCCTGTAGGTTCATCTTTGTCTGAACAGTCTTCTATAGATGATGTTACATCCGGATTTGCAGCCACGATAGTATTGTTTCCTGCTACTTTAAAGGAGATGTTTGTCCCGTCTTTTTTGATACATTCTTCCCATAAAGGGTCCATTTTTATACGTTGAAGATTATCAGGATTATCGTAAAATTTGGCTACTGCTTGAATCTCTTCATTGGAAGGATACATTTCGGCAAGCCGCCTGACCTCCTGAACAAAGGTTTTATTTTGTTTAGCGGCATCGTCCAGTGCTTTTGGCATTCCTTTATCATCCGTATTTTTAGGTTGGGCTAACACATATCCGAAATGGTCCCAAAATACATTTGCCGTTTGCCAACTGTTGCTGCCGGTACGTCCTTTACTTTTGACGACCAGGTATTTTTTTGCTCGTTTCTGTTTTCCTATCCCCTCGGTGGTATCCTGTAGTTCTAAAAAATTCCCTTTTTTATCTATCAGAATAAGATAAGGTATTTCTTTCCATTCTAATCCATGGGGAGCAATAGTACTCCCCGGATCAGCAGCTTTACGCTGGTAGTATTCGTATAATGCTTGCAAAATCATCGGCGTACCTCCTCACTGTTAATGGATGGAACGATCAAGACTCCTTGTTTCATTATAGCCCTGAAGAACATTGGCTTTGGATCTTTTTCGTTTGTGAAATCTATATCATATAGCATATATCCAAAATCACGATCTTCGGGTATTCCGTTTCCTTTTATCGGATTTTCGATGTATGTGAAATCTGCGGAGAACTCACGGCAACCTAAATAGGGTTGATTGAAACATTGCCCCTTTTTAGCTCTACGTTCGAACATAGCATTATATTTGCCTGGATTTTCGTCAGAGGACTTTGATGGCACTTTCAACTTATCTTCTTTTGCTCTATTTCTTATAGGTATAAATTCCAACTCTGCAAAAATTCTATAGCAAACATCTTTTAGTAACAAACTGGATTTTTGTTGCCGATTATCTTCGATGAATAATCCGGATGAACGGGGGCTCATTAAACTTCCAATCTCATTTCTTTTCATGGAAAACCATCTGATTGGATTTAATACTTCTATTCGGGTAATATTCCATTGTATGGCTGGTTTCCAAAATATAGATTCGAAAATGGCTCGGGCAGCAGATGGCGTTATTATGTCATAGCTAACTCTTTCGACTTTCATCTCCGGACGGGTAAAGCAGGCCATGCTTCCTTTAACCTCAAGACAGTATTCTTTATTTGTATATATCATATGTTTAGGTTAACGTAATATAAGGTGTTTATGCTTTGAGTAATAAGGTATCTTTATAACTCTGTTCAACAAAGATATATTTTATTTTCTAACAAACAAATATTTTAATCCTGTAATCTTCTTGCAAAAAATATTATAAATAGTTGTCCCCGTAAAGGATGCGACATTAAAGACACGTTCAAACGCGCCTTTGAAGAGTGGTTTCAATCCACGCATCTGTAAAAGATGCGACCCTCACATCCTCCGATATTTACAACTAATATCACGGTTTCAATCCACGCATCTGTAAAAGATGCGACTAAATAACGTTCATTTTATCAACGTAGGTGGAGTTTCAATCCACGCATCTGTAAAAGATGCGACTTTCCCCCTCCTTCATTACGATATCATTAATCTGTTTCAATCCACGCATCTGTAAAAGATGCGACTAAAAATTAATGCCGGAGATGTCGTTCGTGTTTGTTTCAATCCACGCATCTGTAAAAGATGCGACTTATCATCGTGTTTCTTGTCGGCGTGGTTCTTGTGTTTCAATCCACGCATCTGTAAAAGATGCGACTAAACATTCAAGATATACAATTACTCCAAACGAGGTTTCAATCCACGCATCTGTAAAAGATGCGACCTATTACCAAAGCAAGTAGCAAGACCAGCCTGAGTTTCAATCCACGCATCTGTAAAAGATGCGACTTTGGTGTTAAATCTGGTCGTTCTGTCTGGAAAGTTTCAATCCACGCATCTGTAAAAGATGCGACAGAGACGAAAAATATTAAGGCTGATACCTCAAAGTTTCAATCCACGCATCTGTAAAAGATGCGACCCTGGTAGTGTCAATAATGTGTTCTCTGTTACTGTTTCAATCCACGCATCTGTAAAAGATGCGACTTATCCAACGATTATATGTCTTTTTACCATTAAGTTTCAATCCACGCATCTGTAAAAGATGCGACTTGGACCTTAAGTATATCCTTAAAATGCGCAACAGGTTTCAATCCACGCATCTGTAAAAGATGCGACTATCGTGTATCTGTAAAGCGTGTTCCAACTGATGTTTCAATCCACGCATCTGTAAAAGATGCGACTTTCGCAATGTTAATGCTTATCAACGTTATCTTGTTTCAATCCACGCATCTGTAAAAGATGCGACAGTGCCCCCTAATAGTTCTATTCGCATTAAGCCTGTTTCAATCCACGCATCTGTAAAAGATGCGACTGAGGTTGAAAAATAGTCGTAGAATCAACAGAAGTTTCAATCCACGCATCTGTAAAAGATGCGACTACAAAAACAAGTGCAACAATAACCAATCTAAAGTTTCAATCCACGCATCTGTAAAAGATGCGACAAACGGGACAGTTGTTTTATTTGTACCGGACGGTTTCAATCCACGCATCTGTAAAAGATGCGACTAAAACTTCCTTGTGACACAAATTGTCCGCTTTTTGTTTCAATCCACGCATCTGTAAAAGATGCGACCCAATTTGCAAGGTGTGGCTTCTTTGTCCGCAAGGTTTCAATCCACGCATCTGTAAAAGATGCGACTGTTCAAATAATGTAAAAGTGTAACAAAAATCACGTTTCAATCCACGCATCTGTAAAAGATGCGACTAAACCGGCATCCCTTAAACGCGACATAACAGCAGTTTCAATCCACGCATCTGTAAAAGATGCGACCAGAGGTGTAATCAGCTTGTGCCTTAGTTAACTGTTTCAATCCACGCATCTGTAAAAGATGCGACGTAGCGCCGAGTCTTTTAATCCTATGGCTTATTTGTTTCAATCCACGCATCTGTAAAAGATGCGACTATACAAAAAGCTTGGTCTTACTTTCAAGTTGATGTTTCAATCCACGCATCTGTAAAAGATGCGACCCATTCCGGTCTGCAAACGAACAGCACGCATGATAGTTTCAATCCACGCATCTGTAAAAGATGCGACGAAGATGTGGCACGTCAGCTTAACAGTTCCAACCCGGTTTCAATCCACGCATCTGTAAAAGATGCGACTTGGTTTTGCCTACCACTGTCCATGCTTGGTCGGGTTTCAATCCACGCATCTGTAAAAGATGCGACTTAGCTCCTCTACTATAAGGAGAAATAGGATAAGTTTCAATCCACGCATCTGTAAAAGATGCGACGATTGATACGCACAAATATACATATAAAACAGAGTTTCAATCCACGCATCTGTAAAAGATGCGACCCGTTCAACAAGGATGCTATTATGGGAGCTTACAAGTTTCAATCCACGCATCTGTAAAAGATGCGACAAAGGTAATCATTTTTTCAATCAACGAACTATCTGTTTCAATCCACGCATCTGTAAAAGATGCGACTAAAAAGATGTTTTTTGCCTGTTCATAGTAGTTGTTTCAATCCACGCATCTGTAAAAGATGCGACTATGCCCATGATGTTCCCTATCCAGACAAAAATGTTTCAATCCACGCATCTGTAAAAGATGCGACTTGATCATATTGGTTATCAGCCTATTTATATCAAAGTTTCAATCCACGCATCTGTAAAAGATGCGACTTATTGGTTATTCTTTTGAGTCGTTCCTTGTTGGTTTCAATCCACGCATCTGTAAAAGATGCGACAAAGCTCTTTTATATGCCTATAGATTCTTGGGTGTTTCAATCCACGCATCTGTAAAAGATGCGACTGACGGAGAGGGAATTAATGTAGATTTCACCCAAGTTTCAATCCACGCATCTGTAAAAGATGCGACACGAGCCTGCATAATACGACGCTTGGAGGCTTGAGTTTCAATCCACGCATCTGTAAAAGATGCGACTAACAGGTGAATTTACAATTGCTGGTGGAGATCAGTTTCAATCCACGCATCTGTAAAAGATGCGACGTAGGATGGCTTGGAAGGAGTAGGTATTCTAAAGTTTCAATCCACGCATCTGTAAAAGATGCGACACTGCATCGTAAATTTGTTGAGGCATTATCGTTGTTTCAATCCACGCATCTGTAAAAGATGCGACATAAACGTGCTTCGAGTTATCTTCCTCTCCCCAATGTTTCAATCCACGCATCTGTAAAAGATGCGACTGTTGATATATGCAAAGATAGTAATAAAGCAGAGTTTCAATCCACGCATCTGTAAAAGATGCGACTCAGACGTGCCCCATACCCTGCATTTTCAGCAGTTTCAATCCACGCATCTGTAAAAGATGCGACTCCATGTTTGTGAAAAGCTTTATTGATGACACTTTTAAATTGTAATTTTGCGAATGATAAAGTAGAAAAGCAATAAATGTTCATATTCTCTAAATAAATCTATAAGTGTATGATTTATAGAGGATGCGAACATCCAACGTTTTTTACAATTACTTAGGGTTCGCGTTTTTGTTATTGAAACATAAGTGTAATCATGTTATTTCTAAAGTAATCTGTAACTTTGCTGACAAAGTTAGGAATAGTTTTTATAGATACGATAAATAATGAATAAAAAGATACTTCAGTTAGCGCTTCCTTCTATTGTTTCCAATATAACGGTTCCTTTGTTGGGATTGGTCGATGTGGCGATTGTCGGACATTTGGGGGCCGCTTCCTATATCGGGGCGATTGCGGTAGGGGGGATGCTGTTCAATATTATTTACTGGTTGTTCGGTTTCTTGCGGATGGGAACGAGTGGGATGACTTCACAGGCTCTGGGGAGACGGGATCTCCTGGAAGTAACGAGGGTTTTGTTCCGGTCGGTCGGTGTCGGGATTCTGATTTCTCTGGCTCTGCTTCTGCTCCAGTATCCGATACGGGAAATAGCTTTCTTACTATTGGATACGACGGATGAGGTAGAACGGTTGGCTTCCTTATATTTCAATATTTGTATTTGGGGAGCGCCGGCTGTGTTGGGATTGTATGGTTTCTCCGGTTGGTTTATCGGAATGCAGAATTCCCGTTTCCCGATGTTTATTGCGATCACCCAGAATGTCGTGAATATCGTGGCGAGTCTGATCTTCGTCTTTGTGTTCGGCATGAAGGTGCAAGGGGTTGCGACGGGAACGCTGATCGCTCAATATGGAGGCTTCGGGATGGCTGTATTCCTGTGGTTCGTATTCTATCGGAAGCGGTTGAATATTCGTGTTTGCTGGCATGAGATCATGGATAAGGTCGCTATGCGTCGCTTCTTCCAGGTGAATGGCGATATTTTCTTTCGTACGCTTTGTTTGGTGGCGGTTACTACATTTTTTACATCTACGGGTGCGAGGCAGGGCGATATCGTTTTGGCCGTTAATACATTGCTGATGCAGTTGTTTACGCTCTTTTCCTATATCATGGACGGTTTTGCCTATGCGGGCGAGGCTTTGGCGGGACGTTATATCGGTGCTCGGAACAAAACAGCCCTTAGTCGGATGATCCGTTTGCTGTTTGGCTGGGGAATCGGGTTGTCCCTTTCGTTTACCTTGCTTTATGGAGTAGGCGGGAAAGGTTTTCTCTCCCTCCTGACGAATGACTCTGTTGTCATACAAGAGGCCGGAACCTATTTCTATTGGGTGCTGGCTGTCCCGCTTGCCGGCTTTGCCGCCTTCTTGTGGGATGGAATCTTGATCGGTGCGACAGCTACCCGCCTGATGCTTTATTCGATGTTGGTCGCTTCCGGCACTTTCTTTTTGATCTATTACCTCTTTTTCGGAATGATGGGAAATCATGCATTGTGGATGGCATTTCTGATATATCTGTTGCTTCGTGGTAGTATGCAATGGGTATTATGGAATCGCCACAATGAATTAGTGTAATCGGTCGTATGCCCATTGTGCCGGATTGTTTAATATATAATTGGATATATTATGATACGCCTTTTCATCCTGTATGATATGTTCATAATAATTACGTTGCCATAATTTTTGACCGTGTAGATTAATCATTTTTGTCGATTGATATTTAAAATATCCCACAATATGCCCCAGTGTCACCACGTAGGGGCGGGGTTCGCCCGCCCTAAATGCATCCCGATCGATTTTTATAATCGCATGGAAATGATTTGGCATAATAACATATTCGCAACATTCGATATTGGGGTATTTGTGTTCCAAATCCCAATAACATTGTTGGATTATTTCACCATATGGGTTTAATATCATTTATAACCCTTCCTGTGAATAATCATATCCTTTCAAACGGATACTGTGACGATGGTGGATGTCTGGATTGTACTGTTTCATAGTCGATGGTTGTCTTATTGGCTTAATACGAGTCTAAATATAAGGAAAAAGCCGGAAATCAAGAGAAGATATCCGGCTTTTATGAAATTAGATACGCTCTATTATTGTCTGTAGCTTGCTAATTCGTCGGCATTGAATTTCAAGATAAAGCTGCTGTGTTTTTCCACTTCCGCTTCGACATAATTCAAGTATACGACAGCTGATTTGGCAAACATTTCAGGAGTCTTTGTCGCGTCTTGGATCAGCAGGTGAGCCATGATGCAGTCGGCTGCCATTTCATAAAGGCGACGGGCAACAAAGTCCTGCAATTCCTGGTTCTGCGCTTCCTTCACCTTGTTCATGCAGGCTTCGAACTTATTGGCCATTTCAACCAGGCGGCCTTTCAGCGGTTCCATTTCAGGAGAACACGGGATTGTTTCGAATTCTCGGATGGTAGCCAGATAGGAACCGTTGGTCACGTAACGGATGGCTGCAACTGTCTGCAATTGCGTCGTCCCCTCGTAGATGGAGGTGATGCGGGCATCCCGGTAGATACGTTGACAAGCATATTCCAGCATGAAGCCTGAACCACCATGAATTTGGATACAGTCGTATGCGTTCTGGTTGGCATATTCGGAGTTCATACCTTTTGCCAGCGGGGTGAAAGAGTCGGCCAGTTTGGCATATTTTTTCTGTTCCTGACGTTCTTCCGGAGTCAGCTTGCGTTCACGGGCGATGTCGTCCAGTGCTTTGTAGATATCTACATAGCGGGAAGTCTGATACAGTAAGGCACGGCCGGCATCCAGCTTCGCTTTCATGATAGACAGCATGTCGTAAACAGCCGGGAATTCGATAATTGCTTTGCCGAACTGTTTGCGTTCCTTTGCGTAAGCTAACCCTTCGTTGTAGGCGGCTTGGCTCAGACCGACAGACTGTGCGGCGATACCCAGACGGGCACCGTTCATCAGCGCCATCACATATTTGATCAAACCTAATTTGCGATCTCCGCAAAGTTCGGCTTTCGCATTCTTGTAAACCAGTTCGCAGGTAGGCGAACCGTGAATACCCAACTTGTTTTCAATACGGCGGACATCTACGCCACCCTGGCGTTTGTCATAGATGAACATAGACAGGCCACGCCCGTCTTTCGTCCCTTCTTCCGAACGGGCCAAGACCAGATGAAGGTCGGCGTCTCCGTTTGTGATGAAACGTTTCACACCGTTCAGACGCCAGCAATTTTCTTTTTCGTCGAAAGTCGCTTTCAGCATCACGGACTGCAAGTCGGAACCGGCATCCGGTTCTGTCAAGTCCATAGACATCGTTTCACCGGCGCAGATACGCGGAATGAAACGGCTGTGCTGGTCTTCGTTTCCGAATTCATATAATGTCTCGATACAATCTTGCAACGACCAGATGTTTCCGAATCCAGCATCGGCAGCGGCCACGATTTCGGCGCACATGGTGTACGGCGTGATCGGGAAGTTCAAGCCACCGAAACGGCGCGGCATGGTCATACCGTTCAGGCCGGCTTTCACCATTGCATCCAGATTCTGCTTGGTCCCGGAAGCGTATTCCACACGTCCGTTTGCGCAGTGGGGGCCTTCTTCGTCAACTCCTTCGGCATTGGGAGCGATGATCTCACCCGTGATTTCGCCTGTGATTTCAAGCACTTTGTCGAACGAGTCCATTGCATCGGCATAATCCTGCGGTGCATAGTCGAACTCTTCTTTATCTCTGTAATTGCGTTCTTTCAGTTCGCAAATACGTTCCATCATCGGATTGTTCAAGTGATACTTGAGTTCCGGAATGTCTGTATAATAATTTGCCATCTCTTTACTTGCTGTTCTGTTTGTAATACTTAATCATCTTCGGAATCACCTCCTCAACAGTGCCGTTGATCACGTAGTCGGCAATCGTGTTGATCGGAGCGTTCTCGTCGTTGTTGATAGAGATGATGATACCTGCATCCTGCATACCTGCGATATGCTGGATCTGTCCGGAGATACCGCAAGCGATATACAATTTCGGACGGACCGTCACACCTGTCTGGCCGATCTGGCGGTCATGGTCACAGAAACCGGCATCAACGGCTGCACGGCTGGCGCCTACTTCGGCATGAAGTTCCTTTGCCAGTTCGAACAACATATCGAAACTTTCCTTGGAACCCATTCCGTAACCGCCGGCTACTACGATCGGAGCACCTTTCAGGTTGTGTTTGGCCTTTTCTATGTGGCGGTCGATGACCTTTACGACATAATCCGTTTCCGGAACATATTTGGCGACGTCGTGTTTTACCACTTCGCCTTTATAACCGGCGTCCAGAATTTCTTTTTTCATCACACCTTCGCGAACAGTCGCCATCTGAGGACGGTGTTCCGGATTGATGATCGTCGCTACGATGTTACCGCCGAAAGCGGGACGGATCTGGTATAACAGGTTTTCGTATGTTTTACCAGCTCTTTTGTCTTCGTGCGAGCCGATTTCGAGGGATGTACAGTCTGCTGTCAGACCGCTTGTCAGTGCAGAAGAAACACGGGGGCCTAAGTCACGGCCGATAACCGTTGCTCCCATCAGGCAGATCTGCGGTTTTTCTTCTTTGAACAGATTGATCAAAACAGAAGAATGAGGAAGGGAAGTGTACGGGAACAGACCGGGAGCGTCAAAAATATGCACCTTGTCCACGCCATAAGGCATCACCTGCTTTTCAATCCCTTCCAGTCCGGAACCGGCCACAATGGCTTCGAGTTGGCAGTTCAACTGGTTGGCTAACTTGCGACCTTTGGTCAGCAGTTCGAGGCTTACATCGGCAATCGTTGTACCTTCAAGCTCACAATATACAAATACATTATTCATATTGTTCAATCTTTTTTACCGTATGAATTGTCAATTATCAATTGTCAATTATCCGATAGTGTGGTTAGCTAACAGTTCAACAATCAAATCTTCCACATCCTTGTCTGAGCTGGTCAGCGTCTTGCTTTCCTTTGCCTGGAACACGATGTTCTGAATCGCTTTGACTTTTGTCGGCGAACCGGACAAACCGCATTGTGCGAGATCTCCGTTTACATCGGCAACACTCCATTCCGGAATATTCAGGTACGGGCGCTTTTCATACAGTTCGGGGTATGGCAGTGCCGATACGCCTTCCGGATGGCAGGCGGGAGCGGGAACTTTTTCCTGCGCGCCCAATGCCCGTTTGTATTTCATCACCAACTTGGCATTACGCGGACGGCAGGGGGCAGCCGAACCGTTGACCGTAATCACGATAGGCAGCGGACCTTCCACTGTTTCGACACCACCGTCGATATGCCGTTTCACTGTGATACTGCGATTCTTTTCGTCTACGTTCAGGATTTCTTCGGCATATGTGACCTGTGTTAATCCTAACTTTTCAGCGACTTGAGGACCTACCTGTGCTGTATCGCCGTCAATAGCCTGGCGTCCTCCGATGATAATATCGTAGTCACCTATTTTCTTGATTGCTGTGGCAAGCGCATAAGACGTTGCCAAAGTGTCGGCACCGGCAAATGCACGGTCGGTTAGCAGATAACCACCGTCTGCTCCCCGGTATAAACCTTCACGAATAATTTCAGCTGCACGCCCCGGACCCATTGTCAACAAGGTTACCGTAGTTCCCGGATAGGCGTCTTTCAAGCGGAGGGCTTGTTCTAATGCGTTCAGATCTTCCGGGTTGAAGATTGCGGGAAGTGCGGCCCGGTTGATAGTTCCGTCCTCTTTCATCGCATCCTTTCCCACATTGCGTGTGTCCGGAACCTGTTTCGCCAATACAATAATTTTTAAACTCATATTATAGGAATATTAGATTTCTATATTGGATATTTGTTCGAATTAACCTTCTGAATACTGACCTGCAAAAGTAATCAAACATTCTTTATATCAAAGAACTTTCGTCTGGAATCTGCACACTTTAGGTTTTTTTGAGCATATCCTTTCTTTTTACTTACCACCTTACTAATCACCATAATTTAGGCACGGATTACACGGAAAACACGGAAAGAAAATAAATTTATCCGTGTCAATCCGTGAAATCCGTGCCTGAAAGATCGTGATAAAGGTGCTTTGGCACCGTTTTGTCAAGTCGAAATCGAGTAATAGGTTTGCGCCGGTTTATATTAAATTTCGCATGCACAAAGTGTTGGAATCAGGTTGCGGTCGCCATACGCATTGTCTACGCGGGCTACATTCACCCAGAATTTGCTGTCGTGCAACCATTCCAGCGGGAAGGCGGCCTTGCTGCGCGGATACTCGTGTTTCCATTCGTCGGCCGTTACTTCATATTCGGGATGAGGAGCGTTCTTTAATACGTTGTCTTCCTTTGAAGCCTTGCCTTCTTCCACTTCCTTGATTTCGTTCCAGATACATTCCAGCACCTCGACGAAACGATCCAGTTCGGCTTTGCTTTCGCTTTCGGTCGGTTCGACCATCAGAGTGCCGTGAACAGGGAAGGAAAGAGTTGGAGCGTGGTAGCCGAAGTCCATCAGGCGCTTGGCGATATCGCCTTCATCGATGCCCGAACGTTCTTTTACCGTGCGGCATTCCAGGATCAGTTCGTGACCGACGCGACCTGTAGCACCTGTGTAAACGATTCCGTAAGTGTCTTTGAATTTGGCTGCCAGATAATTCGCATTCAAGATCGCGGTCTTGGTGACCGTTTCCAACCCTTCTGTTCCCAACATGCGGATATAAGCATATGTGATCGGCAGAATGCCCGCGCTACCGTAAGGTGCGGCGGAGACTGTGTTCAGGTCGCTGCCCCATAATATCGGATGCTGTGGCAGGAACGGGACGAGATGTGCGGCAACGCAGATCGGACCGACACCGGGACCGCCTCCTCCGTGAGGAGAAGAAAAGGTCTTATGCAGGTTTAGGTGGCAGACGTCTGCACCGATAGTACCCGGATTGGTCAGACCGACTTGTGCATTCATGTTGGCGCCGTCCATATACAGCTGACCACCGCAAGCGTGAACAATGTCGCACATTTCCTTGATGTCCACCTCGAAGATACCGTGAGTAGACGGATAGGTGATCATGCTGGCTGCTAAGTTGTCCTTGTTGGCTTCGGCTTTAGGCCGGAAATCTTCCAAGTCGATATTTCCTTTGTCGTCACATTTCACCGTAACGGTCGTAAAACCGCATTGAACCGCACTTGCCGGGTTCGTACCGTGGGCAGAGGCAGGAAGCAGGACGATGTTGCGATGTCCCTGCCCGATGCTTTCCAGATAAGCCCGGATTACGCGCAGACCTGTATATTCGCCGGCTGCTCCGGAATTAGGTTGCAGCGTACAGCCTTTGAATCCGGTGATCTCACACAAGTAAGCCGATAAGTTTTCAATCAGTTCCGTGTAGCCTTCGACCTGGTCTTCCGGTGCATACGGATGTATATTCATGAATTCCGGACGGCTGAGTGGAAGCATGGTCGATGCCGGATTCAGTTTCATCGTACAAGAACCTAAAGAGATCATGGATTGGGCCAATGAAACATCCTTTCGTCCCAGGCGGGTGATATAACGCATCAGTTCCGTTTCGGTATGATATTTTTTGAATACGTCTTCTTGCAGGAATTCGGAAGTACGGGCGAATTTCGGATCGAAATAAGTTTTCTCAGGAACGGCTTCTTTCAGCATGTAGTCCTTTCCGGCTGCCCCTGCGAAGATATACAGCAATACGCCGATATCGGTCGGTCCGGTCGTTTCGTCCAAGCTGATGCCGATCTGTCCGGCATCGAAGTAACGCAAGTTCACCTTACATTCCAATGCGATCTCGCGGAGTGCATTGATGGATACATGTTCCGGCAACTGGATTTTCAGTGTGTCGAAATAGTTTTTGTTCAATTGTTTGTAGCCTAGTTTTTCCAACTCGCCTGTTAGGAAACCTGCAGAAGCGTGGATACGACCTGCGATGTTCTTCAAGCCTTCGGCACCGTGGTAAACGGCGTAGAAACCAGCCATCGTGGCTAGCAAGGCTTGGGCGGTACAGATATTGGAGGTCGCCTTTTCACGTTTGATATGCTGTTCGCGTGTTTGCAAAGCCAAGCGGTAAGCCGTGTGTCCATAGGCATCTTTGGAAATGCCGATGATACGTCCGGGGATGGAACGCTTGTATTCGTCTTTCGTGGCGAAGAATGCAGCGGACGGACCACCGTAGAACATCGGGATACCGAAACGTTGGCTGCTTCCGAACACGACATCTGCACCCCATTCTCCCGGAGGAGTCAGCAGGACAAGACTCATCAGGTCGGCAGCAACGGCGACACGTGCTCCACCGGCATTGGCACGTACGATGAATTCTTTATAATCTTCGATCGAACCGTCGGCATTCGGATACTGGACGATAGCCCCGAATACATCCGGTGTGAATTCAAATGTTTTGTAATCACCCACAACGACCTTGATGCCTTGCGGGATCATGCGAGTGTTGATAACGGCCAGTGTAGAGGCGAATACGTTTTCGTCGACAAACAACGTATTGGCTTCTGCTTTCACCTGTGCACGGCTACGGCTACCGTAGAACATGGTTGCC
>OGOF01001386.1_pt1 | contig 14886 bp, 14 predicted proteins | sample 1552621 | NCBI WGS metagenome assembly OGOF01 (sample SAMEA2580156, study PRJEB22360) | human gut metagenome | biome: human gut; feature: human-associated habitat; material: faeces | place: Denmark | collected 2008/2010
AAAGATAGAACATGAAGTGAAGATTATTCCGAACAAATGTGAAGCTAATGAAATAGCTTCACATTATATTAATTTTTATTAAAAAGTGAAGATTATTCTAAGACTAAGCTTCACTTTTTCGTATTCAACATGCTGTCATCTCAAACACCTTTGGAATAATCTTCACTTTTATAAATCAAAAAACAAGCCTCCTGCACTGCAATCACACATCCGCATGTAAATCGACATTATTCTAATCACTCTACCGTATTATGATAATAATGTGAAGATTATTCCAAAGATATTCGGACTTTTTATCACTTTTTATTGAATGTAAGACCTACATAGCGAAATGTGAAATAAAGTCCAATAAAAAGTGATGAATATTCCAATTGAAAAGTGATGACAAAAGCTTTCCTTTCACTTATAATCAAAATGTGAAAGGAAGAATATATTTTTCACATTTAGGAGAGGACATACTATGTCAGTTAAATACGAATGGGAAAATGGAAATGTGAAAGTTGTTGATCCGAGTAAAGATCAAACTGCTAAAGATCAGATTACTGGACAACAGCAACTACAGTTTGATAATGATCCAGCTGAACAGTCTGTACAACCACCCAGAGATAACAAGCACCCTATAGTTGATGAAAACGGACAACCGGCTCCTTCTGAACATGACTTAACTAAATTGGAAGAGGAGGGTAGTGGATCAGCACTTGATCTTATAAAAGGTGGTAAGTTCAATGCTAAACTTTTTCATGAGCAGTACGAAGATAATACTGAAAAGGTCTTATTTGAACTTCTTAGTAAACAGTCCAATGAAAACCCTCTTAAAAAGGGTGGAGATAGTATCGCATTTAGATGCAGTGCAATAATTCTACAGAACAGACAAAACTATACTGTACCTCAGAATACTTTGCTTGACATTATCACTGCCAGAATGAGTTCAAGACCTGAAGACACCTACTATGTTATCACAGCCAAGGAATTGATAGATGAACTCCCCTACACAGACAAATCATACATATACAAAATTATGTCAGAAACATGTAAAGAATTAAACAGAAGTCCATTCATATTTGAAATAGATCTAGCAAACGGGAAGAAGAAAACTCTGGAATTCCAATGGAATGAAGTGTTGATGTACAATGGCAGTAGTAACCTTGACACAAACGAAGACGCCTACATATCATTTACACCAACTAAGTTCTTCCGCATATTAACACTAAGTTCTACTATTATGCATGGCGCTCATTACTCAATAGGAGTGGCAGCAAGTATACAAAGTAAGTATGCACGTAATCTGTTTTACTACCTTGAGGGCATGAAAAACTACAGAGAGTACCCAGGTGCTACACCTGGTCAGTTCACCTTATCACTTGAAGACTTCCAGTACATAATAAAGTATCCATCATCCTACAGAACTGCTGATATACGTCGTTTCGTTCTTGATAAAACAGTAGAAGAGATTAACTATGCAAAAGGTGTGGATTTCTCCTTTACCTACGAATTTATAAAAACCAGTGGACAAGGACGGAAGAAAAAGATCACACACGTTCGGTTCATGATACTTAAAAATTATGAGGATAAAATACAAAAACAAGAAACACAATCTCTACCAGAACCTGAGCGATCTACAGTTAATCAGTTATCTACAGAATCTGATCAAGTTGCAGCAATGCAAGTACTGAAAGGTGTAGGGCTTAGTGAATCTGAATGTAACGACGTTCTAAGGAAGTATATTTTGAACAAACGCGATCTTACATTCTTAACACAGGCAATTACATCACTAGTTACTTCAAAAGACGTAAAATCAAAGTGTGCTTTACTTTGTCATATTATGGACAACGGACTCAGTTATTCATTCTCGTATGAGGAAAATCAGAAACGTAATTTTAAAACCGGCAACTCTATCAGCACTGCTGAAAAACGTGATTATGATATAAACGAACTTGAAAACCTGTTACTTAATTCAAAACCTAGTAACCACTAATTAAAAAATAAGGGCTACATTTTCAACCCTTTTGAATCCGTGCAAATCCAGTTGAAAGTGCAGCCCTTATCCTTTACCTATCTCAAATATTCACAAAACCCAGGTTTAACGAATACTTACATTATTAGAAGATCCGATCCCCGTCTACTGACTTTAAGTAATGCAAATCTTCAAACTTTTTCTTATCAAGAGACTTGTAATAGTTGCTTTCCATCATAATCTTTTTATGTCTATAAAAGGTTGCAATCTTCATACCAATTTCTTTTGCAACTGTATCATTGCTTTTATGACACAATCTATAGATTACGTCGGAGTATTTGTAAACTTTAAGATCTGGTCCATCTACGACTATTGCATACTTTTTACGTCTACCTACGTTACCTGAAGAGCCATGTTTGTTATCAATCCTTATATTTAAATAGCCATCGTCAGAAGTCAATGTAACACCTAGCTTTTTGAGCGCCTGCTGAGCTTCCTCTAATTCTTTATCTGTGCCTAGGCACCTTTCTATCTTAAATCCTAAATTTATTGCATCCATAGTACCTGTTCACCTCCGGAAAAAGTATAACACACTAACTAGCCACTATCAATATTAATTTTGATAGTGGCTAGTTTCTACACTAAAAAGCGTGAAACTCTCTTTCTATAATATCACCCAATAGCTTCGAATTCAAAACTGCCAATTTGATACTTCTCTTAACTCTTCTACTGAATGGTCATCAGCACCACAATTCATCATAACTGTTAGAAACTTAGTTAAGCAATCATCTGTCTTTGTAAGCATAGTACAAAAAAGTATCTGTATGATCCAGACACTCAAAAGGAATTATAACTTCAGACTCTTGACTTACTATCACTATCAGAAACTTTTGTGCAGCATTTCTCTAAAGTACTAACGTAAGCTCATTCGTAAGCTATATAATCCTTAATGTAATCTTTCAGATCATCCGTGTACAAATAAAATCTGCATGTATCTCAACCTCTATTACCATTTCTTACTTTTACTCCAAAATCAAACAGTAATGTCACACCCATAAGTGTAAGAGTCACAATACTAGGTGTAAATGTATCGATTTTTAAATTACTCAACAGTACCCCAGTAGCAGCCTCCAATATTAAAAAATTTGAAGTTGTTCTGCTCATATCAATTCCCTCCATTTAATTTTATTACTTTCTGACTTGTAAATCCATCAGCGATCTTTAAATTCTTTCGCTGATCTTCTGTGCCGCCTCTGGCAAATGATTTGACAAAAATCATCGTCGGATCTTGTCTTGATCTCTTTCTCCAGTAACCATTTACTTGGTGACAGACTGGAGTTGCATGTGTCCCTCTACTCACTGAGTCCATATCAATAGCTACTTTACTTCCTATCTGAACAAAGTATTCATTATCCTTACTACTGCCACTTTTGCTGTCTCTACTCCCACTGTCCAATCCTTCTCTACTTTTACTTGCAGCTTTTCTCTTGGAATCTTCAGTAGTACTGTATTCTCTGTACTGTTTTAAAGCAGTACCTAGCACAACTACAGCATTTCGAACCTTTTCTGCAGTATCACACTGTGATGCGTGTAGATCGTATAGAAAGTGTTTACTACTCAAAGAATCATAACCAGATACCAGTGGCTCAAACACTAATTTTGATGGTCTGCTTCCCCAAATACACTGACAGACCTTATTCGAGTGCGGGTAACTGGTGTCTTAGCATGCTGTTTCTTCGTACATCGTTCGCACACCTCATTGTATGATGGGACAAAGTACCTTACAGAGTCATCTTTCGGAATAAATACTGGGGTGTACTTGTCACCATCAATCACCAAAACTCTTAGTGCCTCGTACCTATACTTACCGAACTCAAAAGTAACACCTGCCTTGTACAGCACTACTGCATGATTATCAGCAGTTACAGAAATTGCGCGACCTTCCTTAAAATCCCTAATCTCTGTAAAAGCCTCTTGCAAACTACTATCCGCTACAAAGTCATCTGAGACGTAAAACTTAAGTGCTGATCCGTACTGATTCATCTCTAAAAGATTTTCTGTTATCAAGTTACCTTTGTAACCATTCACAGTTATCCCTTCTAACGCATTTCTTACTTTCAGCATCTCCTCCGGCCCTGCACTAAGTAACTGCTCAAATGAAGTAATACCATACTTCTCCAACAACCATGTCATACTATTGTATGACCTTTCGTACCATCTTCTCATAAAAGTTTTCATCTTCTTCACCTCAATCATTTATAATAGCCTACTGAACTACATTGGTTTAGAATGCATTCAGCTTCTTCAAACCATAGTAATTTGAGCCCTTTATACACAAATCTAAAAGATCTTTACACTTATCAAATTCACCAGATTCGCATTTCTCATAAATCTCTGGTAAATCATTCCTTAACCTCCATCTTTTCTCATCTGAAAGAGAATCAAACCATTTTCTGTACATCTCGTTTTCGTCGCTTCCTGTATTCATTTGTTCTTTCTCTATTTACCTGTAATTCTAAAAGTAACGCACTGTAATCTTTTCTTTCAGGTACGCTTCCTTTCTCACGTTTATTTTTTCTTCCCATTGTTAAACCTCCGACTAGTTACAGAATTTGTTAGCCACTTCTACTACCTTTGACTGTTCAAATGGTTTCACAATAAAATCCTTGGCACCTGCTTTTATTGCATCCATTACCATAGCCTGCTGTCCCATAGCACTACACATAACTACATTAGCATCAGGATACTTTTCCATAATATTTTTACATCCTGTGATTCCATCAACATCTGGCATGGTAATATCCATAGTTACTAAATCTGGATGAAGATTATCATACATATCAAGAGCTTCTGCTCCATTGCGAGCTTCACCGACTACTTCGAATCCTGCTTTTGTCAGAATATCCTTTAACATCATTCTCATGAAAGCTGCGTCATCTGTTACTAAAATTCTTTTACTCATCTCATTACCTCTACTTTTTATTTTTTAAAATAAAAAAGATCGCATTATTCTAATACGATCTTTCATCCTACATTTTTCTTTTTTCTATTTTCTTTTTTGATCTTCCATCGTCTGTGTGATCTTTTACTTACAACTTCTAAAATTTCACAATCACTCCAAGCAACTATCCATTGTTCCGGATTGAATCCTTGCTTCTCCAAAAGTCTAACTTCTGCTGCATTTGGTTCTCTTTGTAACACTTCACATTCATCTCCTATCAATATGAGTTTGCAAACTTATCGCTGATTTCTAAAATTTTCGAAATCACCTTTCTGGAACTAAGTTTTATAAATTTCTCTTTACTATCAAGTTCTGCAGTATTTATAGGTACCCAAATATTCCAACCATTAATTTTTTGATTGATAATAGTGTATTTCTGTGGCAGTGCAAAGATCTCAGCTTGTCTTGCTGTTCTACATAAATTGAATTGCAAAAAAGTACCTTGCAGTACCACATCATCAAAATTTTTATTATCAATAAGTATCAGTACATCCACACCTTCTTGATTAGTAAGTAATCTGTCCATCATAGTACTGTAATCGCCAACTTTAAAAAGAAAATCATTTGCTGTTATTTCATCATTTGTGTAAACACCATGTAACCTGTGATAGTACTCAGGCAACAATCTTATTTGTCTATCATTCACACTATCAAACAGCTGCACAACTTTTACTGATTTTCTCCTTTGTAGTTTGAATGAATCTACTAAAGTCTCAATAAAAGTTTGTAATCCTACAAATTCAGAAAACACTTTCAAGTAGACTATTGTAGGTTTATTTGGATATCTTCTCAAGCTAACCTTTTGGTAAACATCACTTGTGAAAATCGTCTCGTACTGCTGTAACTTTCTATTACTTTGTAACACATTTTCAAAAAGTTTTCTATAGCCCTCCTCCCAATGTTTTGAACTTTCACTAAGTACTGCATTTTGATTCATAAGTGCACTATTGTCACTTTCTAACTGTGCCAACTTTTTTTCAGTATTTTCAAGTAAATCTGAAATCTGCTTATAGTCCAATGCTAATTTCCATGTATCCCCAGTCCTATCTGATTCAATTATTTTTGTAGCTAATAAATAACTTTGATTTTTATCTTCGACAGATACACTTCTTGCCATATCTCCGTAGATTCCTGCTTGTAGTAATTCAAATGTTACATCATCTACTTTACATTGATAAACTTTTCCCAGATTCCCGACCATTTTCATACTTCTCGAATCATTTAAGTAAAAAATATAATTCAAATTGCAAATGGTCTTGTACATTTTTAACTGTTTTATTTGTTCATTCGTCTGTAATGTACCAGAAAAACAGCAGACATATCTTACCTCATCCAAATCCAAGGTATTTATCTTTTTCAGATCACTTATTATCGCCACATTATCATCACTTAATAGCCTGTTATTTAATTTAACTAATCGTTTACTTAATGAATCAAGGTATACAACAATCTTCATCAATATTCACCACCTATCTTACTTAATTTGCTGTATAACCATACATTGTTAAATGTCGTAAACCTAAAAGGTTTTATCACTGTTGTATCACTGTGCTGCAATTTAATCTGATCGGCTGTTATTTCTGCTTTCTCTAAACCCTGCTGATTTAGCACAAGTATTTTATTACCGGTCAATATTCTGCTTATTTCTAAAACATTTTCTACGTACTGGTAAACAACACCAATGCAATAAATTTTTCTAATCTCGAACATCTCTGCAACCACTGCAACATCTGACTTCTCCACCACTGTAACAACAACATCAAATTGCTCAAGTAGCTCACTAATTTCTTTTAGGTATGTCACTGTAAAGTCACACCCGCCTACACAGCAGACAACACCATGATCCTTATTAGCTATTTTCCCATTCAGTAAATCAAAAGGGTCTACCTCAGTCATAATCAGTTCATTCTCCCTGATACACTTTGAAACACGTTGATGTTTGGAAAAGTCCAAAAGTAGCACACTTTCTTTATTCTGACTTACTGCTGAGTTTGCTATTTGAGTTGCCCAATAGCTTTTACCTGCTTTTTGATCTCCTGTTACAATAAATACAGATTTTCTATTTTTCTCTATGGCAACCTGTGGCATACTTAGTTTATTGAATGTTTCTCTTCTTTTGTCTTCACTGTCTATCAACTGCTCAGAACTCTCTATTTGCTGCATCAATGCCTGACGTTCTTTAAAACTATTCAGATTATCATAATTGAATGGTTCAATCACCATTTGGCTACTATCCACAGGATCGTATGCCATTCTAGCATCATCACCCTTACTTCTTCTGTAAAGGTTACGATACTGATTATCAAAATTTGCTGTTAAGGATACTCCTATCAAATTTTGGTAAATCGAAGAAAAACTCCCGATACTATCAAGTACCTTAATGGAGTACTTTTCTACTTCACAATCCTTCATTACGACTGTAAAATATTCCTGTATCTCATTACCACCTTGATCATCACTGCACAAAAGAATCACTTCACTTGCTTTAAAAAATTTATTATCTTCGTACATAGTACTTCTACGTACATACTTTTTAAAACCTGCATCTCTTGCCGAATAAACATTCCGCCCAAGTTATCCATTTCTCGTGATTGGTATACATACACTAATTTATCTACACGTATTACAGAGTTTAGTAATTCCTGAGAATTACTGTAAAGGTCCCTGTAAAGAAAGTCTACGACAAATGTTCCCCTCTGCTGTAGAAACTCTGCTAAACTATTGCTATTTTCACCAGCTACTAACATCAATTTAATCATTCCCCCTCTACTTATTACTTAAAACCTTTGTTTTATCCATTAAGTATTCACACTCTTTTGTTTCGAATACCTTTCCGGAACTCGTTTTTAAGTACATTACTGACACAAGATCAGTGTAATTATCTACTAATTGCTGCGCAAGTTCTACCGTTTTCATCATTGATAAATCAATCGCTGCTATATGATAGAACTCTCGATAAAATTCCATTAACTCCTGTGAATTCAGAAAATGAACACTTCTGTAAGCTGAGACATTCTGCTTCATCATTCTAAAAATCTTTTTCAATGCAACTTCTAAATCCATACGCTGATAATTACTCATTGTACGCATCATAAAATAGATCACGTCCACATTACATTCTTTTGCACTTGTTTCCATTATTGCTTCATCAATCACCATAACATTCTTAGCTAACTTAGGATCTTTTATATTATTAATTGCTTCTCTGTGTTCTCTAAATTCTTTACTATTTTTAAAATTCTCTGGCACATCAATAACTCTTGACTCTAAACCATTTTCATTTGCAATAGCGATCATTCTTTCATTTAACCACTGTGTAGTAGCCGCTTTATTATCGTCATTACTTCCGAATCTGAGCTCCAGTATACACATCTGAGACCCGTCTACAAATTCGAAAATATTTATCTTCTCATTTCCGACATCTATCTTCGTATTTGTACCATTATCTGATCTTAGCCATAAATATCTTGCAAATGAATCTCCCTCCGCTGATTCAAACTCCTTCTTCTTTTCATCCTCATTGAAAATGCAAAACCTAAAAACTAATATTCCAACTGTTATAAAAAGAATCAAGTATACTACCACTGTTGCCATAAATGGAAGTTTCATTATTGTACTAAGAATATAATTAATTGCAAATAATGCAGCTAAACTTCCAAGAACAAACAACGTAATTATTCCTTGTACCTTGCTATCGCCTGCTACTTTATTCGAATCTGTTACTGTTTTATTTACATCAAATGGAAATACCATAATATTTTCTCCTTCATACTGAGAGGTTGCCAGTTACCTAAACAACCTCTCAAAACTTCTTACAACTCTTGCATTACTTCACTATCTACTAATGTTTCGATTCCATTATCCATTAAATCATTGCCCTGATCATCTTTTAACTCCTCGCCCTGATCACCTGGATCCTTTGCTATACCACTATCACTCCTACCTCCGTCATCATAGTCGTAGCCACCATAGTCGTAGTCATAATCGTAGTACGTTGTATCATTCCAGCCTCTACTATCGCTGTAGTAATCATCAACACTTCCGCCGATATTATACCTAGAGTATCTGTCAATATTTCCATCACTGAATCCCCGCTCACTACCCTTCTTATTATATGAGAGATTATTCGTCGTAACTGTTTTACTATGTACGGTGTTAGAAACACCATTTTTCAGACCACTAGCTGCATTTGTTATAGTGGCATTGATTGAAGTATTTCCGAAATCTGAAAGATTCCTTAAAACTGAAACCATCAGATCTACAATCACATACAAAACTGCCATCACTATTAATAAGAAGAAATAGATACTAATTGGACTATTACCTATCGCTTTTACAGCAAGCAAACCTAAAAGTATTACAAATGAACAAAGCATAAGAATCACTGAAACTTTTGCGTATCCTAAAGCTGGATTCTTAAATGACTTGCCAGTAAATAATTTTAGTAGTACCAATACTAACAGCAACAAATAAAATATTGGAATCACCCAATTCATAGCAGCGATCAAGAGAGAAAACAGTAATATTGTCACATCAAACACTATAAGATTCAACCATCCGTATTCATCAAGAATATATGTAACTATATCCATATCTGTTCCGATATAGCTTTCATAATCATTTACAAAAACACTACACAGTACATTCTGTAATGGCATCTCTTCGTAATTGATAGTAAATGGATACATCCAATGTGAATAGTCGGAGACTCGTTGTGTTAAAGCAATCATAGCTCGCATAGCCACCACTTTTATCATCACATCATCTGAAAGTGTACCGATTTCATCTGACTGGTCATAAACAAACTTCTTTGTCTGATAGTTAACATAAGAAACTAAGGAATCTAACCTTTCGGTATTTGGATCCCAGTGTTCATCATAATATCCTAAATCCTGCATCGTCTGTGCCCAAAGAGTTTTCTTCATTGCCTTGGTTGGATTGTAAAGCCACTCTGCTAACCCTAACCAATCAACATTGTCACCAAATTCATCGACTAATTGCTGAGACACTTGATTACCTTCTATCAGAAAAGTACTTACTTCCTCATCTGTCCAATCTGCATCTGATACTGGTGTCACAAAACCATATTTCCCCGGAGTAACAAAAGGTTTACTATTTACATAGCTGTATAATAAATAATTATCCTTTAACTCACCATTAGCGTAAGAAGATGTTTTTCTTGGAATATTATAAATTACGGAAAGTTTATTTATTTTTTCAATCAAACCATCTACAATATTATAGAAAGGTACATAATAATCTACATTATTTGATACTGTCTTTGTTGCCTTTAGCTTGTATGAAAAATCTGAAGATACTTTTCCTGAAATATCCAAGGTATCAAACAATATATCTGTATTAACACAAATCTCATCATTCTTTGCGTATACACCAGCTTTTTCGTTTATTGTTACAAAGTTACCTCCTATCAAATTATCCTGTGTTGCACCCAAACTATCTGCAAAAAGCTTACGTTCCCTTCCCTGTACCTTGTATAGTGTTATAGAAGTGGATGCAAGATTTCTTACACCACCATTAGTTAAACTCTCACCATTGGAAACACTTAATGCATATCTTTCAGCATCTATACCGAGTATCTCATAGGAAATATTCTGAGCAACATTATTCGTGAATAAATTGAATATTGCTGGCAGTACCGAAGGCATAACTGCAACGTATGCATACATAAAAATTGCAAAAACTGTGGTAGTTACTGCTGCCTGAAATAAATCAATCCTTACTTTACTAAAGTAAAAGAGTAATACTACTAGTACAATAAAGAAAAAGAAAATAAGATTTTCATCAATCACGTTAAGTATCTTCCCTACTAGAGGATTATCGTAGATACTTTTTATACCTATTACTCCTGACATATTAGATAGCTTATTAAAAATAACTTTACTTTGTGCCAAAAGATTTTGACGCAGACAAGGAATTACAGGAGCACTTGCTGATGTTTTTGATGCTGAGTTCGATGTATAAGTATCATATTTTAAAAGCATATCATTATGATAGCCTGCAGAATTATTTGTTCCATTTAACCCTGCAATTACTACGGCATCTACCATGTATGCATCATTCAAATGCTTCATATTTTTCAATGAAAGCGTTGATGGATCCACCGCTAAGGATGAAAACATATTATTTGCAATAGCTTTAGCAATCATTTTCGATGTATCGCTGCTGGCAGAGTATGGAAAAATACTTATGCCATCAACTGTGATCGTTGTATTTATAAGAAATGGTGCATAACTATAGTAAGCGCTTGACTTGCTACTCCAAGCTGATTGCTCCGATCCGAATATTAACCGTCTTGTTTTAAAAACTGTAATGGAATCATCACCAAAATTACTGAGAAATGTACTCTTCATTTTAGGCATCGTCAAAGGACCTTGTGTTTCTATTTCGTCTTTTGAAATCGTCTTTGCTGCAACAAAAGATGAATACGATCCTGAACTATCTGCTATGCCAAAAATCAAATACTTTCCTATATCAGATTTACTAGCAAGTTTGAATTGTCCTGTGTTTTTAAGCACACTTGGGTAACTATTCATAAACGCCACTGTGAACGGATTGTACGCTGAACCACTGTAATAAATCGGATTTGCTGCCGCAGGTAGTACAACTGTATCATCCTCCAAAACAACATCGCCAAATGCATTTAAGTACAAGTACAGTGTGTCAGCATCTTTTAATGATTTTGCCCATGTACTCGTATTAAGTATATTTGTCATTAAAGCTGTTGTCATATTATCTATAGCTCTTGAATACTCTGCGCCGTAAAGTACCACTGGAGATGAAAAGGCATTCTCATCTGTAATTGAATCATGTGCATAAACGATATTACCACCTGTGCTACCTATGTTAGAAACTTCAGTTGAGAAACCGTCTGTCACTTTTGCACTTACTTTGAAATAATCTGCAATTTTTTCTAAAACACCTGTATTGGATACCTTCGTTCCTGTGCCTGTTCCAGTTCCAGTTCCTGTGCCTGATCCAGTGCCAGTTCCTGCGCCTGTACTTGTTCCTGGCACTGGATCAGGCAGTAAACCTCCTGTTCCAGTTCCTGTTCCTGTGTCTTGTGGAATATCTGGACTTAAAACTTGATTGGAGTCATCAGAATTGAATACACCAGTTCCTGTACTTGTACCTGTGCCTGTACCCGTTTCTGTACCTGTGCCTGTACCCGTACCTGTACCAGTTCCTGTGCCTGTTACTGGATCAGGTAGTAAACCACCTGCCCCATTCGTCCCTGATACTCCTGACGTTTCACCACTTGTTAAATTTGTTATATTGTTATCTATCACAAAATTAACATCCACGTTAGATCCATATTCACTCATATCAAATGATTTACTGTTACCGTTAAAATTTATTACAAATGAAGTATTATTTTCATCTTTCTGTTTACCATCCTGAGAGTATAACCAGTCAGACCCGTCATTCTGTAGTTCACCAAGTATTGTGCACAATGCCCCAACCTTACCACTCTGTATATCGTCTATAAAACGCTGTAATGTCTCTATTGTTGCTGGGCCTACAGGATCACCAACACTGTTCAAATCTCTCTTGTATAATGGTTTTTTATAGCTTTTCGTTTCATTGTATAGCAACAGTAAATCACTAGCTGTATCTGTGTCAGCTAATGCACTTAACGCCTGCGTAAACTCTGTACAGCCCGTGTGACTTACAAATGGTGTGTATACTGCGCTTGCTGAGAATATTGCCAGGTATGCCATACTTAACTGTGGCGTTGTTGCAACCTGAAGTACACCGTTTGTCACATCCGTATCTGCAAAATTCTCTATAAAAGTTTTTGTAGTGTCAACTATAATCTCATCATCAGATTTTTGAGATTTAGCTGTTGACGCCGCATGAAATATATTTTCATAATCGGCATTAGCTTTTAAAGAATCAATCATCTGTACTATAGATGAAGAAATACTTGTATTAAACGCATTATTTGATTCCCAGTTACTTATCTGTTTTGTTGAATCACTTATCTCCGTAAAAGAATCTGATAAAGCAACTAAATCAACTTGGTATTTACTTGTTAAATTCTCCAGACTATGCCCTTTCATTGAGTCTAAATAGCTTGTGTAAAAAGTATTTAGATCATTCACAAAATTATTATTCACATAGCTATTTAATTCATCATAGTCGTATTTTGTCGAACCATTATTAAGTCGCATGTATAGTATTTTATCTGACGTTATTGTGTATGATGTATTAAATTTCTTATACATCCCATGTAACTTTTTTGCGTATACTTTTAATTCTTTATCAGCTATATCTAATTTTTGTGCACCTTTATTCTTGTATAGAAAATTGTAATAACTTGTGTATTCTATCACTACTGCCAGACTCTGAAATTCTGACTTAATTGATGCACCTGCTACTGACTCTGTTGAAAGTTGCACCAACTTATCTTCAGTTGCAGTAACAAATGTGTTCTTTGTACTCGTTAGGGCTGCCGCCTCAACTTTTTGCGTACTCCCTAAACTGCAAAGCAGGAGTGCTAAACTTAGCACTCCTGCGATAAACCCATGTCTCTGCATAATCTTCTTGCCTCTTCATTCTATACTTACTTTCCTGTTTGTATAGTGGCACCGCCTTTATCGTTGGTGCCATCATTGGTTGAATTCTTCTCGTTTTTTGGTGTAAAGTAACTGTGCTCATCAGAGTTAGTCTTCTTGGAAATAAATACATGCACATAGAAGCCGCTGTCTGTAAATCCTAACTCATCTGCTTTTATTGTGTAAGCACCACTGTACGTCTGTGTCTTATTTACAATCACGGAATACGTTAAATTCTTAGCTCTAGCATCTGCTATACTTGAAGCCATTGATTGTAGTTTCTCGCTGCCCAACGATATCCCTGTCTTGTTACCATCTTTAAATTTTATTTGGAAACTATCACCTTCACCATTGTATACCAAACTTGTGTAAGTGACCGTATCCTTTTTCCCATCTCCATAGGTAAAAGATTTCTTACCATCACTTGTAATGGTGTAATTTGCTGCAACTGCTGCCATACAATCAATAGGCGCACTCAAATTAGCATCTATTGCCTTACCAATAGCCGTTTTCATATCCGTACTATTATCCGTTGTATTCCTAAGCATAGAAGCATAAACCTTTTTCACTACAGATTGCTTAAAATCACCATACTTTGACCCATCTGCATTGTACGCAAAAGTGTATGAGCTTCCCGTATTCATTGCCCTATCTACTAATTTTGACAGGTTAGTATCTGCAAAATTCTGTGTTACCACACCTAATGCTTCAACTACTGTTCCGTATGCTTGCCACAACGTGCCATTGAAACCCATGGAAAATGCGAATATAATCATAATATTAGAAAGTGAAGATTTTAACAAGTAGGTAGTCACAGTATCTGTTTCAGCGTAATTACCTTTATGCTTTGCATCGGTAGAGTATAGCGAGTACGCTTTAACGTTTGGAAATAAAGAGAAAAAGAAACTGATAAAAGCATCTAACCCTGTTCCGTATTTGGCATTGTAAAGATCGGAAAAGGCTGCCTTCATACCAAACATTTTCTGATTCTTTCCAGCACTTTTTATCTCATCAATATTATCCCAAAAATTCTTTCCAGAAAGATAAAGCAGATTCAACATAACCTGTATACCTACTGAAAAAATACCGATTAAACTGAATGCAGAGATTACCCAACTCATTATTTTTCCAAGCCAATTCATTTTTGTGAAAACTTCCCAGTTTCCGGAAAATGCATCTGTCACAAAAATATCTGTTAATTTATGACTTGAGTAACCATCTGATGCAGTAGCAATACCTGGCATTACAAGCATTAACATTGTCAATGTTATTAAGCTGATAGCCACAATATTGTAAAATTGTATTATTTTTTTATTTTGTTCTCGTAGCCAGTCATTACTGGCTACATCTACATA
>OGOF01001391.1_pt1 | contig 14859 bp, 13 predicted proteins | sample 1552621 | NCBI WGS metagenome assembly OGOF01 (sample SAMEA2580156, study PRJEB22360) | human gut metagenome | biome: human gut; feature: human-associated habitat; material: faeces | place: Denmark | collected 2008/2010
AGACCTTGATCTTTTCCGGTAAAGCAATTTGGTCAATGTCCGGTAGGGCAATAATGTCGTAGGTCAAGGGAGTATCCAGCAGATTGGCGGTCATCGCGAAGTTGTAGAGCTGGTCGGGATAGACGTTGAAGTCCTCTAAGGTTCCTTCTTCACCTAGCTGGGCTTGGATAATTTTTTCCAAAAGTCCGCGGCCCCGTCTTCCCTGGTCAAAGGCATGGGGGTCGCCTAGCACTTGTAAGGCAAAAGTTGGAAGCAAAACGCCTTCAACTGGTTTCTCCCAGCCCTTTGCCATTTTTTGATAAAAGGGGAGGTCGCTGATGATCTGTTTTTCTGAGAAATTTTCGGCAAGAAAAGCCGCGTAAGCTGCAGCTACGTCTTCTTTGAATTTGTCTAGTTTAACCTGGTCAGCACTTCCCTTTTGCTTGCGCCTGTCTTTTTTAGAGAGCAGGGGGCCATATTTATTTTCCAGCTCTTGATAAACTTCAGCTGGGCTCTGGTCATATTGCTTGAAAATCTGGTAGCAAGGGATGCTGTAATTGCCGTCTTTATCAAGCTTGGCCTTGGTCAACAAGCCAAGGTCGAGCAGGTCAGCTTTTGTCAATGTAACCCACCAATTTTTAAGCTGCTGGTCTTCGCCTTTTTCAAGATAGATGTCTCTAGTCAGAGCATGCCAATCAATCATGATTTTCGTCCCTTTTCCTTCTAACAAGTTCAGTTTAACTGCTGAATAATCTAAGCATAATGCTTTGTCATTTCCATGATATCAGATAGGGCAGGGGTTTATTCGGAAAAGAGGGTCTTCTTTATGATTCCATAGCTTCGGATCCAGAATATGGTAAAAGGCCAAGAAATTAAAGAGGGGGTAAGTTGAATTCAGTCTGATATCTCAGGAAGCTCTTAGCAAGTGGAAAAAGTGTAAGAAGCTTGATATATCAAAGTTTACGCTACTTTGTCTCCCAAAGATTTTATATCCGTTGACATCAAACATCTTAGGATGTAGAAAATCCTAAAATAAATCAACGAGACAAGAAGAGAGGCAAAAAGATGACTAAAGCAGTTTTGTTGGGTGGTAACGGCTACATTGGCCGGGCAACGAATGAAGCTTGGATGAAGGCTGATCCAGAGACAGAATTTTATGTAATTTCCCGGTCAGGTAGAAACAAACTGACTGACAAGCGCATTCACAATTTAAGAGCAGATGTTAGCGACTACGAGGATGCCGGCCAAGGTGATGAAGTGGCTGGCCGAAGAATACAAGGCCAAGAAGATGGGCTTTATTGCCGGCAGCTTAGGGCCAAAGAGTTTTGTGCAAGGCAGACCTGGTCAAATTCCTGCAGGACAGCTCAGTTCCTTTGGCATATATTTCTCCGACCCTGGTGTATGGCAATGGCCGCTAGGATGACATGACCCGGTGGCTGCCGCTGTTGAAGTTCTTCGGGATTTTTTCCAAAAAGCTCAAGCCGGTTGAGGTCAATAACGTGGCAGATGAGCTGGTCAGAAAAATGCTGGCCTAGGGGGACAAGATGAAGATCAATAAAAGCGTAGAGCAGGCGATTTACGTGCTCTTGATTTTAGCCTTGCAAAAAGATGGTGAACCATTAAAAAGCCGGGTCTTGAGCACCCATTTGAAGGTGTCAGATTCCTATCTAAAGAAGATCTTGATGAAACTGAAAAAAAGGCGGCTTGATCGCCGCTTCCGCCAGCAAAAACGGGGGCTACCAGCTGGCCCGGCCAATTGGCGCTATCAGCATTAAGGATGTCTTTACTGCCTTGCAACTGACTGATGACCAGTTGGAGCTCAGTCACCTGGCCCAGTATATTTTCCCTGATCCAAATCATGTCGCGCAAAGCGAGCAAGAAATCAGCCAGGCCTTTCACCAGGCGTTCGCGGCTTTTTACGACCAGCTAAGCCAGTTCAAACTGGACCGTCTGCTCAAAGATGATGCTGTGGGCACGATCTACTGGGCAGAATAGACCAAAATCAAAGAATAATTATTCTAGTGGGAGAAAACGATTTTTTGTTATAATATAAACGAGAAAAGGCTTTTAACATAAATATCAGATTTTGCTAAGGCAATAGAAAAGCAGAGGGACATCATGAAGTACGAATTGAGCGGCGGGAATACCTGCCCATTAGCAACTGTAACCCTCGATAAGGGGGAAAGCATTAAAGTCGAAAACGGCGCCATGGTGTACATGAAAGATGTCACCATCGCCGGTAAGATGAACTCCAGCAAGAAGGGCCTGGGCGGTTTGCTCGGTGTGATTGGCCGGAGCTTGACCAGTGGTGAAAGCATGTTTATCACTCAGGCAACGGGTGATGCGGACGGCGGACAAATTGGGGTTGCACCCGCAATTCCTGGCGAGATTGTAAAGCTTTCCGTTGGCAAACAGCAGTATTGCTTAAACACTGGGGCCTTCCTGGCAAGCGACGACACCGTCAGCTACAAAATGAAGAGTCAGAGTTTTAGCAAGGCAGCCTTTGGGGGAACCGGTGGTTTCTACGTAATGCAGACTGAAGGTGAAGGCGATATGCTAGTTAACGCCTTTGGTGACTTGGTTGAACTGACCGTGACCAGTGATAAGCCGATCTCAATCGACAACGAACACGTCATTGCCTGGGATGCAAACCTTGACTACGACATTAAAGTAGCGTCAGGGATGTTTGGTTTTACTTCAGGTGAAGGCCTGGTCAACCATTTTACTGGTGATGGCAAGGTTATCATCCAAACTCGTAACCTGCATTCACTGGCAGAAGCCCTGCAACCATTTATTGTTGACAAGGGAAGTAACGATTAAAGAAAACGGGATCAGCTAAGCTGGTCCCGTTTTTTGCTTAGTCCTCAACCAAGTCGAAATCATGCTCTACGTAAATGACCCGGAAAAATGTGCCAAGTTCTGTAGTGAACAAGTTGGCTTTATCGTAAAAGAAGAAGGCGAAGTCCCGCCAAAGGCTGCTGGACAAGGGCGTTATTGTTGGTGAAGGCGTAATAATTTTTAAAACAAAAGACCGTCACGATTGTGGCGGTCTTGTTGCTTTTTCTACTCATTATTAGCAAACTTTCCAGCTTCAACATCACTGATAAACTTATATAAGGAAGAAAAGAATGCCTGAGGATTATCGACGTGGTGGCAGTGGCCGCCATCTGGCGTCACAACCATCCGGGAGTTTTTCAAAGTCTTGTGCATCCGGCGGACGGCATCAAGGGGCATGGTGTCAAATTCACCGACCGTTAGGAGGGTAGGGAGGGTGATCTTCCCTAAACGGTCTCTGAAATCCCACTCAGTTAACTTGCCGACCATCATGAATTCATTATTGCCTTGGAAGTAATTGTAGACTTGAGTATTCGTCGTGCTGACAACGTGCCGGCTGCCATTTTCCGAGTGCCGGATCAGGTAAACAGAGTAAAGTTTGGCAACCAGTTCCTGGTACATGGCATCGTCAAAATTTTCTTCCGCTTCGCATTCACGCATGTATTCCACTTGGGCCGGACTGAACATTTCTTCTCTTTCCCGGTTGATGTTGACGGTGTACTCATCCAGGTTGTCAATCATGGATTCAATAATAACGGCCTTAAGGTGCTGGCCATACTTTACAGCATATTCTTGTGCCAGTAAGCCGCCCCATGAGTGGCCTAACAGGTAGAAGTCTTCCAAACCGAGCTTCTGGCGGACTTCCTCAAGTTCATCAACAAAGTAGTCAATGTTCAAATACTTACGGTTTTCCTCTTTGGAAAAATCTGGCTGATCTGACCAGTATGAACCCAATTGGTCATAAGAGTAGACCTCAACTCCTTTGCCCGCTAAGCCAGCCTTGAAATTGTCAAAGTCTTCATGGTTGTCACCAGGCCCGCCGTGCACGCAGAGCAACTTGACCGGTCCTTCATTGACCTTGCGGGTAAAAAGGTGATAGCCATTGTCTAAAGTAACGATTCTCGTTTGATCCATGATATTTTCTCCTTCAGTCATAAATTCACTTGTTACTTGAAGTATGATCTCGTGTAGTCAACCATGCCAACCTTGTGCCAAAGTACCCCCTTTAAGTTGGAGTTTACCAGGTGGTCTTCAACCATGGTGTAAAGAGGAAGAACAGGGTAATCTTGGTTCATTTGCTCCTGTGCCTTTAACAGGTGGCTGAAGTAGACTGATCTGGTCGCGGCATTTTTTCTGGCTTGGCTGAGCTCATTGTTGTAGGCAGCACTGGTGTATTTACCGTAATTGTGGCTGTTAGTCTTTTCCAAGGTTTGCAGTTCACTGTATGGGTCAGCGTAGTCGTTGAGCCACAGGGAAAGGTAAAGGTCATATTTGCCATTGGCAACCAAGTTGTAAGCGGACTTGGATGGCAGATTCTTGACAGTCACTTTAAGTCCTGGCAGCTTGCTTTCTAGCTGTGACTGCAGGAATTCACTGACATTCTTGTCGGTAGTTGTATCACTTGCCACCAGGGTCAGATCAACTTTTGACTTGCCCAGTTGCTTTAAGCCGGCCTGCAAAAGCTTTTTAGCCTTGGCAACATTGTAAGTTTCTTTTGGCTGCGCTGCTGTTGCGAAGTCCTTGCCACTGGCTGGATCCTTTGCGGCGTTTGGTGCTGAAAAGGTGTAGGAAGGCTTTGAACCATCTGCTAAAACCTTTTTAGACAGCTGAGTACGATTAACAGCCAAGTAGAGGGCTTGACGGAGTTGTTTGTTGGCCAATACGGCACCCTTAGCCATATTCAGATTTACGAAGTTATTACCTGACCGGTAGAGGTGGTAAAGGTTCTTGTTGTTTTGCAGACCTTGTGCCGTCGTGCCTGAAACTACAGCGTCATCTAGGCTGCCTTGCTGGAAGAGCTGGTGGGCAGTGTTTGAATCCTTGACGACTTGGTAATTTAGCTTTTGCAGCTTGACCGCGCTTTTAGCGTAGTAGTGTGGATTCTTTACGGCAGTCCACTTTTCGCTGGTGTTGGTCCACTTGGTGACCTTGAAGGCCCCGTCAAAAGCGGTATACTTGGCAGCCGTACCATATTTGGCACCATATTTTTTAACAAGGCGGGTGTTTTGCGGGTAAAAGGCTGGCATAACCATCTTGTCGATGAAGGTCGGTTCTGGATTTTCAAGCTGTACGACCAGTTTATACTTACCAACGGCTTTGACGCCTAAGCTGTTGACCGCCTTTTTGCCTTGAGAGATCTGGTCAGCATTCTTGATGTTGCTGAAGATGTAGTTATAGCCAGACATTGCTTTGGGAGAAACTCCTTTACGCCAGGCTGTTACAAAGTCTGGCGCGGTTACAATATCACCGTTTGACCATTTGGCATTGTGCCTCAGATTGAAAGTATAGGTCTTACCGTCACTGGACTTATGATAGCTAGTGGCAACCGCGGGAACTGGCTGGGCATTTTTATCTGACCGGTAAAGGCCAGCCATAGTTTGCACCAAAGTGTCCCATTGGGGGATTGAGGCAGTCACTGAGGTATCGAGGGAGCTGACTACATCAGTTTCCATCAAGTTCAGGCTTGTCTTGCCATTGGATGCTTGGGAATTGCTATTGCCGCAGGCCGCCAACGTGCAAGCTGACATGCCAAGTAATGCAACTGTTGCCATTTTTCTAACTTTCATGTGTATTCCTCTTTTCATTTCATCTTGCAGGGAAAAGAAAAGCGCCCCACTGGATCAAATTGATCCAATAGGGCGCTATTAGCGCGGTACCACCTATTTTCGCCGTTAGGCCTTCACGCACAGATAATGCGCTGCCGCTTTAAGGGGCGGACCCCGAAACCACTAATCTCGCAGTTTCAGCTCAAAGGTGATTTTCGCACTTGGTCTGACCGCTTCTTCACACCGACCAGAAGCTCTCTGCAGGTCTCGCCAAAACTACTTTTCCTTTTCAAAGCAATGTTGTTTTGATTTCATGTCTTTTATCTTAATCCTAAATCTGAGAAAGTCAACAGTAAATGGCAAAAAAGTTAAGCCAAAGTTATAAATTCCGGAAAGGATCTTAACGCTGTGTTAAACTAAAAGTATTAATTACGTGGAGGAAAAACAATTATGAACTATCAAGATATCAATGCTGAAACGATCGACCGCTGGGTCAAAGAAGGCTGGGAATGGGGCAAGGCAATTGACCACGACACCTTCCAAGCTGCTATAGAAGGGAAGTGGGAGATCAAGTTGACCCCGGTTAAATATGCCCCGCACAGCTGGTTTGGTGACTTACATGGCAAAAAAGTCCTTGGCTTAGCCAGCGGGGGTGGCCAGCAGATGCCAATCTTGACTGCCTTGGGGGCAAAATGCACAGTCCTGGACTATTCTGACCAGCAGCTGGAAAGTGAGCGCTTGGTTGCAGAGCGCGAAGGCTACGATATCGACATTGTCAAAGCCGACATGACCCAGCCTTTGCCTTTTGCTGACGAAAGCTTTGCCATGATTATCCAGCCAGTTGCCAACTGCTACGTTGAAAAAGTTAAGCCGATCTGGAAAGAATGCTACCGGGTTTTGAAAAAGGGTGGGGTACTCCTGGTTGGCCTGGACAACGGGATCAACTACCTGTTTGACAGTGAAGATGAAAAGTATGTCGTCAACTCTTTGCCTTTTAATCCGCTGAAAAATCCTGACCAGATGCAGCAGCTGGAAAAAGATGATTCTGGCGTCCAATTCTCTCATACCTTGGATGAACAGATTGGCGGCCAGCTGGAGTCTGGCTTTACTTTAACCAATCTCTATGAAGATACCAATGGTGAAGGCCGCCTGCACGAATTGAATATCCCGACTTTTATCGCGACCAGAAGCGTGAAATAGCAAAAGCCACCAAGTTTGAGCTTGGTGGCTTTTAATGTATCCAAAATGATATACTTTTTTCTTATTCTTCGCTATGTTCAAACTGTGATTGGTAAAGGTCGGCGTAAAAGCCTTTCTTTGCCATCAAGCTGTCATGGTTGCCGACTTCCACTTGCTTATATCCTGGCCGCCAATCGTGATCCTCCCGCTGTTTAACTCGTAAAAGCGCATCAAGAGCTTGACCAGGGTGGTCTTGCTGGCCACAGTAGGCCCGACGATTAATGTGCTAAGTTATTACAAGTCGAAATCTAGAAACTTTTTCAAAGAAAAATGCCAGCAAATGCTGACGTTTAAAACTATTGAGTATTGATGAATACAGTTTCTACAGCTTGGTGATGTCGACCAAGGAGATCTTGTTGTCGTGCTTGGCTTCCAGGGCGTGGATGAGGGCCCGCGCCGTATCAAGGGAAGTGTAGATCGGCACACCGGCTTCTACGGCAAAGCGGCGGATCAGGAAACCGTCCTTCAAGTTGTTGTTTCTGGTTGGGATGTCGATGACCAGGTCGACCGTTTCCGTCAAGATCAAGTCAAAGATGGTGTTTTCCTTGTCATTGATCCGGTTGACCAGGCGGGCAGGGATGCCATGACTCTGCAAGAAGTCGTATGTCCCTTGGGTCGCATACAGGTCGTAGCCGAAGTCGTGGTATTCCTTGGCGATTGGCAAAAATTCTTCCTTAGCCGAATCCTTGACCGTGCAGATAACCTTCTTGTGCTTAGGCAGGTCCAGCCCAGTCCCCATAAAGGCCTTGTACATGGCTTCTTCAACGTCTTCAGAAATCCCCAGAACTTCACCGGTTGACTTCATTTCCGGCCCCAAGGCAATTTCCGCCCCGGTAATCTTTTCAAAGGAGAAGACTGGCATCTTGACGGCAACTGTCTTCTTTTCCGGAGCCAGGCCGTAGTCATAGCCTTGCTCCTTGATGGACTTGCCTATGATGACATTGGTTGCCATGTCAACCAGCGGAATCCCGGTAACTTTGGAGATATAAGGGATGGTTCTGGAAGAGCGGGGGTTGACTTCGATCACGTAAACTTTGTTTTCGTAAACGATAAACTGGATGTTCATCAACCCCTTGACCTTCAAGGCCTTGGCCAGGCGCTTGGAGTATTCTACGATTCGTTCCTTCATCTCCTGGGAGATCTTTTGCGGCGGGTAGATGGAGATTGAGTCACCAGAGTGGACACCAGCTCTTTCTACGTGTTCCATGATCCCTGGAATCAAGATGCCTTCGTCATCGCAGATAGCGTCAACTTCACATTCCTTGCCGGCCAAGTACTTGTCGATCAAGATCGGGTGGTCTTCAATGTTAAACTGGGAGGTGATATGGTCGATAAAGCGCTTGAGGTCGCCGTCGTTTAAGGCGATTTCCATTCCGGCCCCGCCTAAAACGTAGGAAGGACGGACCAAAACCGGGTAACCCAGCTCATTAGCGGCCTTTAAGGCTTCTTCAGCCGTAAAGACGGTTTGCCCCTTCGGCCGGTCGATCTGGCACTTTTCCAAAATCTCGTCAAATCTTTCCCGGTCTTCAGCCGCGTCAACACTGTCGGCAGAGGTACCAAGGATCGGCACGCCCATCTTCATCAAGTCCTGGGAGAGCTTAATCGCGGTTTGTCCGCCGAATTGGACGATGGCCCCGTCTGGCTGCTCAAGTTCAATGATGCTCTGCACGTCTTCTGCCGTTAATGGTTCAAAGTAGAGGCGGTCGGCGATGTCAAAGTCAGTTGAGACAGTTTCCGGGTTGTTGTTGACGATGATGGTTTCGTAGCCAGCTTCCTTCAGGGCCCAGACACTGTGCACGCAGCAGTAGTCAAACTCAATCCCTTGGCCGATTCTGATTGGGCCGGAGCCAAAGACAATCACCTTTTTCTTGGACCGGTCTGGCTGGATTTCATGTTCACCGCCATAAACGCTGTAGAAGTATGGCGTTTCGGCATCAAATTCAGCCGCGCAGGTGTCGACCGTTTTGAAGGCAGCCGTGATCTTCAAGCCCTTTCTGAGGTAGTAAACTTCATCAGCCGTCTTGCCGGTTAAGCTGGCGATAACCCGGTCTGGGAATTCGCAGTGCTTGGCCAGTTTCAAAAGATCTGGCGTCAGTTCTTCGCTCTTGAGGCGGTCTTCAATTTCAACCAGGTGCTTGATCTTGTCAATGAACCAGACGTCGATCTTGGTAATGGCATGAATTTCCCGGATGGAGACGCCCTTTCGCAAGGCTTCGGCAATTCTGAAGGCCCGCTTGTCGTCAATCTTGCGGAGGTCTTTACGGAGATCATCAGCCGACAGCTGGGCAATTTCTTCATTATAAAGGTAGTAGCTGTCTTGTTCCAGGGAACGGAGGGCTTTCATGAAGGCACCTTCGAAGTTGTTGCAGATAGCCATGACTTCCCCGGTTGCCTTCATTTGGGTGCCCAGCTTGCGGGAAGCGTCGTAGAATTTGTCAAAAGGCCACTTAGGAATCTTGCAGACGATGTAGTCAAGGGTTGGTTCGTAAGAAGCGTAGGTCTTACCCGTTACGGCGTTGACGATTTCATCCAAGTTGTAGCCCAAAGCAATCTTGGTAGCAAGCTTGGCGATAGGGTAGCCTGTTGCTTTTGAGGCCAGGGCAGAAGACCGGGAAACACGAGGGTTGACTTCAATGACGCAGTATTCAAAGGAGTCTGGGTTGAGGGCAAACTGGACATTGCAGCCGCCCTTGATGTTCAAGGCAGTGATGATGTTGAGGGCAGAGGAGCGGAGCATCTGGTAGTCCTTGTCTGACAAGGTTTGAGATGGCGCTACCACGATACTGTCACCGGTGTGGACACCGACCGGGTCCATGTTTTCCATGTTGCAGACGGTGATGCAGTTGCCGGCACTATCGCGCATGACTTCGTATTCAACTTCCTTCCAGCCGGCGATTGATTGTTCAATCAAACATTCAGTAACTCGGGAGAGGCGGAGGCCGTTAGAACAGATTTCACGCAGTTCTTGTTCATTGTAGGCGATCCCGCCGCCAGTCCCGCCCAAAGTGTAGGCCGGGCGGACAACTACGGGATAGCCGATTTCCTTGGCAAAAGCAATGGCGTCTTCAACGTAGTTGACGACAACTGACTTGGCAACCGGTTCACCGATTCTTTCCATCAAGTTCTTGAATTCCAGCCGGTCTTCAGCCATCTTGATCGTGTCGGTGTCAGTACCGATAGTCTTGACATGGTGCTTTTCCAAAAAGCCTTCATCAGCTAACGCCATGGCGATGTTCAAAGCGTTCTGCCCGCCCATGGTTGGCAGAAGGGCGTCTGGCTTTTCTTTTTCAATCAATTGCTTGACGACTGGCACAGTCAAAGGTTCGATGTAGACGTGGTCAGCCATGTCGCCGTCAGTCATGATCGTGGCTGGGTTGGAGTTGATTAGGACAACTTCGATGCCTTCTTCTCTGAGGGCCCGGCAGGCCTGGGTCCCGGCATAGTCGAATTCAGCGGCCTGGCCAATGATGATCGGGCCGGAACCAATCACTAAAACTTTTTTGATATCGTCGCGCTTAGGCATTCTTGTGTTCTCCCATCATTTCAATAAAGCTGTCAAAGAGGTATTCCGTGTCGTGCGGGCCGCCGCAGGCTTCCGGGTGGAACTGGACGGACTTGATGTTTTCCTTTAAGTATTCCAGGCCTTCGATCGTCTTGTCGTTGACGTTCTTGAACCAGACCTTAGCTTGCTTTGGATCAATCGTGTCTTCCTTAATCACATAGTTGTGGTTTTGCGTGGAGATGTAGACCCGGCCAGTGGTCAGATCCTTGACTGGGTGATTGCTGCCGTGGTGGCCATAGACCATTTTTTCCGTCTCAAAGCCGTGGGCTAAGGCTAACAGCTGGTGGCCCAGGCAGATGGCGAAGATCGGGATGCCGGAAGAAGCAAGAATTTTCAGCTGGTCAATTATTTCCGTGCATTCACTCGGGTCACCGGGGCCGTTTGAAAGCATGATCCCATCGAAGTTGTGGTCTAAGAGATATTGGGCCGGGGTGTCAGCCGGCAGGACTGTGACACGGCAGCCTCTTTTGGCCAGTTCTCTGGCGATATTGCGCTTGGCACCGAAGTCGTAGAGGGCAACTTCGTAGTCACCTTGACCGACATGGTAGGGTTCAAGGCAGCTGCACTTTTCAACGACCCCTTGGATCTTGAAGGCCTTGATCTGGTCAATTACTTCGCTGACTTCGTAATCCTTAGTAGTGATCATCCCGTTCATGCAGCCTTCTTTGCGTAAGATCCGGGTGATAGCCCGGGTGTCGACGCCTTGGATGCCGGGGATGTTGTTTTCAATCATGTACTCGTTCAGACTCATGTTCATGCGGAAATTGGACCCCAGCCGGGAAAGCTCGCTTACTACAAAGGCTTCGACAAAGGAGTGGGCGGCTTCCTGGTCATCGAGGGGAACACCGTAGTTGCCGATCAGGGGATAGGTCATGACCACGCTTTGACCGGCATATGACGGGTCGGTCAAGACTTCCACATAACCAGTCATCGCCGTGTTGAAGACGAATTCGCTGATAACATCATGGACCGCGCCGAAGCTTTCGCCTTCAAAAACGTGTCCATCTTCCAGTATTAAACGCGCTTTCATTGATTGTTTAACTCCTATAAAAAAAGACATATCAACGAGTGACATGTCTTAAGTGATGAAATATTAATAATTTGAAAAAATGGAAAAGGAACAGCGAATGAAGCTGGGCAGATATCTGGGTTAATGTCAATAAATGCGGCCATTTTTGCTGCTTCCTTTCTGTTTTTTCAATAGTATAAAGGATAGATGCAAGGCTTGCAAGTAGTTTTCTTGATCTTCATTAAGAAAACTGCATATTTTATATGCATTTAGTTGGTAATCGTTGATTTATCTAGGTGAAAGCTTTACTTGTTTGGATAATCACGAATATTCGCTTTTTTATTTTTGAAATGATATTTAAATTAAAAAGTTTTCCGCTTCTATGCTATACTTTTGACTGAGGTGAAACAAATGCCAGGAATCGGAACAGTAATCAACGTCACCGCCATTATCTGCGGCGGTCTGCTAGGACTTAACTTCGGCCACCTACTCAAGGCCCGGGTGCAGGAAATATTAATGGTCGCCTGCGGGCTGGACGTGGAAAAGAGCGAATTCCTCAGTGAGAACGACCTCGTAACCGGGATCAGAAGCCGCAACTATTACCAACACGAGATTAATAATCTTTTGCAAGCAGCTCAAGAGAGCGTTACTTATGTCTTCTGCGACGTCAATGACCTGCACGAAACCAACAACAAGTTTGGCCATGAAGCCGGAGACAGGATGCTGATTGCCCTGGCCAGTGAATTAGCCAAAAGCTTCGGGCAAGACATGTCTTTCCGCTTTGGCGGGGATGAGTTTTTAGCAATTGCCTTAGACGAGCGCTTGGACAAAGTCCAAGCAAAGTCTGACCAAATCCTTTCTAACTTGAAAAAGCAATGCTACCACGTTTCAATCGGGATCAAGCAGGCAAAGGACGACCACTTAAATGTCAGTGACCTGCTCTACCAGGCAGACAAGGCCATGCGCAAATCCAAGGAAGAATTTCTACAAGAAAGCTGAGAGCGACCGCCGGGGCCCGGTAATCTTCTTTCTTTACTACATTTATGACTGCAGAGAAAAAGCCGGTATTAACCGGCTTTTTCTATTGCTTCTAAAGATTGTATTTCTTTAATAACCAAGATGGTTGAGCCCAAGACGCAGATGATTCTGGCTCCCAGTTCCGCGCCCCAGAAAGCATTAGTCTGAAGAGGCGTTAAAAGCAGCCAGGTAGCGGCTAGCTTAAGGGCTAATTCACCCAAGTTGTAGTAGAGGTATTCCTTCATCAAAACCATGCTTCTGAGCAATCCTTCATTAAAGAACTTGAAGATGGAGAAAAGCTGGATACCAACAAAAGCATAGAGGTAAACTCTGAAGAAGGAGTAAGCTGCCTGGTTTTGGCCTGGATCAAAGAACATACCTGCCAATAGCTGGCAGAAGATGACTGACAGGGCTGAGCTGACCAGCCAGTAGATGAGGGAGACATTGCTGCAGTAGCGGTAAACTGCTTTAACAGCAGAGTACGGTTTTGCCGCCCATAACTGAGCCGTCATCAGAGTTAACGTCTGGGCAAAGCCAACCAAGACGATCCGGGCCAGGTTCATGACCTTGACGATAGTGACATAGCCCAAGATTGCCTCCTGGCCAAAGGGGTTGACCCAGGCCTGAACCATGTTACGCCGAAGGTGATCGCGAATTGCTGGAAGATGGTTGGCAGGGCGATACGAAGGATGGACTTGATTTTTGTCCAGGAGAGGTCAGGCTTAAGGGAGACAGGCTCTTCTTCCTGCCGGTCCATTTTTGCCAAAAGGTAGAGGGTGACCAGCATGGTGATCCCTTGAGCTAAAACCGTGCCCAGGGCTGAACCTAATACACCCAGCTGCAAGACGAGAATGAAAAGAAGATTTAATAGTAGGTTTAAGATGCTGGAAGTTGCCAGGAGATAGAAGGAGATTTTGGCCCGCTCATTGGAGATTAAGATAGCCCGGCCAACGTCATAGATGTAGATGATCGGCAGGGCAAAGAGGTAGACCCGGCCATATAGGAGGGCATCCCCCATCATGTTTTCCGGTAAAGACACCGCCTTATAAAGAGCGGGCAGGGAGATCCAGGCGATTACTACCAAAACCAGGCCGCTAATCGCACTGAGAAAGAGGGTGTCCCGGGCCATAGCGACTTTTTCTTTATTTTTGCCGGCCCCTAACAGACGGGAGACCATGACGTCAACCGCTATTTCAAAGCCGCCGGAGACAACCAGGAAAAGCATGATGATATTGGCCGCGTTGCCCACGGCGCCTAATTCCCTGGCTCCCAGATAGCGGCCGATGATGGCCATGTCGATGACGCTGTAGAGCTGCTGGACAAACAGTTCGCTGATCATGGGCAGGCTGAAGGCCCAGACTTTCTTTTTCAATTCTTCTGTCATTTTTCTTACCTGCTTTCAAAGTTCAATACCTTTAGGGTAAACTATGCCCTAGGGGAACAGTCAAGTGCTGAAGAATTTTAGTAAGGAAAGAATTGACCGATATGGATGAGGAATTGATCAAAACCGGGGATTTTGCCAAAATGTGTGCTGTCACTAAGAAGGCACTTTATGTCTATGAAGCAAAAGGGCTCTTGAGGCCGGCAGTTGTCAAAGATAATGGCTACCGCTACTACCGGCTGGAACAGGTGGACCAAGTTGCCACGATCCGCCTGCTGGAGAAATTGGGCAGCAGCCTGCAGGAGGTTGGGGACTTTTTCGCCTTAAAGGATTTGAATGAACGGCAGAAGTATTTAGGCAAGCAGCAGGAAGCAGTCGAAAGAGAGATGGCTGAGCTGGGGAAGATCAAGTCCAGCTTAGAATTTTTTGACCAGAGAATTAGTGACTTGAAGCAGACTGGTTTAAAAAAGTGGCAGTTGAGACTTGCCCGGAAGAATACCTGGAAGTCAGTCCTTTTAGGCATGGTGTTTCGCTGAATCCAATCAGCTTCGGGCCTAGATATGGGGTGATCGTCGATAACTTTGAAAAGGCAGAAATCAGCCGCTTTTTTAAAGTAGTAGAAAGAAAAGAAGGCAATTACGTCAAAGTGGCTGGAAAGTATGCCTGCTTTTACCAGGAAATGGAGAACGACGATGTTGCTGGCAATGGACCGAAGGCACTGGAATATTTAAGAAGCAAGGAAAAAGTTGTCCCGCCTTTTTACCAGGAAGACTTCAGCAGTTCCGTTTTAGGCCATGACGGATCGGTGATCATAAAGTATTCTGCCAAGCTGGATTTGTAAGCAAATAAGCAGCATCCCTGCAGAATTTTTCGTGAGGGGATGCTGCTTTTTAGTTGAAACTTTGCCTAACTCTTTTTAACCTCATTTGCGGGAAAAAGGTCAAGTAATCATCTCAAAAAATTTCGCCGATTGTAAAATTAAACTGAACACTGTTCCGATCCAGTAAGAAGAATCGTTTTCACTGGATTAGAGCACAAAAAATCCATTTCAACCATCTGGTAGAATATGAAT
>OGOF01001392.1_pt1 | contig 14858 bp, 15 predicted proteins | sample 1552621 | NCBI WGS metagenome assembly OGOF01 (sample SAMEA2580156, study PRJEB22360) | human gut metagenome | biome: human gut; feature: human-associated habitat; material: faeces | place: Denmark | collected 2008/2010
TCTCCAACTTGGAAATCCTGAAGGCCGCCATCAAGGTTACCGGCGTTGACATTCCTTATACTATCGGGCCACGCCGCGGCGGTGACCCGGACTCACTCGTTGCTGACTCAAGCAAGGCCCGGAAGGTGCTGGGCTGGAGTCCGAAGTACGAAAATGTCGACGACATCATCGCCAGCGCTTGGAACTGGCACCAAAAGCATCCTAACGGCTTTAGCAAGTAAGACAAAGAAAAATAGTGGAACTTCCTCAGAAGGAAGGTCCACTATTTTTTTGCGCTTATTTGTTATCAGCGCTAAGTCTTTTTTGGCGCTAAATAGTCAAAAATACTGATGCTGACCAGGCCTGCCCCAATCCCGGCCAAGTACTTCATTTACTCGATTATAGCATAAGCAATCGAGACCAGTTCATTCCTCTTAAAACAGGGAGCCGCACTTCTCGATCATCTGGAAGAGGTCGGCCCGGTAGTCAGGGTCTTCCTTACGAAGGCTGCTGATGGCTACCCCGAAGTGCTCCTTATAGCCAGTTGAGTTAATGTACTTGCCGTGGCCCAGGTACATGGCAATATGTCCTGAGAAATAAATCAAGTCCCCAGGCTGCAGGTCTTCAAACTCAATCTCGTGCACCGGCCAGGCTTCTTTGATTTCCGCGTCCCGCCAGAGCAGGACCCCGTTTAGCATATAGCTCATGAAGACTAGGCCCGAGCAGTCGATCCCCAAGGGGCTCTTGCCCGCCCACCGGTACTGGCAGCCCAAGTACTCCTTGGCGGTCTCCGTTACCTGCTTTCTGAAGCTTTCTTCATCCGGCTTGGCTTGGAGCAAAAAGTATTCCGGATCTGCTGACCACAAGAAGTCATCTTCATCCAGCCGCTTTGCCAAGGCCGTCTTGGAAACCCAGCCGCTTCGTCCGTCCAAGAGCTTAACCTTGTAATAGCCGTCCACAAGCTCATCCGTCACGTTAAGCAGGCTGCCCTTATAAACCGTCAACAGAATGTCGGCTGAAACCTTGGGCTCAGCCAGGACGTCAATTACTGGCCGCCGGATGAGTTTGACCTCCCGCGCCTTGATTTCTTCCAGGCTAACTGGAGTTACCGCGGCCTTTGGCACGTAGCCCTTATAGCCGTAATGACTGGTTACGTACCAAAAGTCTTCCTTTTTCCCGGTTGCCTTGACAGCCCAGCCGTATAAAAGTTCATCGCTTCTGGATTTGAGGTCGTCTTCCGTCATGAAGACCGCTGGTTGATTGATCAAGCCGTACATTTGCCTTGCTCCTAACTTTAATCGCTTATTTTTCCTTCTTTATCCTAATCGTAGATAATCCCAGTCATTTTTGCAAGAGGACAACGTGCCCTATTTCTTAAGATTCCTTTTCCTTATAGGCTATTTTCTTAAATTAATTTCACTTTCTGCCAGCTTATGTTAAAATGTTTCATGTAACTCAATGGAGGTCTTATGGAAGAAAAGAAAACACAAAGTACATACAAACGGACACTGACCAATGCCCACATTCAGCTGATTGCCCTAGGCGGGACGATCGGGACCGGCCTCTTTCTTGGGGTCGGCAACAGCATCCAGAAGGCAGGGCCGGCAGTCATCTTGATCTACATCATCGTCGGCCTCTTCCTCTTTATCTTGATGCGGGCCCTGGGTGAACTGATCTTATCTGACTTAAAGAAGCACACCTATATCGAGTTTATTGAAAAATATCTCGGCAAGGACATCGGCAAGGTGACTGGCTATCTTTACTGGCTCAGCTGGCTGATCCTGGCCATGGCGGAAACGACGGCCTTAGGCATCTACTTCAAGTCCTGGCTGCCCAACCTGCCGACCTGGCTACCCGGGGTGCTCTCAGTCGCGGTCCTGCTCTTGATCAACTTGATCTCTGCCCGCTTCTTTGGGAACCTGGAGTTTGCCTTCGCTATCATCAAGATTTTGATGATCGTCGGCTTCGTTATCTTCGCGGCCTTCATGCTGCTGAGCTCCGGTTCAACCAAGTACGGCCAGGCCAGCTTCAGCAACCTGTACGCTGACGGCTTTTTCAACAACGGGGCAGGCGGCTTCTTGCAAGGATTCCAGATGGTTATCTTCTCCTTCATCGGGGTGGAACTGATCGGGCTGACAGCCGCTGAAGCCAAGGATCCGCACAAGACTATCCGGAGCGCGATCAATGAATTGCCACTGCGAATCATCCTCTTCTACGTTTTGGCGATTATCGGGATTTTGGTGATCCTGCCATGGAACAAGGTATCAACTTTCAGCTCACCATTCGTCCAAGCTTTGATGGGGGCAGGCTTTAAGGGGGCCGGCAACTTGATCAACTTCGTGGTCATCACGGCAGCTATTTCAGCAACCAACAGCTTCCTCTACAGTGCCGGCCGCCTGTTCTTCTCCGTTACTTTAGGCGGGGAAAGCAAGTGGAGCAAGTTCTTCGGCCAGCTCAACCACCGGCAATTGCCAATGAGAGGCCTGGTCTTCTCAGCCTTAATCATCATCTGCGCGCCTTTGATCACCATGATTATGGGGGACGAAGCCTTCAGCTTCATCTCATCAATGGCAACCAGCATGTTCCTTTTGATCTGGATCATCATGACCTTGACCCACCTGCGCTACCGGCAGGTTACGCCAAAGGACCAGCTACATGAATTCCAACTGCCAGCTTACCCATACCTTGACTACCTGCTCTTGGCCTTCTTCGGTGCCATAGTTATCCTGCTCCTCTTCCTTGAGAGCTACCGGGTCCCAATGATCACGGCTTTGATTACCTTCGCTGTCCTCTATGGTTTCAGCAAGGCCTTCAATAAGAAAAAAGAAGCAGCAAAATAATTAATGAGATACAACAAAAGCTGACCGCAAGGTCAGCTTTTTTATGTACTTTAGTATTTCACCAAGAAGAGGCCGTTACGCTTAAGCAGCTTATTAACCAGCTTCTTCGACTTCTTAGAAAGCTTATACAGATCAGCATCAATGCCGCTTTCGATCCGGAGCAAGGAATAGTGCTTCTTGTCCCTAAAAAGGACATTTACCCAGAGGTAATGGTCTGTCACAATCAACTTCTTGCTGATCTCCAGCAGATCAGCCACAGGCAGCTAGGTCAAGCAAGTCAGGATAAGTTTCTTTAGCCAGATCATGATCCAAAAAAATGTGTGTCTCATACTGGCTGACCAGCATTAACAGCAACAGGAGCATTTTGTCCGCGTAGGCTTCGCCAATCGTATGCGACCTCAAGCACTCAAATATCTCAAATTGTCTGGCGGCTCCATTTTTGGAAAGCAATCGATGTAGTAATTCCTTGGTCCTGGATTGCGGAGCTGGTCCACCAGCTTATACACCTGCTTTACTTTCATGTCGATCCTCCATTGGCAAAACTCTCTTTTCAGTATAACACGGAGATTTTTAACATTACCGCACAAAAATAAGCCCGGACTTGGTCCGGGCTTATTTCCATTCTATTTCTTTTTGCGAGTAAAGAAGAGCTTGATCGTATCCCAAACTCCCAAAGCCTGCCGCATGTGGTCGGCCGGGACATACTTACGGATCGCCCGCAGAGTCTTCTTCGGATCCTTGGTAATAAAGATGAACTTCCCATCCTTCTTAGTCCGGATCTCAAAGCGGGGAATGTACTTCCCTTTGAAGTGAACGTCCGCGACTACATAAGTTATCTGATCCCAAGGAATCTGGATATAGTCTTCAACATTCTTCTCGTTATAGAACTCAAAAGCTTCATCGCCGATCATGACTTTACCATAGGTAGTCATGGCCCGGAACCAAGTTCCGGATACAGCCAGATCAACGGTCTTATTCATTGATTGAGCCATTTGTTAATCTTACATCAAGCCCCATACGTGGAAGAGGATACCAACAACGAAGATCCCCAAGATGATAACGATTGGAGAAACTTTCTTCTTCAAGAGCCACATGCAAAGGAAGGTAAGCAGCAGACCTGCCAAACCTGGAACCAGCATGTTCAAGTTGTCTTGCAGAGTAGTAACCTTGGTATTAGTCAAGGACAGACCAGCAGCTTGTTCGGTCAAGGCTTCCTTGATACCAGCAGTACCGCTTGGCAGCTTGGTCCAGTCGATGTAACGACCCTTTTGGATTGGCACTTCTGAAACCTTCAGAGTGAAGTTGATGCTTACCCAACGTTCGATCAAGGCACCCAGGACGAACATACCCATCATGGCAGCCCCACGGGTAACCTTCTTCAGCAAACCACCTGAAAGGTCGGAGCTGATAGCGGCACCAGCCTTGTAACCCAATTCTTGAGTGTACCACAAGAAGGCGATACGGATCAGGTTCCAAAGAATGAAGAAGAGGATTGGCCCGAGGATGTTACCGTTGATGGCCATTGAGGCACCAAGAGCACCGAGGATTGGACGAACAGTGTACCAGAAGACTGGGTCACCGACACCGGCCAAAGGCCCCATCATACCAACCTTAACACCTTGGATAGCTTCGTCGTCAACTTCAATGCCATTAGCCTTGTCTTCTTCCAAAGCCAGGGTAACACCAATGATTGGTGAAGCCAAGTAAGGGTGAGTGTTAAAGAAGACTAGGTGACGTTGCAAAGCAGCAGCCATGTCTTCCTTGTTTGGGTACAGCTTTCTTAAAGCTGGGATCATACTGTAGGCCCAACCACCGTTCTGCATTCTTTCGTAGTTCCATGAACCTTGCAGAAATTGTGAGTGCCACATAACGTCCCAACGATCACGCTTTGATAAAGTTACTTTCTTTTCAGTCATGATTTATCTCTCCTTTCTGGCTTGATTTCTAATAGTCATCAATAATGTCGCCCAGCGGGTCACCAGTACCAGCTGCAGCAGCATCGCCAGAGCCTTTGCTTACCTTTTCTTCCAAAGCGAGGTACATCAAGGCCATAGATAAACCAATCGCACCCAAGGCAATCAAAGTCAAGTCCTTAACGCCGGCCAAAGCGAAACCAATGGCGAAGAATGGCCATACTTCACGGCTGGCCATCATGTTGATAACCATAGCGTAACCTACGGCAACAACCATACCACCACCGATGGTCATACCAGCTGACAGCCAGGCTGGCATAGCAGCCAGTGCGCTTCTAACAGTTTCAGTTGGAATAGCAAGCAACAAGCCAGCTGGGATAGCAATGCGCAGACCCTGCAAGCAGACAGCGATCCATTGCCATACGTTGATCATGCGCCAGTTACCTTTTTCGGCGTACTTGTCCATGATATGAACGATGGCAGTTGAAATAGTCCGGACCAACATGGTCAAGAATAGACCGGCAACGGCCAAAGTGATGGCCAAGCCAGTGGCAGTCCCGATACCCTTGGTACCTTGACCACCCTTGATCAAAATAATGGCTGAGGCAACAGCGGCCAAGGCTGCGTCAGGTGCGACAGCGGCACCGATGTTGGCCCAACCCAAAGCGATCATTTGCAAAGAACCACCGAGCATAATACCCAAGGTAAGATTGCCAGTAACTAAACCGATTAAAGTACATGCAACCAATGGTTGGTGGAATTCCCATTCATCCAGGACACCTTCCATCCCGGCCAGGAAAGCTACCACAATCACCAGGATGACTTGAATAGCATTTAAGTCCATTTTTAACTCCTTTTCCCACTACTTTTGTTCATCGAGCAGGCTTTGTGCCTTCTTCTTTTGTTCATCGAGCAGGCTTTGTGCCTTCTTCAGAATTGAATCCATGTTTTCAGGGGTGTCTGAAGGAACCTTGCGGACGTCGAACTTGATGCCCATCTTTTCGAGTTCACGGAAAGTGTCGACGTCAGTCTGATCCATGGACAGAACGTTGTTGGCGTTAACCTTGCCCTTGCTGTATGACATGGAGCCGACGTTCAAAGTCTTGATGTCTACGCCGTTCTTAATCGTTTGCAAAGCATCTTCTGGGTTTTCAAACAACAAGAAGGCGCGCGTAGTACCAAAACGCGGGTCTTCAGAGATTTCCTTCATCTTCTTCAATGGAACGGTGTGGGCTACCGTACCAGCTGGAGCAGCTTCACGGATCATGCTCTTGCGCAGGTCGTCCTTGGCAACCTTGTCAGAAACCACGATAACCCGGTCTGGGTGAAGTGCTGGAATCCAACCAGTTGCAACTTGACCGTGCAACAAACGTGAGTCAATTCTGGCACCAACGATCTTAATGTGACCGTCGCCCAAAACAGTCCCTTCTGGGATTGCTTCCTTAGGAGCGCCAGCTGCGGCTGCAGGTGCAGCTGCCTTTTCCTCTGCAGGCATTAAGCTTTCAGGCTTGGTCTTGATACCATCCTTAGCTGGCTTAATGATCGCAGTTGCGATGTCTTTCGCGGTAGCCTTGTCATTGATCATTCTTTGACTCAAGGCTTCAACTACCATTGGCAAGTTCAAACCGGAAACGATTGCCCACTTGTCGTGACCGTCGAGCAAACCGTTTGCCTGGTTGAAAGGCGTGCCACCCCACAGGTCAACCAGGAACAAAACTTCTTCCTGGTCTGCAAAAGAAGCAATCGCTTCATTCATCTTACCCTTAATATCATCTGGGCCTTCAGAAGGCTTCAGAATGACATGGGCAAAATTGTCTTGTGGGCCAAAGAGCATTTGCGCGGATTCGGCAATACCGTCCGCGAAACCGCCATGGCTAGCTAAAACAATTCCTACCATGATATTTCCTCCTCAAAAACTTCGGTACGTTCCTATTATACAATAAAAAGCGCTTACGTGGAGCACTTTCTTGAAACCTTTTTCAACTTTTTCGTTAATTTTATCTCTATGACTGAAAATGCATTACAATAACGCAAAAAGAGGCCCAAAAATTGCATTTTTGCGAAAAATACCAGTTTTAATTAAGAAAAGAAAAATACTTATTAGCTGAAAAAAAGCGGCTAATTCAGTCAAATCAGTCGCTTGTCTTATATATTTGTTGTTATAACGGAGTAGCAGAGATTCGAACTCTGGCGTCGGTTTCCCGACCTACACCCTTAGCAAGGGCGCCTCTTCAGCCACTTGAGTACTACTCCAAGTCATGTACATTAATATTAGCAAACTTTTCCGGGTCCGTCAAACCCTTTTGAGAGATTTTTTCTGCTTTTTTGCGTCTTTTTTCCTCCAAAACAGACGATATCTGCAAATCAATTGAAAGCCGGTCTCACTTTTCATCGTTTTTGACTATTGTCTTCCCGCCTGCTTAAAAAATAATTAGCAAAAGCGTTGCTTAACAAAGCTCATAATGTTATAGTAGGAAACATAAAAATTCGAGTGATCTTTTAGTAGCAGCCAGGCTCAGCGCTCAGAAAACCGGTGGTTGATGCGAACCGGACAGGCCTGGAGCAGCAAATTACGGGATCAAGCAGCTCGACCGGTCCAGCCCCGTTACGGCTAAAGTAAGTGCAGCATGCTGCAAAGTTGGGTGGTACCGTGCCTATAAGCGCCCCAGCCTGAGTCAACCGACTCGGCTGGGGCTTTTTGTTTGCAGAAAGGAGAAATATGAAGCGATATCAAGTCTTGGTTTAAACTGGCAAAAGCAAATACAGATTTAACTAAGGAACAAACACATGAACAAACAAATCAGTTTTAAAGAAGCAGTAACTATTCTTATTTTGATGCTGGTCATGCTGGGCTGGGGCGTCATCGGCTTTGGCATGTCCCCGCAGATCCCGGTCTTGACTGTCATCGCCTTGCTCATCTTCTGGCTGCAGATCCGCGGCTTTGAGTGGGAAGAAGTCATGAAGGGGATCAGCCAGGGGATTTCCACGGCCATTGTCCCGATCTTTCTCTTCCTTTTAATTGGGACCTTGATTGCTGTCTGGATCCAGGCCGGGATTATTCCATTCTTGATGGTCCTGGGCTTTCATATGATCAGCAGCCACTTCTTCGTTCCCTCGGTCTTCCTGGTCTGCTCTTTGGTCGGCCTAGCCATCGGGTCCGGCTTTACGACCGTGTCCACCGTCGGGATCGCCCTCTTTGGGATGGGGAGCACTTTAGGCATCAACCCGGCTTTGACGGCTGGGGCGATTATCTCCGGCGCCGTCTTCGGCGACAAGATGTCCCCTCTGTCTGACTCAACCAACCTGGCTTCCGCGGTAGCCGAAACTGACCTCTTTGAGCATATCAAGAATATGATGTGGTCAACCATTCCCGCCTTTATCGGCTCTTTGCTCTTTTTCTTCTTCCTGGGCCAGAGCAATAAGGCAACTTCCTTAGCCGGCATCGCTGCCGTAGAAAGCAGCCTCCGCCAAAACTTCTCAGTTTCCTTCTGGTCAGCCTTGCCGATCATCTTGATGTTCGCCTGCGCCTGGAAAAAGGTGCCAGCCATTCAAACGCTTTTTGCCAACATCTTCTTGTCCGTTGCCATGAATTTTTGTCCAAAATCCGGGCTTCAAGATGCAAAAGCTGGCAACGCTGATTGAATCCGGCTACGTTTCAAATTCCGGCAACAAGACCGTTGACGCCCTCTTGACCCGGGGCGGGATCTCCAGCATGATGGGGACTGTTTCCTTGATCATCATGACCCTGGCCCTGGGCGGAATCTTGATGCACCTGGGCATTATCGACAGCGCCATGAAGCCTCTGGTTGAACGCCTTAAGAAGCCGGGCCGGCTGATCTTGACGACAATCATGGCCGGGATTGGGATCAACCTCTTCGTCGGTGAACAATACCTGTCTGTTATCCTGCCGGCCAACGCCTTTAAGTCTGCTTACAAGCGGATCGGCCTTGACCCCCTGGCCCTCAGCCGGGCCCTGGAAGACGGGGGCAGCGTCATCAACTACTTGATCCCTTGGGGGGTGGCTGGTTCTTTTGTGGCTTCAGCCTTAGGCGTACCAGTTCTGGACTTCCTCCCCTTCACCATGTTCAGCCTCCTGTCACCTGTCTTCTCTATCCTCAGCGGCTTTACCGGCATCGGTCTGAAGTGGAAGCAGGAAAAAGTGGCTTAAGCCTTATCCTGCTTATGAATTAAAGAAGCCTGTTTCCAGCTGGAGACAGGCTTTTAGTGTGGCCAAAGGAGATAAGCAAGTATCCTGTTAGTCTCTCCTTCCGAATCATAAAACTTACTAAATCTTGATAATCACATCAATATTGGTGAGTTTTGCTGATATTCCTTTCTAGTTAAATCTATGAGTAGATTCAACTTGGCAAAAGAAATCAGATTTTTAACCTTTTGAAGTTAAGGTCAGTGAGTACGGTTGGCTGTCAAATAACGCCGGATAGCGTCATCCAATAGCTTTTTATCTGCCCCACTGGAAACTTTTAGCCTGGCAGTCGGAAAGGCATCTTGCCCGCAAAAAGCAGGCAAGCATATCGTGATGCATCTCGGAGCAGTCAAGCCGCGATTTTAATACCCCGAACTGAGCTCGTTAAAGCTGACTGCTCTTACATGCTAGAGCCTTCAACTTTGTAGTATTGCTTGGCTTATGCTTCTTTTATCCGACTGACAAGAATCTCCTTAACTCGCTTGTAAGGCGTGTAAAGCGTGATTTCTTCGTCAGTTAATCTACTCAATATGTTTTTGGCTGCGGCGATGTTCGCATTCATCTCGCCGCATTTCTTGCATTTGGTCAGTTCATGATGACTGCCGTATCTTTCCTCAAAATGCTGCCCGCAGATCGGACAGTACTGAGAAGTATATGCTGGATTGACATCATGAGTTTCAATCGAATTCTTGCTTGAAAGATATACAATGCGCTCATCCAGTTGGCCCTTAGTCCATGAATTCAAGCGTTTGCGCATCTTTCTTGCGAATCTGCTGTTATCTGATTTGACGCCTTTTTCTTTTACGAACGTCAAGTCTTCCTTGGCAATGACCGCCGGATGCTCTGTCTCGATCATTCTGTTTATCGCATGGTTGATAAAGCTTCTGACAGTTTCTTGCGCTGACCGGTAGCTCTTGTCATACGACTTTCTGCCGATATTGTTCTGCTCCAGATTCTTGAGCTTGCCAAGCAGTTTTATTTTCTTCCTCAAAGCAGTCTTAGACAAAGGTTGGTTTGCCTTCTCCAGTTGCTCAAGCTGCTGATTGAGCTGCCAGCGCAAACTCATATATGGCTGGCGATTTGCGTTTCGCTTGCCGTATTTGTCAACGATGGCATTGGCAAGCTTGCTGAAATTTTTACCATATTCATTACCGCTGCTGCAGGAAAGCAGGGTGGCAAGCCCCTTGTCAATGCCGATTGCCTTCTTTGAATCATTGCTGTAACGCTTGCTAGAGATCAGCTTATGAACTTCAAGGCGCTGCTTGATGCGGTCAAGCACCACTGTGATATCGCCGGTGCGTGGATAACTCCACGGGCTGGTCATCTCCACAGAAAACTGCTTTCTAGGCACGTCTGAACTGAATGAAAAAGTATTTCCCTCAAATGCCCAATTCAAGTCACACTTCATGCTAGAGCCAAGCTTGCCCGACTTCCGTGCCCGGTAGTGGTAGCGGTACGTAATTCGGCACAGATAGCTATATGCCTGCTTGATTTGTTTGTGTTTCAGCTTAGTTTCAATCTCGGCAAGAGCTTCAGTGTATTCTTCTGGCAGCTCAATTGGCTTGTGAAGAAGAACGGCTTGCCATGCGCTCTTAAATTTCAAGATAAAGAACAGAAGGTGGCGCTGATCTGCAGAAAAATTTTCATTTCCTTGAATCAGCTTCTTCAAACGGTTAGCCAGATTCGACCACATGCTTTTTATGTTGGCACATGCTTCACGGAGAGCGCCTACCCAGTGCTTGGTCTGAAAGTTGTAGACTGTTTCTAGCTTGCCTTTTGAGCCTTTAACCGGCTTGTCCCATTTGCGAACTTGGTTGCGCAGAGCCTGCCAGTTATTAACCGCTAGCATCGACTTGATGCCGCAGTAGCGGTTCAAAAAGAAATGCCGGCATCTGCCGTATCTTTCAAAAAAGTCGGACATTCTGGCAAATTCTTCATCGCTTATCTTTTTGGAGTAGACTCTAACTGTCTTGGGCTGAGTCTTTTTCACTGTCTGCTTGACTGAAGAGCTTTTTGCTTTCTTGGATGACTCTTGCATTCTGATGCGACCTCTTTCCATACAGCTTAGCTGAGAAAACAGTGATTATAGATAAAACATCTTCTACAAGTTCTGAATTTGGATCAACGTTGTCTGTCTGATTGATGACAACCAGCTCTACATCGTTTGCCTGGCAGATTGTCTCAATCATTTCAAAGCCAAAACGGACAAGCCTGTCTTGGTAATTTACAACGACTCGCTCACACTGCTTCTTGCAGATCATGTTGATCAGCTCTGTCAGGCCCTTTTTCTTATAGTTGAGACCAGATCCAACGTCTTGAATGATCTTAAACTGATAGCCATTGACTTCACAATATCTGGACACTACATCCTTCTGTCTTTGGAGGTCTTCTTTTTGATGGCCAGAAGAAACCCGGCAATAGCCGATGGTCAGCAGCTTCTTAGGCTTAGATGCCTTCACATTTCCTTGCAGAACTTCATCTAGCATTTCTTTAGTGTAGCGACGTTGATTGGAGGCAGTTCTAAGCGGCGTAATCAGTCCTTCAGCTTCCCAATTGCGGAGAGTTGACTTAGCAACATTAAGATATTCAGCTGCTTTTGATATGGACATGTATTCGCTCATTATTTCTTCCTCCCAATCTTTTGATACCGGCATTATATCATGAATTGGTAAGAAATATTACTATTTAGTACTGGATGAAATTAATACTTTTTAACAGTCACAACCTTTTTCTGGCTTTTTAGTTAAAAATTACAGGAGTGTTAAAAAATGCGATATCTAGAAAATGCTCTAGCCATCTTTTAATTTTTTTGCCATAATATATAAAAAGCATGAGGCTTTTAACCTAGGATACCAGAATCAGCATAAACGAGAAGATGTTTGACAAAATTTGTTAGTTATTGAGGAGAAAAAAGATGAAGGCATACTTGTTCGGTGTTACGCCGGTGGAAGAAGCTTTTTTAAAAGAGTGGCAGGACCAGCACCCAGATGATGAAATTTCTTATACCCACAGCCCTTTGACGGCCGATAATTTAGAGCTGGCCAAGGGTTTTGAGGCGGTTTCGACCCAGCAGGCGGAGCCCTTGACGGCGTCTGACCTTAAGCTCTTGGCGGCTGGCGGAGTCAAGCACCTAGCCTTGCGGAAGGTGGGGGCGGATAATATTGACCTGGAAGCGGCAGCTAAATACGGAATTACCGTTGCTAATGTGCCGGCTTATTCGCCGCGGGCAATCGCGGAAAACGGCTTGACCGGGGCCATGTACCTCTTGCGCAAGTGGGGTTACTACCACCGGAAGATGCGGCGGGGAGACTTCACCCGGTCAACGGAACTGATGAGCGATGAGATCTTCAACCAGACGGTCGGCATCGTCGGCCTGGGCCGGATCGGGGCAGCTGCGGCGGAAATGTACCATGCCCTGGGGGCCAGAGTTATCGGCTATGACCCGGTTTACAATGCTTCTTTAGAGCCCTTTTTGGACTTCGTCGATTTTGAGACCTTGATCAAGGAAAGCGACATCGTCCAGGTGCAGATTCCGCTGACTCCGGAAAACAAGGGCATGTTCAGCGCCAATGAATTTGCCAAGATGAAGGACGACGCGATCCTGGTCAACCAGTCAAGAGGCGAACTGGTCGATACCGCGGCCTTGATCGTGGCCTTGAAGTACCATGAAATCGGCGGGGCCGCCCTGGACGTTTTGGAAGGGGAAGAAAAAATCTTCGGCCGCAAGTTTGAGGATGTGGGTTCCCTGCCGGACGAGTACACGGAGCTGATCAACCTGCCAAACGTGGTCATGTCCCCGCACTCTGCCTACTATACCAAGATGGCGGTCAAGAATATGTTCTTCCAGAGCATGACCGATATCGAGCGGACCCTGTCCGGGAAAAAGGCTTTTTTCAAGGTGAATTAGCGAAAAAGCAATAAAATAAAGCGAAAAATGAAGAACATAGACAAGCCCTGGCAGGCTAATCCTGCCGGGGCTTTTTCCATCTGTTAAGCTTTTTGTAAAGATTAACACCCGGTAAAAAATTCTGCTAGACTTAAGGTGAAGTGAAGTAAAAAGTTTTTGCAGAGGACAAGGAAATGGCAAATCAAGACCAAGCATATTTAGATTTACTGAAAAAGATCATGACGGAAGGCAATGACAAAAATGACCGGACCGGGACGGGAACCAGAAGCTTCTTTGGGGCCCAGATGCGCTTTGACTTAAGCCAGGGCTTCCCGATCCTAACAACCAAGCGGGTGCCTTTCGGCCTGATCAAGAGCGAGCTTTTGTGGTTCTTGCGGGGGGACACCAACATCCGTTTCTTGCTTGAACATAAAAACCACATTTGGGACGAATGGGCCTTTAAAAATTGGGTGACCAGCCCGGAATACCAGGGCCCGGACATGACCGATTTTGGCCTTAGGAGTCAAAAGGACCCAGGGTTTAAGGCAGTCTATGACGAAGAAATGCAAAAGTTCTGCCAGCGGATTCTGGGTGATGAAGCTTTTGCCCAAAAATACGGCAACCTGGGCGACGTCTATGGGGCCCAGTGGCGGCACTGGGGTAAGCGGGACGGCGGCTTTATCGACCAGATCGCGGACGTGATTGAGCAGATCAAGACCAATCCCGACTCCCGCCGCTTGATCGTGACGGCCTGGAACCCGGAAGACGTTCCTTCCAGCGCCCTGCCGCCTTGCCATGTCCTCTTCCAGTTTTACGTGGCTGACGGCAAGCTCAGCTTGCAGCTTTACCAGCGCTCAGGCGACATGTTCTTAGGCGTGCCCTTCAACATTGCCAGCTACTCTTTGCTCTTGTCCTTGATTGCCCGGGAGACCGGCCTGGAAGTGGGCGAGTTTGTGCATACTATTGGGGATGCCCACATTTACAAGAACCACTTTGCCCAAGTGGAAGAGCAGCTGAAAAGAACGCCGTTTGACGCGCCAACTTTGTGGCTGAATCCAGAGAAGAAAAAAGTGGCTGATTTTGAAATGGCTGATATTAAATTGGTCAACTACCAGCACGGGTCTACAATCAAGGCCCCGGTCGCCGTTTAGAAAGGGTGAAGAAATGCTTAGCTACGTTTGGGCAGAAGATGAAAAAGGCGCCATTGGCTACCAGGGCCGCCTGCCCTGGCACCTGCCAGCAGATTTAGCCCATTTTAAGGCAAAAACCATGGGCCACCCCATGCTGATGGGAAGAAAGACTTTTGAGGCCTTGCCGGGCCTGTTGCCTGGCCGGCAGCATGTCGTCCTTTCCACCAGGAAATTAGACCTGCCAGCTGGGGTTCTACAGCTGAGAAGCGAAGAAGAAGTTTCCGCCTGGCTGAAGGAGCAGGCGGGGGAAGTCTGCGTTATTGGCGGCTCCAGCCTCTTTGCCCTGCTGGCTGACCAGGTTGACAAGCTGGAAGTGACCCGGATCAAGGGAATTTTTCCCGCTGACACCTACATGCCAAACCTTGACTGGGCGGCTTTTGCCCTGGTAAAGAGTGAAGCCCACCAGGCAGACGGCAAGAATAAGTATGACTATGTCTTTGAGACTTACCTGCGTAAAAAATAGCAGGCAAGCAGTGAAAAGTGAGATGTGAGTGTTATGAAAACAAATTTGGAGACGGGCTTGACCGAGGAGGAGGTCGCGCAGAAAAGCGCGGCCGGCAAGGTCAACACCAACATTGATGATGAGTTCAAGACCAACCGGCAGATCATCGTTGAAAACACCTTTACCTACTTCAACTTGATCTTCCTAGTTTTGACCATCCTGCTTTTGATTGCCGGGGATATCCGGGATCTGACCTTTTTGCCGGTGATCATTTTGAACACGATCGTGGGGATCGTCCAGGAAATCCGGGCAAAATCTGTTTTAAGCAAGCTGCAGGTCTTAAACCAGACCAAGCTTTTAGTCCTGAGAGGCGGAAAAAGGCGGCAGGTGCCAATCGACCAGCT
>OGOF01001396.1_pt1 | contig 14845 bp, 9 predicted proteins | sample 1552621 | NCBI WGS metagenome assembly OGOF01 (sample SAMEA2580156, study PRJEB22360) | human gut metagenome | biome: human gut; feature: human-associated habitat; material: faeces | place: Denmark | collected 2008/2010
CCAGCCGATACATTGGATCGTATGCAGGCATTGGTCGATGCCGGAGCAGATGCTATTGTAATTGATACGGCGCACGGGCATTCCATGTATGTAATAGAAAAATTGAAAGAAGCTAAGAAGCGTTTTCCGAATATTGATATAGTAGTAGGCAACATCGCTACCGGAGAGGCTGCCAAGGCATTGGTTGAGGCCGGTGCGGACGGAGTAAAGGTCGGTATCGGTCCGGGCTCCATTTGTACCACTCGTGTCGTTGCAGGTGTAGGTGTTCCTCAGTTGTCTGCCGTGTACGATGTGGCAAAGGCACTGAAAGGCACAGGCATTCCTTTGATTGCCGATGGCGGTTTGCGTTATTCCGGTGATGTCGTGAAGGCTTTGGCTGCCGGCGGTTACTCTGTTATGATTGGTTCATTGGTTGCCGGAACAGAAGAATCTCCGGGTGAAACGATTATTTTCAACGGACGTAAATTCAAGTCTTATCGCGGCATGGGTTCTTTGGAAGCCATGGAGCATGGTTCTAAAGACCGTTACTTCCAGAGCGGAACGAGCGATGTGAAGAAGCTCGTACCGGAAGGCATTGCAGCCCGTGTTCCTTATAAGGGAACTTTGTATGAAGTGATTTATCAGCTGACCGGCGGTTTGCGTGCAGGTATGGGATATTGCGGCGCTGCCAATATAGAGAAGCTGCATGATGCCAAATTCACCCGCATCACCAATGCCGGTGTGTTGGAAAGCCATCCGCATGATGTTGCGATAACCAGCGAGGCTCCGAATTATAGCCGTCCCGAATAAGGATATTCATCCATAAAGATATATGCCCGGAGAGTAAATTATACTTTTCGGGCATTATTTGTTTATGATATTGTATCTTTGTGAACTTGCTTGTTTATTGGTTTTGCCTATTTTAGACAGATGGTTATGATAAGGACTTGTTTGGTGATGATTTTTTCCGGAGTGAGCTGGTTTGCTTTTTCCCAGCAGGACCCGGTGCTGATGCGTGTCAATGGAAAGGATGTGCTGCGTTCTGAGTTTGAGTATTATTATAACAAGGATGCGGCATCGTTTGCTTCCGGGTATGTTGCACCGGAAAAGTATGCGGAGCGGTTTGCAGACTTCAAACTGAAAGTATCTGCTGCCGAGACAGCCGGTTTGGATACGGCTCTTTCGTTTCGTGAGAAGGTTGAAAATTACCGCAACCGGTTGATAAAATCGTATCTGACAGATACGGCTGTCATTGAAAATGAAGTCCGCCGGTTGTATGATAAAATGAAAGCCAGTCATCATGCGGGACGCGTCCGTGTGAGTCATATTTTTAAGTATCTTCCTCAAAATGTATCCGGTCATGCATTGCGTAAAGCTATTGCCGGCATGGACTCCATTTACGAATATCTCCGGAAGAATCAGACACCCGAGGCTTTTGATGCCTGCGTAAAACGTTTTTCTGATGAGAAACAGCCATTTTGGGTGAGTTGGCTGCAAATGCCGGTAGAGTTTGAGAATGTAGCTTTTGAGTTATCGGCAGGCGAAGTGTCCCAGCCTTTTTTTACGCCGCAAGGCATTCATATTGTGAAAGTTATTGAGCGAATGGAAATGCTGTCTTTTGACGATGTGAAGAATGGAATGGAGGTTTGTCGGGCTCATCGCCACGGGACTGATTGGGGAGTTGAAGCACAGGTGGAGAAGCTGAAGAAAGAATATGGGTATGCTCCCGACAAAACGGGTATGGACGAACTGATACGTACAGGACAAACAAAACGTACGCTGTTTACATTGGCAGGAAAGAATTATACAGGAAATGACTTTGTTCGTTTTGCAGCAGCATATCCGGCTGGTATACGCAGGCAGCTGGATGCTTTTGTAATGAAAACTGTACTTGATTATGAAAATGTATGTTTGGAACGGAAATATCCGGAATTACGTTATCAGGTGGAGGAGTATAGGAACCGCTTGTTGCTGGATAAAATCACCGGACAGGAAATCCATAAACGAATCGGGTCAGATGAGGCCAGTCTGCAAACTTATTTTGAAAAACATCGTTCCGACTATCAGTGGAGGGAACAGCGGTATAAAGGTATTGTTCTGCACGGAGTAAGCAAACGTATTGTCAAACAAGCCCGTAAATTTTTGAAGAGTCTGCCGGAAGAAGAATGGAAAGATGCGATTCGCTTGACTTTTAATGCCGGTGCACAGCCTCAGATACAGGCGGAGCAGGGAACATTCGCTTCCGGTGACAATGTATATGTCGATGATTTGGTGTTTAAGGGCAAGGACGCAGCGCCTATGGTGTCATTCCCTTTTACTGCCGTGCTGGGTAAGAAGGTGAAAGCGCCGGATGACTATCGGGAAGTAAAAGACAGGGTGGTTACTGATTATCGGAATTGTCTGGAGAAGCAGTGGATAACCCGTTTGCGCACCTCGGCTAAGGTTGAAATTAACCAAGAGGTTTTAAAAACCGTTAATAATCACTGATGCAACCGATTAAAGCCGTATCTTCGTACCTTAAAATGTAGTAAATATCAGCTGGTAATGCGAACAACCTGTTTGGGACTTTTAATCCTTCTTTTCTGTGGCTCGTGCAAGGAACAGCACGATCATGGAGGGCGAACACCGTTAGTGGAATTGGATGGTAACTTCCTTTACCATGAAGACCTGCAGGCGGTGCTTCCCGCAGGGTTGTCGAAAGATGACAGCCTGTTGTTTGCGGAGCATTACATTCGTAACTGGGCAGAAGATGTGCTGTTGTATGAGAAGGCGCAAAGTAATATTCCCAACAGCGGAGAGATTGACAAACTGGTGGAGAATTACCGGAAGGCGTTGATTATGCATGCATACCAGCAGGCGCTGATAAACCAAACTCTTTCTGAAGAAATTTCGGAAACGGAACTGGCTGATTATTATGAGAAGCATCAAGAGCTTTTTAAGGTGGAGAGTCCTTTGATAAAGGGATTGTTTATCAAAGTTCCCCTCACAGCCCCTCAACTGGGCAGTGTTCGCCGTTGGTACAGGACCGAAAACCGCGAGGCCGTAGAGCATCTGGAAAAATACAGTCTGCAGAATGCCGTGAAGTACGAGTATTTTTATGACAAGTGGGTTCCGATAACCGAAGTGATGGACTTGATGCCGCTGAAAGTGCCCGATGCCGGAGAATATCTGAATAAGAACCGCCACGTGGAACTGAAAGATACGGCTTTTCATTATTTTCTGAATGTGAGCGATTATCGTGCTGTGGGAGAACAGGAACCGTATGAGTTTGCCCGTAGTCAGGTGAAGGATATGATGCTGAACATGAAGCAGGTGAATTTTATGAAGCAGGTGAAAGAAGATTTGTATCAGCGTGCGGAGAAAAAAGATAAAATTAAGTATTATTAGTATAAGATACCAAGAATGAAGATGTGTATGAACTTTAAGTTTGTAGTTTTATTTGCCTTGACGCTGTTAGCCGGTTCTACCGTTTATGGACAAGACAATGTGATTGACGAGGTCGTGTGGGTAGTGGGCGACGAGGCTATATTAAAGTCCGAAGTGGAAGAAGCTCGCATGAGCGCTTTGTACGAAGGACGTAAGTTCGACCGGGACCCCTATTGTGTGATACCGGAAGAGATAGCCGTACAAAAGCTGTTCTTGCATCAGGCGGCACTTGACAGTATTGAAGTTTCCGAATCCGAAGTCATCCAGCGTGTGGATTATATGACAAATATGTATATCAGCAATATCGGTTCACGTGAAAAGATGGAAGAATACTTCAATAAAACTTCCAGTCAGATTCGTGAAACATTGCGGGAAAATGCCCGTGAAGGGTTGAAAGTACAGAAGATGCAGCAGAAACTGGTTGGTGAAATCAAAGTTACGCCGGCCGAGGTGCGTCGTTATTTCAAAGATCTGCCGCAAGATAGTATTCCCTATATACCGACGCAGGTGGAGGTGCAGATAATTACCCAGCAGCCGAAAGTACCTTTGGAAGAAATAGAAAACGTAAAGAAACGCTTGCGCGATTTTACCGACCGTATAACAAAGGGTGAGACCAGTTTCTCTACGTTGGCTCGTATGTATTCGGAAGACCGTGGTTCTGCCATTCGCGGTGGCGAAATCGAGTTCTCCGGACGTGGTATGCTGGATCCGGCATATGCCAATGTTGCTTTCAACTTGCAAGACCCCAATAAGGTCTCTAAAATAGTGGAGTCCGAATATGGTTTTCATATCATTCAGCTGATAGAGAAGCGTGGAGACCGTATTAAAACCCGTCATATATTGCTGAAACCGCATATCCCGGAAGAATCTTTGACAGCAGGTATGGCTCGTCTGGACTCTATAGCCGATGATATTCGTAACGGGAAGTTCTCTTTTGAGGAAGCGGCATCGGTGCTTTCACAAGACAAGGATACACGCAATAATCACGGTTTGCTGCCTAACCCCAATACCAATACCTCCAAATTCGAGATGCAGGAGCTGCCGCCTGAAATTGCAAAAGTGGTAGACAAGATGAAAGTAGGTGAGATTTCTGAAGCATTCACCATGATTCCGCAGAAAACCGGAAAAGAAGAATGTGTCATCGTGAAGTTGAAGAGCCGTACCAATGGACATAAGGCTACCGTTGCCGATGACTACCAGAACCTGAAAGAGATTGTTCTGGAGAAACGTCGGGATGAGATGCTGGACAAGTGGATTCGTGAAAAGCAGAAACACACTTACGTTCGCATCAATGAAAATTGGAGAAACTGTACATTCAAGTATCCGGGATGGATAAAAGACTGATATTTGGTTTGGTATGTTTGTTCGGCGTTTGTTTGTTGAGCGCGCAGGACAGGAAAAGTGAGCCTGACAAGAAAAAGAAACGTGTGGATTTGCTTTACGCCGATGAGGCGCAGGCGGATCAGCAGTTGCGCCCTGATGTGCAGGTGCTGATTGGCTCGGTCAGGATGAAGCACGATAGTATGTACATGTTTTGTGACAGTGCTCTGATTTACGAGAAAATTAACTCTGTGGAAGCATTCGGTAATGTTCGTATGGAGCAGGGAGACACTTTGTTCATATACGGTGATTACTTGTATTATGACGGTATGTCCCAGCTTGCCATGCTGCGTGAGAATGTCCGTATGATTAACCGCAATACGGAACTTACTACGGATAGCTTGAACTATGACCGTCTGTATAATTTAGGATATTACTTTGACGGCGGTACGCTGACCGATGAAGAAAATGTCCTGACTTCCGAATGGGGAGAATACAGCCCGGCAACCAAACTGGCAGTGTTCAACCATGAAGTGAAATTGGTAAATCCGAAGTTTGTCCTGACTTCCGATACGTTAAAGTACAGTACGGAGTCCAAAATCGCTACGATTCTGGGACCTTCCGATATAGTCAGTGATAAGAACCATATCTATTCGGAGCGTGGAGAATACAATACCGTATCCGAGCAAGCAGAGCTGTTAGACCGTTCCATTTTGACTAATGAAGGCAAGAAACTTACCGGAGACAGTCTTTTCTATGACCGCAAGCTGGGTTATGGTGAAGCTTTCGATAACGTACAGATGAATGATACGGTGAACAAGAATATGCTTACCGGCAATTACTGTTTTTATAATGAGCTAACCGGTAATGCCATTGCTACCCAACGTGCCGTTGCTATAGACTATTCTCAGGGTGACAGTCTTTTTATGCATGGTGATACACTGCGTTTGGTAACGTACCACATGAATACAGACTCTGCCTATCGTGAAATGCGTGTTTATCACAAGGTGCGTGCTTACCGCACAGATGTGCAGGCAGTGTGCGATTCTTTGGTTTATAATTCCAAGGATTCCTGTTTGACGATGTATACCGACCCTGTTTTGTGGCATGGTGCGCAGCAGTTGCTCGGTGAGGAGGTAAAGGTCTACATGAACGACAGCACCATCGACTGGGCGCACATCATTAATCAGGCGCTGGCTGTGGAACAGAAAGATTCTATCCATTATAACCAAGTGACAGGCAAGGAGATGAAAGCTTTTTTCCAGGACGGAGATATGCGCCGGGTAGATGTGAACGGTAATGTCCTGATTGTGTTCTATCCGGAAGAGAAAGACAGTACAATGATTGGCATGAACTATGCCGAAGGCAGTTTCCTGCGTATTTATCTCAAAGACCGTAAAATGGAAGAAGCTGCATTGATAGGCAAGTCCAACGGCATATTGTATCCTATGGACCAAATACCGGCCGACAAGATGAAACTTCCTTCATTTGTGTGGTTTGATTATATTCGTCCCTTGAACAAGGATGACATCTTTGAGTGGCGGGGTAAAAAAGCGGGTGAAACATTGCAGAAAAGTGACCGGAAACCTTTAACTTCGCCAAGAGATATGCATATAAAACGAACTAAAAAATAATGCTATGGGAATGTTTGCAATGCGTAAGCCGAGGGGATTTCATCATTCATACATTTATGTAGATGAACGGAAAGAGAAACTGGCCAAAATGGAGGAAGATGCCAAACGCGAGTTAGGCATGTTGCCGGAAAAGGAATTTTCGCCCGAAGATATCCGGGGGAAGTTCATTGAAGGCACTACCCATCTGAAACGTCGTAAGGAAAGCGGACGCAGACCGGTGCATCTGGGGGTGATACTGGTGGTTGTGGCATTGCTGATATATTTGTGGTATGCCATTACCAACGGTATTATCTAATTTTTTCTGTACCCTTTATTTCATACTTTATACTTTATACTTATCATGAGCGATATCATTCATTTGCTGCCCGATTCGGTTGCGAACCAGATTGCTGCCGGAGAGGTGATTCAGCGTCCGGCGTCTGTCATCAAGGAATTGGTAGAAAACGCGATTGATGCAGAAGCCACAGAAATACATGTTTTGGTAACGGATGCAGGAAAGACCTGTATCCAGGTTATTGACGATGGAAAAGGAATGTCCGAAACGGATGCGCGTCTGTCCTTTGAGCGTCATGCCACTTCCAAGATACGTGAGGCCTCTGATTTGTTTGCGTTACGTACAATGGGTTTTCGCGGTGAAGCGCTGGCGTCTGTTGCGGCGGTGGCGGAGGTAGAGTTGAAAACCCGTCCGGCCGGTGAAGAACTTGGTACGCGTCTGGTTATTGCCGGTTCCAAAGTAGAGAGTCAGGAGGCCGTTTCTTGTCCTAAGGGAAGTAACTTTTCAGTGAAGAACCTATTCTTCAATATTCCTGCCCGCCGTAAGTTTCTGAAAGCAAATTCAACGGAATTAAGCAATATTCTTGCCGAGTTTGAGCGCATAGCCTTGGTGCATCCGGATGTTGCTTTCTATCTGTATAGTAATGATGCGGAGTTGTTCAATTTACCTGTCATGCCGTTGCGCCAGCGCATTCTCGCCATATTCGGTAAGAAGTTGAACCAGCAGTTGCTTTCGGTGGATGTAGACACGACGATGATAAAAGTTTCCGGTTTTGTGGCAAAGCCGGAGGCATCCCGTAAGAAAGGTGCGCACCAGTATTTTTTTGTGAACGGCCGTTATATGCGCCATCCATATTTTCATAAGGCAGTTATGGATGCCTATGAGCAACTGATTCCTGCCGGTGAACAGATATCCTATTTCATCTATTTCGAGGTAGACCCTGCGAATATAGATGTAAACATTCATCCTACAAAGACGGAAATCAAGTTTGAGAACGAGCAGGCTATTTGGCAGATACTTTCAGCGGCTGTGAAAGAATCGCTTGGAAAATTCAATGCTGTACCGTCCATAGATTTTGATACAGAGGGCATGCCTGACATTCCGGCATTTGAGCAGAGCCGTCCCATCGAACCGCCTAAGGTGCATTATAATGCGGACTTCAATCCTTTCAAGACTTCCTCTGCCTCTTCTTATAGCAGCGGAGGAAGTTATCCGCGCCAAAGTGTAGAGTGGGAGGGGCTGTATTCCGGTTTGGAGAAAGCAAGTAGAATGAATGAACCTGTCGAGGAAGAGCCGCTTGCTTTCGAGGAGGCGGTTTCCGCTGTAACGGAAGCCGTTGAGCCCGCTTCCCAATCTTCTTCTTTGTATTCCGGTGATTCTTCTTCCATGGAGAAGGGGGCACAGCATTTGCAATTCAAAGGACGTTTTATCCTTACTTCCGTAAAATCCGGCCTGATGTTGATAGATCAGCACCGTGCGCATGTCCGTGTGCTGTTCGACCGGTACATGACTCAAATTCGCCAAAGGCAGGGAGTATCTCAGGGTGTGTTATTTCCGGAATTGATTCAATTACCAGTTTCCGAAGCTGCGGTGTTGGAAAGTCTGTCGGACGATTTGGCGGCAGTCGGTTTCGACCTCAGTCCTTTAGGTGGCGGCAGCTACGCTATCAATGGTATTCCTTCCGGCATCGAGGGGTTGAATCCGGTGGAACTGGTGCGCAATATGGTACATACCGCCATGGAGAAAGGCAGTGACGTCAAGGAAGAAGTCCGGACAATCCTTGCGCTGACACTGGCGCGTGCAGCAGCTATCGTTTACGGACAGGTGCTGAGCAATGATGAGATGTCCAATTTGGTAGACAGCCTTTTTGCCTGTTCCACGCCCAGCTATACGCCTGATGGCCGTACGGTGCTTTCCACTATCAGGGAAGAGGATATTGAAAAGTTGTTCCAGAAATGATGATTTGTACATTATTTATCCATAACAATTAAAAAAATCTTTTTTTCAGAACCTTTTAGTCTTGTCGGCGTTAATTAATCAGTTTGAATGATAAAGAATTTAATTAACCAACTTAACTATTTTAAGGTATATGAAAAAGATTCTAATGTTGCTGGCTTTGGCCGGCGTATCTGCTGCCACTATGGCACAACAAAAACCTGTTGTTGTAGAGCAGGTTGACATTATTCAGGTACAGGATAAGTACCAGGTAATCACAAATCCATTCTGGAGCAACTGGTTTTTCTCTATCGGTGGCGGTGCATCGGTAATGTATGGAGATAACGACCAGCAGTTGGGTGATTTCGGAAAGCGCATTAGTCCCACGATGAATATTTCTGTGGGTAAATGGTTTACTCCGGGGCTCGGATTACGTTTGCAGTATAGCGGCCTTCAGGCAAAAGGCTTTACCATGGATCCCTTTGCTGATTATGTAAAGGGCACTCAGCGTGCGAATGGCTCGTACAAGCAACGCTTTGATTACATGAATTTCCACGGTGATGTAATGTTCAACCTGAATGCCTTGTTTGGCGGATACAACGAAGACCGTGTATATGAAATCATTCCTTATCTGGGTGCCGGTCTCACTCATAACTATACGAAGCCTCACCGTCAGGCACTTGCTCTGAATGCCGGTATCATTAACCGCTTTCGCATTTCAAATGCAATAGACATTAATCTGGAACTTAGTGCAATGGGAACCGAAGATAAATTTGACGGAACAGTTGCCGGTAAGGGGTATGATGGTGTGTTCAGTGCAACGCTTGGTTTGACTTACCACTTCCCGAAACGTGGTTTCAACCGTCCGACGCCACAATTGATTTCCGCTCTTGAGCTGTCTGCCATGCAACAGCAGATAGCTGAAATGGCTGCTGCCAACCAACAGTTGGAGTCGGCCCTGACCGCTGCACAGAACAAACCGGTGGAAGTTACTGAAACTGAAGTTGTCGTTACCGATCCGAATATCGCACCGCGTACCGTATTCTTCAAGATTGGTTCTGCCGAAGTATCTCCGCGTGAGGTGATGAACATTTCTTATCTGGCCAAACAGATGCAAGAGTTCCCGAACACTACCTATACCGTAAACGGCTATGCCGACTCTGCAACAGGTACTCCTGAATTTAACAAAGAGCTGAGCTTGAAACGTGCACAGGCTGTAGTGGATGTTTTGGTAAAGGATTACGGTATCCCTGCCAACCGCTTGAAAATTTCTGCCGATGGTGGTGTCGACAAGTTCGGACAACCGATTCTGAACCGTGTGGTATTAGTGAAATCTGCTAACTAACAGATAAATAGAAAAGAACAAGGGCTGTATCCGCTACCGGATACAGCCCTTTCTTTTATGCCTTGCCGCGCGGAGATTATTCCGCGCTGAATTTCTTTACCTGCTCTGCGATAAGTTCCGCATCATCGAAATAGTTAATCTTCATGGCACGACGCACGTCGTCCAATGTCGCTGCGGCTGTTTCGCGTGCCGCTTCACAGCCTTTCTTCAGCATATCGTAGATAGCCGGAATATCTTTTTCGAATTCCTTGCGGCGGTTACGAATCGGCTCCAACGTTTCCTGCATGATATTGTTGAGGAAGCCTTTCACTTTCATATCGCCTAAACCACCACGTTGATAGTGGGCTTTCAGTTCTTCCAGAGAAGGATAGTCGGGCAGGTAACGTTCGAAGTGTTCGGGGTGGCAGAAAGCGTCCAAATAAGTAAATACGGTATTTCCCTCAATCTTGCCCGGGTCTTGTACGCGCAGATGATCGGGGTCGGTGTACATGCTCTTCACTTTCTTCTGAATCTCGTCGGCTGTATCGGAAAGGTAGATACAGTTTCCCAAAGACTTACTCATCTTGGCTTTTCCGTCTGTACCCGGCAGACGCAGACAGGCTGCATTGTCAGGCAGAAGGATTTCCGGTTCTACCAATGTGTCGCCGTAGATAAAGTTGAAGCGGCGTACGATTTCACGGGCTTGTTCAATCATCGGTTCCTGATCTTCGCCAACGGGAACGGTGGTGGCGCGAAACGCCGTGATGTCCGCAGCCTGGCTGATAGGGTAGGTGAAGAACCCCACCGGAATACTTGTTTCAAAGTTGCGCATCTGGATTTCCGTCTTTACCGTCGGGTTACGTTGCAGGCGCGATACGGTGACAAGGTCCATATAATAGAATGTCAGTTCGCACAATTCCGGAATCTGTGACTGGATAAAGATGGTACTCTTCGTAGGATCCAATCCGCAAGCCAGATAGTCGAGAGCTACTTCGATAACGTTCTGACGTACCTTTTCCGGGTTTTCCATGTTATCTGTCAATGCTTGTGCATCGGCTATGAACACGAACGTCTTGTCATACAGTCCGGAGTTCTGCAACTCCACTCTGCGTCTTAATGAGCCTACATAATGTCCGATATGCAGGCGTCCCGTGGGGCGGTCGCCCGTAAGGATGATTTTTTCTTTTGCCATATCTGTATTGATTATTTTTTCTTCATAAAACGCTGTCTGTTATAATGGAATGCAAAGATACCATTATTTTTATCGAATGCAGTGTATTACTTTAAAAATTAAACAGTGAAAGTACGCTCTGTCGTCCAAACCTCGTTATAACATCCGGGAAGGCTGATGCTTGCTTTTCTGTTTTTATCCCCCCATATCCTTTGGTGTCTGTTTGATTTTTCTTCAAGAAGTATCCTTCCTGCTATATTCAAAGATTGCATTGCGGTAAAAGTAACTATTCTTTTCGGATAAGAAATTTATTCCTTTGATTAATTTGCTCAAATCGTAAATAAGTCGTTTCTTTGCAGAAATTTTAGAGATAACTATGCAATCGCAGGAAAAGAGAAGTACATATAACCTACGTTCGAATGAATTTCATTCGCTGGCTGTCGGTTTCTCTTTTTCCGAAAACGATATTTTTAGTTCTTTGGTAATGCGTTAATCCTTATTCGGGGTAACGCATTTTTTTTGTGCCGGAATGTGAAGAATGAACTTAAATAGACAATAAGAGAATATGGAAAAGAATTTGAAGAAAGTGCTTGTCTTGGGCTCGGGTGCGCTCAAGATCGGTCAGGCCGGAGAGTTTGATTATTCCGGTTCGCAGGCTTTGAAGGCTTTGCGCGAAGAAGGTGTGGGTTCGGTATTGGTAAACCCGAATATTGCTACAATTCAGACATCAGAAGGTATTGCCGATAAAGTTTATTTCTTGCCGGTAACTCCTTATTTCGTAGAAGAAATCATCAAAAAAGAACAGCCGGACGGCATTCTGCTGGCTTTCGGCGGACAGACTGCGCTGAACTGCGGTACGGAACTTTACCTGAACGGTACTTTGCAGAAATACGGCGTGCGTGTGTTGGGTACTTCGGTAGAGGCTATCATGTATACGGAAGACCGCGACCTCTTTGTGAAGAAGCTGGATGAGATTCCTATGAAAACTCCGAAGAGCCACGCTGTGGAAAGCATGGAAGATGCCTTGAAAGCTGCCCGCGAAATCGGATATCCGGTAATGGTACGCTCGGCTTATGCTTTGGGTGGTTTGGGCAGCGGTATCTGTCCGGACGAGGAAGCGTTTGTCAAACTGGCTGAAAGTTCTTTCACGTTCTCCAAGCAAATCCTGGTGGAAGAATCCCTGAAAGGTTGGAAAGAAATCGAATTCGAGGTAATCCGCGACGCCAACGACCACTGCTTCACCGTAGCAAGTATGGAAAACTTCGACCCTCTGGGCATCCATACCGGTGAGTCTATCGTGGTTGCTCCTACCTGCTCGCTTACCGACGAACAGGTGAAGATGTTGCAGGAACTTTCTACCAAGTGTATCCGTCACCTCGGCATCGTGGGTGAATGTAACATTCAGTATGCATTCAACGCCGAAACCAACGACTATCGCGTAATCGAGGTGAACGCCCGCTTGTCCCGTTCTTCTGCATTGGCATCCAAAGCTACCGGTTATCCGCTCGCTTTTGTTGCTGCCAAGATTGCATTGGGTTATACGCTCGACCAAATCGGTGAAATGGGAACTCCTAATTCTGCTTACGAAGCTCCGCAATTGGACTACCTGATTTGTAAGATTCCCCGTTGGGATTTGACGAAGTTTGCAGGTGTGTCTCGCGAAATCGGTTCAAGCATGAAGTCTGTAGGTGAAATCATGTCTATCGGCCGTTCTTTCGAGGAAATTATTCAGAAAGGTTTGCGTATGATAGGTCAGGGCATGCACGGCTTTGTGGGTAATGATAGTGTGGAATTCGAAGATTTGGATCACGAATTGGCTCACCCCACCGATCTGCGTGTGTTCGCTATCGCCCAGGCTCTGGAAAAAGGCTATACAATCGACCGTATCTTTGAGCTGACGAAGATTGCCCCTTGGTTCCTCGGCAAACTGAAGAACATTGTAGACTATAAGAATAAACTCTCACAATATAATAAGGTGGAGGATATTCCTGCCGATGTGCTGCGTGAAGCGAAAGTGCTCGGTTTCTCCGACTTCCAGATTGCACGTTTCGTGCTGAATCCGGAAGGTAATATGGAAAAGGAAAACCTTATGGTACGCGCCCGTCGTAAGGAACTGGGTATTCTTCCGGCTGTAAAACGTATCAATACCGTCGCTTCCGAGCATCCGGAACTGACGAACTACCTTTATATGACGTATGCCGTACAAGGGTATGATGTGAACTATTATAAGAATGAAAAATCGGTAGTTGTATTGGGTTCGGGAGCTTACCGCATCGGTTCTTCCGTTGAGTTCGACTGGTGTTCGGTGAACGCTATCCAGACTGCACGCAAGTTGGGGTACAAATCCATCATGATTAATTATAACCCCGAAACAGTATCTACCGACTACGATATGTGCGACCGTCTGTACTTCGACGAACTTTCTTTTGAACGTGTGCTCGATGTTATAGACCTCGAACAGCCGCGCGGCGTAATCGTATCCGTAGGTGGTCAGATTCCTAACAATCTGGCAATGAAACTCTATCGTCAGTCTGTTCCTGTATTGGGCACTTCGCCTGTTTCTATCGACCGTGCAGAGAATCGTAATAAATTCTCTGCCATGCTCGACCAGCTCGGCATTGACCAGCCGGCTTGGCAGGAACTTACCAGTCTGGAGGATGTGAAGGGCTTCGTTGAGAAAGTAGGCTATCCGGTATTGGTGCGTCCGTCGTATGTGCTTTCCGGTGCTGCAATGAATGTATGCTACGATGAAGAAGAATTGGAGAACTTCCTGAAAATGGCTGCCGAGGTTTCCAAGGAATATCCGGTAGTGGTTTCCCAGTTCCTGCAGAATACGAAAGAGATTGAGTTCGATGCCGTGGCACAGAACGGCGAGGTGGTGGAATATGCCATTTCTGAGCATGTTGAGTTTGCCGGTGTGCACTCCGGTGACGCTACGCTGGTATTCCCGGCACAGAAGATTTACTTCGCTACGGCACGCCGTATCAAGAAAATCAGTCGTCAGATTGCAAAGGAACTCAATATCTCCGGTCCTTTCAACATCCAGTTCCTGGCACGTAACAATGAGGTGAAAGTTATCGAATGTAACCTGCGTGCATCCCGCAGTTTCCCGTTCGTATCAAAAGTCCTGAAACGCAACTTTATCGAAACGGCAACCCGCATCATGCTTGACGCTCCTTACACCAAACCGGACAAGAGTGCATTCGACATCGACTGGATCGGTGTGAAGGCTTCGCAGTTCTCATTCGCCCGTCTGCATAAGGCCGACCCTGTACTGGGCGTAGATATGAGCTCTACAGGTGAAGTAGGCTGCATCGGCGACGACTTCAACGAAGCATTGCTTTCTGCCATGATCGCTGTCGGAAATAGAATCCCGCAGAAGAACGTACTGGTTTCTTCCGGTGCCGCCAAGAGCAAGGCTGAACTGCTGGAACCGTGCCATATGCTGGCAGCCAAAGGTTACAACATCTACGGAACGGCTGGAACGGCTAAATTCTTGAATGAAAACGGCATCTCTGCGACAGCAGTTTGCTGGCCGGACGAACAGGGCGACCTGAACATCATGGATATGTTCAGCAAGCACGTGTTCGAACTGGTTGTCAACATTCCGAAAGACCACAGCAAGCGCGAGCTGACCAATGGCTATAAGATCCGTCGTGCAGCGATCGATCACAACATTCCATTGATCACCAACGCCCGCTTGGCAAGTGCCTTCATCAGCGCTTTCTGTAATATGGACGAAAAAGACATCCAGATTAAGAGCTGGCAGGAATACAAGTAAA
>OGOF01001397.1_pt1 | contig 14841 bp, 12 predicted proteins | sample 1552621 | NCBI WGS metagenome assembly OGOF01 (sample SAMEA2580156, study PRJEB22360) | human gut metagenome | biome: human gut; feature: human-associated habitat; material: faeces | place: Denmark | collected 2008/2010
AAACTCGGTATATTGGCATTATGGCCCTTCGGAAGCGAGATCGTACATAAACAATCGCCCCACGGATGCCTCTCTACCCTGATGAACATCATCTGGTTTTTTATAGGCGGAATCTGGATTTTCCTATCGCACATTTTTTGGGGAGTCCTGTTTTGCATCACGATTATCGGTATCCCATTCGGAATGCAACATTTCAAATTAGCCGGACTGGCACTCACTCCTTTCGGACACGATGTAAAATAAAACCTTTTATCTTACAAACAATATGCTGACTCCGATGACACAATAAATCAAAGATTCTGCCACATTCACCGCCAAAGCCACCTTAGGGTTTTGCATCAAGCGACGAGCTAACCGATCCGCCACAGCAGCTACCATTGAAAAAATCAGGAAAGCCTGAACCATAAAAACAAGCCCTAACAATAACATCTGAGGAATAGGATTTTCTATCCCTTTATCTATAAATTGCGGAAAAAAAGCCAGAAAAAACAAGATTACCTTAGGATTCAATATATTCATCAGTATCCCTTTCCGGTATAGTTTTCCACTGACAGCAGCGTCTCCCGACAACTCGAAATGATTCTCCCGACGGGCCAGAAAAGCTTTTACTCCAAGATACAACAAATAAGCAGCACCGGCAAACTTCAACATCGTAAAAGCTACAGGAGAACTCATCAGCAAAATCGAAACACCCAGACTGACAGCCGTTACATGAGCGATCAAGCCGGTACACAATCCGGCGGCAAAGACCATCCCGGCCTTTCGTCCCCGGGTGATACTCTGTGTAATCACAAAAAGTATATCCGGTCCCGGCATCAAAGTCAGCAGCACTGCCGCACTAATAAATCCCCAAAGGTTCATAACTATAAATCAGATTCTAATTATTTTCAGCTAAAATTAATGCTAATAATCAAAAAAAATTAATTTTGTGAGAATAATTTAATCAATAACCATTAAAATCCATCGATCATGATTTCACTGATTATCCTGGGTATTATTTTCCTGTATGCCATTATATCTTACAATACGCTGACCCGAAAAAGAAACAATGTCGACAACGCTTTCGGTTCGATCGATGTCATGCTGAAAAAAAGATTCGACCTTATTCCCAATTTAGTCGCTACTGTACAGCAATACGCGAAACACGAAGAAGAGACATTTACTAAAATCACAAATTTACGGACGAAGAGTTACGACTCCCTCACAGCTGAAGAAAAAGCAGATTTTGACAAAACATTCACTGCTGCTAAAAATAATTTCTTTATGGTAGCTGAAAACTATCCGGCCTTACGGTCTTCGGAAAATTTCATGCAACTTCAAAAAACACTGAACGAGACAGAAGAACAACTTTCGGCTTCCCGCCGGACCTATAATGCAGCTGTTACGGATTACAACAATTCGGTGATGACCTTTCCATCCAACATCATTGCCAACCTGTTCAGTTTTACCAAAAAAGAAGTATTCGCTATTCCGGAGGAGGAAAAAGTGAATCCGGATGTAAAAAAATTGTTCCGATCTTAATCCACAGTTATGGAACAAAACTTTCAGGATATTTATGAACAATTGCAATCCCGAATCCGACAAGCAGAAGACAAGAGACTGCAATTAAAAGCGAAAGGAACGAAAAACGGGCTGATAGCGGGGGGTATTACCCTTGTGGCAGGAGTTGTCGTCAGCCTGATTATCGGAGGGGGATGGCCGGGTATCCTTATTGCATGTATGCTCGGCTTGATCGTACTATTTTCTTGTATTCAGTCCAAGTCGGGAGAATTATGTGCTTATTATAAAGAAAATATCATCTCGTCCATTATTTCCTATCTTTGCCAGGAAGCAAGTTACCGGCCGGAAAGCGGAATCGCAGAATCGGTCTTTATGAACAGCCGGTTATTCAGCACCTCTCCCGACCGTTATCGCAGTGAAGATCTGATTTGCGGAAAAATCGATAAAACCAGTTTTATCTGTTCGGAAATTATAGCCGAAGAAAAACGGGTCACGACCGATTCCAAAGGCCGCAGGCAGGAACACTGGATAGATATTTTCAGAGGTTTCTTTTTTATAGCCGACTTCAACAAAAACTTTCAGGGCCAAACGGTTGTTTTCCGTAACTCCTGGTTCAAACTCAACCTGGGCAAACAGAGAGTAAAACTGGAAAATCCGAACTTTGAAAAGCAGTTCGACGTATTCTCTACAGATCAGGTAGAAGCCCGATACATCCTCACTCCTAATTTAATGGAAAGATTACTCGAACTCGATTCCAGGTTTCCGGGGAAAATAACGGTAAGTTTCAGGGATTCTTCTGTCATTATCGCCATTCCCGATCAAACGAATCATTTTGAAACCAACATTTGGGAATGCCAGTTGAATACGGATAAACTGAAACGGGAATTCGGGACCTTGGTCAATCTATTTCAAATTATTCATGATTTAAACCTGAATCTGCGTATTTGGACCAAAGATTAACTTTTTATTGATTTATGTTACTAAATATCATTTACTTATTAGCAGGGTTTATTATTTTAGTGTATGGAGCCAATTTGCTGGTCGACGGTGGTGCAGCACTGGCCCATCGGCTGAAAGTACCGAATATCGTTATCGGTCTGACGGTAGTAGCCTTCGGTACCTCGACTCCGGAACTTGTAGTGAATATCATTTCATCGATCGAAGGAAGTTCCGCGCTGGCATTAGGTAATGTTCTGGGAAGCAACATATTCAACATCATGGCAATCCTGGGAGTAACCGCCTTATTCGTCCCTATCGGAATCAAAAGATCCACAACATGGATTGAAATTCCGCTGGCTGTACTGGCAGCAGTTCTTATCCTGATATTGGCGAACGGTGAGCCGGCAGGTATCATCACCCGGGCAGAAGGATTTTGTTTACTTTGCTTTTTTGCCGTTTTTATCGCCTACACCTTATTTATTGCCAAACGGGGTGGTCAGGAAACCGAAGAAGTAAATATAAAACCCTACAGCCTGAAGAAATCCGTACTTTTTATTTTGTTAGGTCTAGCCGGCCTCGTCGGAGGAGGACGCTTATTGGTTGACGGAGCAGTCAGTCTGGCTCAGATGGCAGGTATTTCGGAACGAATCATCGGATTGACCATTATCTCTATCGGAACCCCCCTGCCGGAATTAGCCACTTCCTTGATCGCTGCCCGCAAGAAAAACGCAGATATAGCCATCGGAAATGTCGTGGGTTCGAATATCTTCAATACCTTCCTGATCCTGGGAGCTTCAGCCGGCATATCCCCTCTGAAGGTAACAACGGATAGTGTAACCGATTTATGGGTCAATATCGGAGTTTCCGTCCTGCTGTTTATTTTTGTTTTCACCGGCAAGGGAAGACAGATCAACCGCTGGGAGGGTGCCTTATTTTTAACCCTGTATATCACCTATCTGACTTTATTGATCGTATCATAAAAGACCGGCATGTTTTTTTATACCGTTATGAAAACCCCTATCGTATATCTCTTATTTATAGTCGTTTCATATCTGTCTTGCTCACCTCGTCCCCAGAGCCCGGCCGATATTCACACCGATCTCAGCAACAACAAGATATTACAACTATCCGAACTATTCGACGGAATCCGTTATATTCCTTTGGAAACTCCAGATACCGCTTTGATAGCCAACGTACAAGCAATCACTTATCATAACGGCCGTTATTATCTTATCGCCGAAAACACCCTTTATGTTTTCAACCGCCACGGGCAATACCTTTCCCAGCATAACAATCAGGGACGGGGAGCAAACGAATACAACAGTATCTTCCAGGTAAAAAGTTCCATCGGTGATTCTGTACTCTATGTATCGGGCGATAACGGCAAAGGCCACATCGTCATGGCTTACGACAGGAACGGAAACTACCTGAAAACATTGATACAAAACCGATCCTTCAATATGGAATTTAACGTACTGGAGAATAGTATTATCATTTCGGACGGGCGAACTGTCTCCCTATATGACAAACAAGGGAAATTGGAAAACGAAATTCGGATCAGTCCTTTCGATTCTATCTCTTTCGGTACGAGCAATCATTTATCCGATTTCTCCAGCCAGGAGGTTATATTCAGTTGTCCCGGTAGTGACACCCTCTATTTTTTGGGTAAAAGCGGCATTACCCGTAAAATATCCCTGGATTACGGTCATAATCAAAGCCCGGAGCAATTCAAAAAATCGCTTTCGAACCCGATCACCTTCCCTTATTTTCACAATTTCATTTCCTTAGGTAAAACCGTTCTGGATCTCATCGTTATCGATCAGAAACAATACATGATTCAACTGGACTTAACCCGTCGGACCGCCACTGTATGCGATACCCTTGTCAACGATATCGACCACACAATACCCTATATCCCCCGGGAGATGGTACAAAATCAAGGTTTGATGGTTTTACCGGCCCCGGTTTTCTTTCATTTTATCCAACCGGAACAACTTGCAGCTATCCCCGCCCTTCGTAACCTGACCGAAGATGCTAATCCGGTAATCGTCGTTTTAAATCTAAAATCCTCCTCTTTATAAAACAATAGAAATATTTCTCGTCCTATCTTCACAGGCGAATCACAGAAATCATTAACTTTGTATCTGTGAGAAATAATTGTTTTAAAAAAAACACAAATTTTTTTGACAAAATTTATAAACATATGAAAAAGGGATACATTGTTTTAATCGTTATCGCTGTAGTTGTATTGAGTATTTTCTTTTGGTTTAAAGGAGCTTACAACGGCATGGTCAATATGCGCGAAGCCGTATCGGCCCAATGGTCGAATGTGGAAAACCAATATCAACGGCGCCTGGATCTGATCCCCAATCTGGTCAATACAGTGAAAGGGTATGCTTCACACGAAGAAAATACACTGACCGAAGTAGTCAATGCCCGGGCAAAAGCCACTCAGATGCAGCTGAATATCGACCAGCTCGACGAAGCGGCCCTAAAAAAATTAAGTAACATACAAGGGGAATTATCCTCCGCTTTATCCCGATTGATGGCTATTTCTGAAAATTATCCGAATCTGAAGGCTAACCAAAACTTTCTTGATTTGCAAGCCCAGCTCGAAGGAACGGAAAACCGGATAGCAGTAGAACGCCGGAAATTCAACGATGTCGCCCGCAGCTACAATGCTTTCATCCTGCAATTCCCCAGAAACCTGGTAGCCGGAATGTTCGGATTCACCTCCAAACCCTATTTTGAAGCCAATGCAGGAGCTGAAAATGCTCCTAAAGTAGAATTTTGAGCAATGAAACCATCCGATTTTTTCACCCCGGCTCAGAAGACCGCTATGGTTGCCGCCATCCGGCAAGCAGAAAAAGATACTTCCGGCGAAATCCGGATCCATTTCGAAAATCATTGCCGGAAGAATGTACTCGACCGTGCAGCCCAGGTCTTTGCCGACTTGAAAATGCATAAGACAGCCTTGCGGAACGGTGTACTGATTTACGTCGCATTAGAAGATAAACAATTGGCGATATTGGGAGATGCAGGGATCAATGCGAAAGTGCCGGACCATTTTTGGGATGACATAAAAAACAATATGATAGAAAAATTCAAATCAGGACAGATTTGCGAGGGAGTTTGCGAAGCTGTCCTGACTGCAGGACAGCAGCTAAAAGCTTTTTTTCCCTATCAGGCAGACGATGTCAACGAACTGTCGGACGATATCTCATTTAAAAATTAAACATGAAACGATCAGTCCTTATTTTCTTTATATGCATTACTTCCTTTTTACAGGCTCAGGATCTACCCGAACCGATGCGCCCCAAACGGATAGTCAATGATTTCACTCAGCTGTTCAGTCCACAGCAACAACAAGCATTGGAGCAAAAGTTGAGAAATTTTAACGACACTTCTTCCACCCAGATCGCAATAGTAACCGTACCCACCCTACAAGGCTACGCCCCCAGCGATTATGCCCAGCGTTTAGCTGAAAAATGGGGAGTCGGCCAAAAAGGAAAAGACAACGGAGTCTTACTTCTGATCAAGCCCAAGAGCAGGACAGAAAAAGGACAAGTAGCCATTGCCGTCGGATATGGATTGGAAGGAGTCATTCCGGATGCCATCGCTTCGAGAATCATCCGGAACGAAATTATACCTGAATTTCAACAAAACAATTATTACCGGGGAATTAACAAAGCGACAGATGTACTCATGCAGCTTGCCGGTGGGGAATTTACAGCCGAACAATATGCCCGCAAAAACGGAAATGGCAGTGCCGAAGTGATCATCATTCCTATCTTGATCCTATTTCTCCTGCCTCTGTTTTTCCGAAGAAAAAAAGGGTATACCACAGGTAGCCATGGAAGTGGAGGAATCCCTCCCATATTTTTCGGAGGTTTCGGCGGTGGTGGCAGCAATTTCGGTTCTTTCAGCGGAGGTAGCGGAAGCTTCGGAGGTTTCGGCGGAGGGAGTTTCGGCGGTGGCGGGGCCAGTGGAAGCTGGTAAAACGATAAATACAGATAATGCAAATACCGGACAGTACCATATGTTCACTCCTCAATCAAGGCGAGGAGAAAGGCATGGAATATTTGTTTACCAGATATTACAAGCCTTTGGTACTATGGGCGGCTTCTTTCCTGAACAACATTCCCCAGTCGGAAGATCTGGTACAGGACTTTTTTATCCGTTTATGGGAAAAAAGGACCCAAACCTCACTACAAGCAACCACCTTTAAATCTTTTCTTTACACTTCTGTACGCAATCTGGCATTCGACCGGATGGAAAAAAAAGATCCCCTGCGCCATGCTACCGATCTGAAGTCTTCCGACAAAGCCTGGGAAGAATACGATACCCTGGAAGAAGAAGTATTGGCCCGGGTCAAAAACGAAATCGATAAGCTTCCCGAAAGAAGCCGTCAAATCATGCAATGTATCTATTTACAAGGATTACATTATAAAGAAACTGCAGCTAAACTAGGCATTTCTATCGCTACGGTGAATACGCTTTTAGTCAACGCCCTCAAAAAAATTCGTCAGGCCTATCCCGATATAACCCAAAATATCATCCTGTTTTTGCTTTTATCCGACAAAAAAAGATAAAAAACCAAAAACACAAAAGATTAAATTCCAATTCATTATAATTATTTTTTCAACTATTTCAAAAAAAGTTGTCTTTTCCATTCAATGAAAATTAATATTTTCCCGTACTATGGACAAATGCAACCGATATGCTAAATCAAGACAACATCGATCAATTACTTTTAAAGCATCTCTTACAGGAAACGCCGTAGAGGAAGAACAGCTTCTGAAAGAATGGTTGGGACACGATCCTGAACATCAAAGGTACTTCGAAAGATTCCGTCGGCATCACATTCACCTTCAGGCTGCTATCCAATCCGGCCGTATTCAAGGTCAATATATTGAATTTGCATCCCGTCTGAAACGGCGTCATATCCGCCGTCTTTTTATCCGAGTTGCAGCCATCGCCCTGATTCTGCTCGGAGGCGGACTTTCCTTTTACCTGATCCATACCCCTTCACTGATTCCGACTTTAGCCGAAGTTCCGATTCATCCGGGTTCGTCAAAGGCGATTCTGCATCTTTCTTCCGGAACTGCGATTCCCGTAAACACCACTTCGCAGGAGTTAAAGGAAAAAGATGGAACACTAATCCGTATTTCCAATGAAGGAGTCTTGAATTACGCAGAATCAGCCAACATTTCGACTGCAAACCTGATAAACCGACTCGAAATCCCCAGAGGTGGAGAATTCAAAATCAAACTGGCAGACGGGACCGAAGTATGGTTGAATGCAGAGACAGAACTCCGATACCCAACGGTTTTCTCAAGCCTGGAAAGAAGAGTAAAACTTCAGGGAGAAGGCTATTTTAAAGTTGCTAAAAATGAAAAACAGCCTTTTATTGTCGAAGTCGGCGATATTGAAGTCAAAGTATATGGTACCCAATTCAATATCAGTACTCAAAATAAAGACAACATCGAAACCGTTCTGGTCAGCGGTAGCGTCAGTATCCGCCACCACGACCAGGAGACTCACCTAAACCCTTCCCAAAAGGCAGCCTATACCTCCTCCGGGAAACTAACGATTGAAGAAGTGGATGTTTTACCTTATATCACCTGGAAAGACGGAAATTTCATGTTCCAAAACGAGTCCTTGGAATCGGTCATGAATAAATTAGCCAGATGGTACGATCTGGACGTATTCTACCTCAACGAGCAAACTAAAAATATTCACCTGTCAGGTATGATGACCAGATATAAAGAGGTATCGGAACTTTTCCACTATTTTGAAAAAATTTCCACCGCCCGTTTCATCATCAAAGGCCGGACCGTGACGGTAAAATAAATGTTCGTTTATTCAAAATAAACAGCCGGGAATGTACCACCATTCCCAGCTGCAATCAGATAAAAAGACAGCGGACAAAGCTAACTGTAGGCTGTCGGATTGTTTTACCTTAAAATACAAATTTATGGAATGTAAACGAATCTTTGTCCTTTCGGACTTAAAAAGATTAAAAATTGTCAGGATTATGAAGTTATTCTCAATTTTTATGCTGGTATTCACCTTGGGAGGTTTTGCTTCCGGATACTCTCAAAAGCAAGTCGTCACTTTGAATTTAAAGCAATGTGACGTCAATACGCTATTACAGGAAATCTGGAAACAAACCGGGTTGCGGTTCGTTTATAACGAACAGGATGTCGCCCGACTAAAACGCTTTGACGTTAACGCCCAACAGAAGCAAGTAGACGAAATTTTAGACCATATCTTCAAAAACACGCCTTATCAGTGTGCTTATGAAAGCGACGTTATTTATATCACCCCTCGTCCGGTAGGCGATCTTCCTCAAGTCAAACAGGAAAGAGTGAAACTTTCCGGTAATATCAAAGACAAAAACGGAAATGTTTTACCGGGAGTAACGGTCTTCATCGGTAACTCGGACATTGGTACTTCTTCCGATATCAATGGTAACTATCAGCTTGCCATCCTCAAAGGTAATGCGGTGGAAATCGTCTATTCTTTTATCGGAATGAAAAAAGTCACCTATAACTTTCCGGCAACGGAAGATGTCCGTCATAATGTCGTCATGGAAGAAGATCAGGTTGAATTGCAAGACGTTGTAGTTATCGGTTACGGAAGCAAGTCGGCAAGAAACCTGACCAGTTCCGTATCGTCGGTCAAAGCGAAAGACCTGGAAAAATATGCCAACGGAGCCACGACTTTCGACAACATGCCAGGTGGAGCAGTGAAGGGGGTATTGGTCAATCAAAACTCAGGAGAACCAGGTGCCAAAGCAACTTTAAACATCCGGGGAATCACTTCCCCGTTAAAATCGCAAAACAATAATGAACCCTTGTATGTCGTCGACGGTGTACCTTTCTTTGTCGAGCGCAGCCTGAATATGCTGAATCCGCTTTCAACTCTTTCCCCCAACGACATCGAAAGTATCGACGTATTGAAAGACGCTGCCGCAACAGCTATTTATGGTTCCAGAGGAGCCAACGGAGTAGTCATCATCAAAACCAAGGACGGTCACCGCAACGAACAAATGAAAATCAGTCTGGGATATACCTTGAGTGTCGGTAACCAAATTAAAAAATTCAAACCATTAAACACAACTAAATTTAAAAATCTCCAGGAATTAATCATTAAAAATACACTCGGAGCCATCAACAAAGCACAAATCACAGACGATAATATCATATACGGCCAAATCTATCCTGCAATCGATTATATGGCCAATACTTCCTATGATAATTACGGAAATATGATATTCGACGGATTAAAAGACGAGGCTTTCGGTGAAGAAAATACCAATTGGGTAGATGAGACCAATAATAAGAATGCACTGACTCACATGTATAATCTGGCTATCCGCGGAGGTGGAAAATTATCCAATTACTCCTTTTCTTTCAATGCAATCGACCAGGAAGGTTTGTTTATCAACGACGATATGCAACGTTACAACAGTCGTCTGTCCTTTGACTCGGATGTCTCGAAACGCTTCAAAGTAGGAGCAGCCCTGGGTTATACAATGACCAAACGCCATAGCGGAGCTGCAGGCGAAGAAATGGGTATTACCCGAGAATGGAATGTCAGACCCGATGTACCCGTATACGATGAAACGGGAGAATTATACCGCATCGACGGAACTCCGACCTGGGGTTTCCCCGTAGGTTTAGCCAATCCAGTCGCAAACCGGCAAAATAAAAACAAAAAAGAATCTTATCAATTCCTGGGAAACAGTTATCTGGAATACAAAATCTTCAACGGTTTGAAAATCAGAGGAGATATCAATATCTCTATGTTTCAGGATCAGTATAGTAATTACAACCCGCTGGTCGCCCAAGACGATTGGGGAGGCGGAGGCATGTCCACCCTTCAGGACGACCGCAGCAAAGCCGCCAATACTTCGATCAACTTCAGGGCCGACTATAATTTCCAGATAGAAGACCATTATTTCAGCTTTATGGTCGGCTATGGTTGGGACCGTTCTTTTAGTGAATATACTTCGCATTACTACATGGGCTTCCCGGATGATGAAGTCCTGAATAATGCGGGGTCTGCAACAGAAACACACTGCATCGGAGACGCAAAGTCCAAAAGTGCCCTCAATTCCATTTATGCCCGTGCCAGCTATAATTATCTCGACAAATATCTGGCAGAAATCAATTTCCGTTCCGATGCCTCTTCCAAATTCGGCCCCGGTAATCAAAGAGGTTATTTCCCTTCTATATCCCTGGGATGGCGGATGAGCAGCGAAAATTTCATGGCCGATACAGAAAAAGTCGACGATCTGAAATTACGTTTCAGTTGGGGACAAACCGGTTCTACCAACATCGACGATTTCGTCTACAGACAATTTTATGAAAAAGGCAATCCTTATATAGGACAATCGACTCTGACTCCCGGTTTATTACCTAATCCGGATATCAAATGGGAAAGAACATCCGAATTCAACGGTGGATTAGATTACGCTTTCTTCAACCACCGCCTGTTCGGTAGCATCGACGGATACTATCGTTACACCAAAGGTGCATTGGCTCCTTCCCCCTATCCGCTCGAATCAGGTTCCACTTCCTATACGTCCAACTTAATCGACCTCTCCAACAAAGGCGTTGAGATTGAAATCGGCGGGGATATTATCCGTACAGCCGACTGGACCTGGACCTCGAAATTCAATATAGCCCTGAACCGGAACAAAATCGAAAAACTCAATGGAGCCGAGCTTTCCAGTAACGATGTCGATACCTATATAGAAGGTCAGCCTGCCGGCGTTTTAAAAGGATATATCGTCGAAAAAATATTCCAAAACGACGATGAAGTAGTTACTCTAAATAAAACAGCCGTAGCTCGTGGAGCGAATTATTACCAGGAAAAGTCGACCGGTATGGGTGACTTCAAATACAAGGACCTGGATGGGAACGGTTATATCGACAGTAAAGACCGGGAAGTTATTGCTACTCCTCAGCCTAAATTCTTCGGAGGATTTTTCAATTCGGTCAATTACAAAAATTTCAATTTGTCGTTCGTTTTCCAATTCTCCCAAGGAGCTAAAGCTGCTGTTTATAATATGATGAGCGATATGTATGGGTATATTGGAAATAACATCTATCCCGAACTCTATGGGAAAACCTGGAGTCCCGAAAATCCCGATGCTCGTTATGCACGTCTGGTTTATACCGATCCTTCCAAAAACTCTCGTTTCTCCGATCGTTACATTTACGAAACATCGTATTTACGCTTAAAGAATATTACTTTCTCTTATAATTTACCACAGAATTTCCTGAAGAAAATCAATGTACAATCGGCCATGTTATTTGTCAGCGGCTCTAATATCTGGACCGTGACCCAATGGCCGGGTATCGATCCGGAACTGATCAGTAGTTTCACTACTTCACAGATGACCCTGAATGAAGATCCCTATCCATTGAGTAAAACATTTACCTTAGGTGTTAAAGTTGAATTTTAACGATAAAATCTCATACTATGAAAACAACATATATTATTTCTACCTTATTTCTCTCTGTATTGATTTGGGCATGTGACCTGATGGGAGACGTAGATAAAGTAAAACCTTATTATAAACTGGAAGACCAAACCGCAATACGGAATGCCCAGAGTGCAGAACAGGTGTTACGCGGGGTATATACCCAATGGAGGGCCATGAGTCTTTGTAACTTCCGAAGCCATATCGGCCTGCTCGCCGGTTCATTAGCACTCTCGGGTAGTGGTGGATTGGCAGGAGAAACCGGTTTCACCGACAACAATGTACTGGAAGACAATAGTATCATCGGAAATGTCTATAATAATTTATATGATGTAATCAACGCGGCCAACTTTATGATCGAATTTTTGGAAAACAATACGGTAAAAGACCTGGACCCTGCGAGACGTATGGAAATATTAGGCGAAGGCTATTTCAACCGGGCCATGGCTCACTTTATGTTGTTACGCTATTTCGGGCAATTTTACGATACCGATTCTCCATATGGTATCGTCCTGTCCGACAAACCTTACCGGGAACCGTTAGCAAAGGCCCGCTCGACTGTAGCTGAAAGCTATAAATTTATCGAATCGGATCTCGATTCAGCTATATTATATGCTCCGGACATGCCTATGAGTAATTATACGCCCACTCATGCGCAGGCCGGAAAAACAACCGCACAAGCCCTGAAAGCAAAAGTATTACTAAGTAAAGGAGATTACGTAAATGCAGCCCTACTGGCCGATGAAGTGATTCAAACAGCCGGCAACTACGGATACGGGCTGGTTGACTTTATGAGTATCTTCAGCGATATGTTCGATTCTCCTGAAGTGCTGTTCGCTCCTTATGTCTCCAACTATGAAGAACAATGTAGTTTCATTTTAGACCGGACAACTTATAGTTCTTATTCTCAAAAAATAGCCGATGCGATGGATCCCACTCCAGGGAACAAAGAAACAGGAGAAGGTTACGATCCCCGTTTTGCCGCCCCGTTTCTTACACCGGACGTCATCACAACTTCTTTCAAAAACGGGAAATATCCTCACAGTACCAATGATGACGGCAAGAGCAATACCTACTACTTCCTGCGTTTGGGAGAAGTATATTATATCCATGCAGAAGCGGAAGCCCGGCAGGGAGGCAATCATCTTGCGGCAGCCCGTACCAGTCTGCAAACCGTTTTGGATGCCCATGTCCCGGGAGTATATGACGTGAGTACTATTCCTGACAACCAGCTTTTAGAAATGATCCGCCAGCACAAATGGATCGACCTGCTTTTTGAAAACCAGGAAGAGTGGTACGATATGATCAGGTATTATAAACACGGCGATTTAGACATCACCACCATACGCCCGAATATAAAGTCGGATAAACAATTGATCCTACCCATCCCGCAATCGGCCAAAGCAGGTAACAACTTACTCATCGAAAACCCTTAAATCCCCAAAAATGAAAAATCTGTTAACTGTGCTATTCCTTGTTCTGGCAATTCAGTATTGCCAGGCACAAAATAAATCTTTTCACATCACCGGCTCTATCCAAGGCCCATGTGAAGGGATGGTTTTCAAACTGTTGGATAATAGCTATCCTCCTCAAACAATTGCAACAACGGTCATTAAAGATCATTGTTTCGAATTGACCGGGGAAATTCCGGCACCCGGCTTTTATCGTTGGATCATCGATACGACTCCCGTAGGGAAAAAATCCTCGGAAGCCAACTGGTTGGCCGGCAATTTCTATTTGGAAAATTCGGATATCACTTTCCAGGGAGATATCCATACTTTACCCACTTATTACTGGAATCCGGAACGTAAAGGTAAGATGATAATCCAGGGTTCGGAGACAGAAGATCTGTATCAGTCATTCAAAACTTCTATCCAAGAACTGAGTAAAGCCAGGAATCAGGCAGACGGCGAATACCTCGAGCAATATCACCGTCCGGCATTAGACAACATCTTCAATACCGAGGAGGGCATTCGCCTGGCCCGCCGGATCTCCGAACTGGATCGGCAGATCATTCAGGCCACGATCCGATTTATCAAACAAAATCCGGCTTCTGTAGTGGCTCTCGATCAAGCCGGTTATTTCCTGCTCGGAGAGATCGACTTAACCTCCGGTCAGATCGAAGATCTGCAAAATACACTTTCCGGGGTTTGGTATTCGCCGGGGAAATTGTCCCCGTATGACCGAATTCAAGGAAAAAGCAGAGATGGCCAAAAAAATCGCTATAGGAGCCCCGTTTCAAGACATCGAACTCACCGATCCGGAAGGGAAAAAAGTAAAATTATCCGAATGCCTTCCAACCGGAAAATATGTGATGCTCGAATTCTGGGCATCCTGGTGCGGCCCCTGCCGGGGTGAAATTCCTCATCTGAAACACGTCTACCAGAATTACAAAGACAAAGGATTCGAGATCATCAGTGTCTCGATCGATCAAAAGAATAAAGATTGGCAAAAAGCCATGAAAGAAGAAAAGATGCCCTGGATACAATTAAATGATCCGCAAGGAGAAAACGGACCGGCCATACAAGTATATAATGTGACCGGAGTACCCCATTGTATTCTGTTGGACAAAGAAGGTAAAATATTCAAAACCAATATGCGGGGCGCATACCTGGACGCCGCATTAGAACAATTAATTCCTTAATACGATGAAAAAATATTTTTAGCTTTTTTATGCAGCAGTAGTTTAGTCGCTTGCCAAACTAAATATGACGGTTATATCCTCAACGGTAACATCGGGGGAAACAGTGAAGGCATGAAAGTACAGTTAGTAAACGAAGCCGTCTATCCTCCGGTCACCATCGACAGCACGGTTATTAAAAACGGCAGGTTCCAATTGAAAGGTAAAGTCGACCGTCCCGGTATGTATCAATTAATCATCGACAAAACCGGCCAGGATGACCCGT
>OGOF01001398.1_pt1 | contig 14835 bp, 11 predicted proteins | sample 1552621 | NCBI WGS metagenome assembly OGOF01 (sample SAMEA2580156, study PRJEB22360) | human gut metagenome | biome: human gut; feature: human-associated habitat; material: faeces | place: Denmark | collected 2008/2010
TACTCGCTCGTGTTCTTCACACTGGCGTTCCTGTTCGCCCAGCATCCCGAGAAACTCTCCAAAGTGCTCGGCCGATTCATGGGACCGTTGCTGCTGGTGCTCATTGCTGTCCTGTTCATCGCCTGCCTGATCCACGGCATCGGCATCCCGGCCAACCCGATGGGCGACTACTCCACAAACCAGATCGCACGCGGCTTCCTCGACGGCTACCAGACCATGGACCTGCTCGCCGCGCTCTACTTCGGCATCGTGATCTCCGCGAATATCCGCGCCCAACAAGTCGATGACGAATCGCAAGTGCAGAAGGAGACCGCGTATGCCGGGCTCGGCACCGGCGTACTGCTGATCGTGATCTACGGCGCGCTGAGCTACGTGGGCGTGGTGTCCGGAGCCATCGTCACCATCGACCCCACCAAAGACACGGGCGCGACCGTGCTCACCAACCTCACCTCATCCCTGTTCGGCACGTTCGGTACCGCGTTCCTTGGCGTCGTGTTCGTCATCGCCTGCCTCAACGTATGCACCGGACTGATCGGCACCTGCGCCACCTACTTCCATACTCGGTTCCGGACCGTCGCCGGCCGAACGTTGAGCTACCGCACTTGGCAGGTCATCTTCACCGTGTTCAGTTTCATCGTGTCCAATGCCGGGCTGAGCGCGATCATCAAGGTTTCCGTGCCGGTGTTGTCCGCACTGTATCCGATCGCCATCGTGCTGGTACTGCTGACGCTGACCCACAAGTCGCTCGGCGCGCGATTCCCGCGCGTCTATTTCTGGACTGTGCTGCTGGTGGGCATCGCATCCGGTGCACTGCTGTATGCCAACGGCAATCTGGAGCTGGCCATCAACACCCTGTTCTTCAACGAAGACGGCGGCATGGTGGCCAAGTTGTCGGACAGCAGCAATGTGGGCATCCTGATCTTTCTGGTGATGCTGGGCATTCTGGTGGCCCTGATGAACAAGGCCGGCGGCTCGGCCGCCTTTGGCCGCTGGGCCTCCACCCACATCCACACCCGGGCCGGGGCGCAGTTTGCCACCCTGATTCTGGGCGTGCTCATTTTTGTGGACGACTACTTCAACTGCCTGACCGTGGGCTCTGTGATGCGCCCCGTGACCGACCGGCAGAAGGTCTCCCGCGCAAAGCTGGCCTACCTCATTGATTCCACTGCCGCTCCGGTGTGCATCATTGCGCCGGTGTCCAGCTGGGCCGCCGCCGTTACCTCCAGCGTGCCCGAAGGCTCCGGCATCAACGGCTTTACCATGTTCCTGCGCACCATTCCCTACAACTATTACGCCCTGCTGACCATTGTGATGAGCCTGTTCCTCATCTTCACGGGCACGGACTACTGCTCCATGAAGCAGCACGAGGACAACGCCCGGGCCGGTGACCTTTTCACCACGGCCGACCGCCCCTACGGCGACGATGTGGATACTGAGGACGATGCCCACGGCCATGTCATTGATCTGGTGGCCCCGGTGCTGGTGCTGATCGTGGCCTGCATCTTTGGCCTGATCTACACCGGCGGCTTCTTTGAGGGCGTGGACTTCATCACCGCCTTCTCCGACTGCAACGCCTCCGCCGGTCTGGTGCTGGGCAGCAGCATTGCCCTGATGTTCACCTTTGTGTTCTACCGTGTCCGCAGCGTGATGACGTTCCAGGATTTTGCCGCCTGCATCCCCGAGGGCTTCAAGGCCATGGTCAGCCCCATGCTGATCCTGACCCTGGCCTGGACGCTTTCCGGCATGACCAACCTGCTGGGTGCAAAATATTACGTTGCCAACCTGCTGGGCGGCTCCGCTGCCGCCCTGCAGTACCTGCTGCCGGTCATCATCTTCCTGGTGGCGGTGTTCCTGGCCTTTGCCACCGGCACCTCCTGGGGCACCTTCTCCATCCTGATCCCCATTGTCTGCCACGCTTTCCCGCAGGGCGAGATGCTGGTGGTCTCCATTGCGGCCTGCCTGTCCGGCGCTGTGTGCGGCGACCACTGCTCTCCCATTTCCGACACCACCATCATGGCCTCTGCCGGTGCGCATTGCAGCCATGTGAACCATGTTTCCACCCAGCTGCCCTACGCCATTACCGCCGCTTCCTGCTCCGCCGCGTGCTATGTGATCACCGGCCTGACCCAGATGTTCCTGGGCAGCAGCGCCAGCCTGTGGACCTCGCTGATCCTGCTGGGCGTTGCCATTGTGCTGGAGCTGGTGGTGCTGAACATTCTGCGCGTAAAGCTGGGCAAAAAGACCAAAGCGTGATATACTAAAGGAAATTGAGTGTTCGAAGGGAGACCGTACCATGCTGGAAAAAGCATTCAACGATGTCTATACCAAGTTCAAGCTCCATTTCTACCAGAACGTGTTCCAGCGCTTTGCCACCCGTGAGGCGACCTTGACCACGGTGGAATCCTTTTGCATGGAGGGCATTATGGCCATGGGGGAGCCCACCATTGCGGAGTTTTCCCGGATGATGCAGATCTCCACCCCCAACGCGGCGTATAAGATCGGCTCGCTGGTGCGCAAGGGCTATGTGGAAAAGATCCAGTCCACCACCGACCGCCGGGAGTATCACCTGCGGCCCACCCAGAAGTATATCGACTACTACAACATCAGCTACTCCTACCTGAGCACAGTGGTCCAGCGGGTGAACAAGCGCTTCCCCAAAGAGGACGTGAAGAAGCTGGAACAGATGCTGACCATCATCAGCAACGAACTGATGCCCGAGCTGAACCTGGAAAACAACCCGGAGGCTCCGGAGGAAAAGAAAACCGCGCGCTGAGCCGCACCCTTCCGGAAACCCCGGAAGCCCATGCGCCGCCCCGCGCAGCCAGACAGGACTGCCCCACAGAGATGTGGAGCAGCCCTGTTTTTTTCTGCCGGAACGGGCCGTGCGGCCAACAAAAAAAGCCCCGGAGGGCTTGCGGGACCCTCCGGGGCGAGGCAGCGGCGTGCGGGCCCGCTGCCTCAGGGGATAGCGATTGACAGGAGATTCTGGGAAGTAACTTTTTGGGGGATTACAAAGGAATGTGATGCATGGCCCAAAGGGTCAGCGGGGCGTTTGCCCGGGGCCTTTGGGGGTTGGGGTTCAGTGCTGGGACTTGTAGAACATGGCCTTGCGCTTGCGCTCCATCCAATATCCCGCTGCAGACAGCACCATGCCTGCGCCCAGCATCAGGTCTGCCAGCCAGCCGCTGGTGCCGGTCTGGATCAGCTTGGCATCCTGCACCGCCGGGAGCACCGGGGTCTCAGGAGCGGGGGCCGGAGTGGGGGCCGAAGTGGGGGCGGGGTCAGGTCTTGCATCCTGCACCACGGGCAGCACCGGGGTCTCGGGGGCGGGGGCGGGCTTTGCGTCCTCCACCGGCGGCAGTTCGGGGGAATCGGGGCCCGGGTTCACGGGCGGCACCACGGTCTGGGTGTAGCCCTTGATCCACACATCCCGGCTCTCCTGAGAGGTAAAGGTGTAGTGCACTTCCGCATCCTGCTTGGTGGTCACTACCATCTGCTCTGCCTCAAACGGCACGGGGTTGCCTTCCTTGTCCTTCTCGGTGTGGTACACGTACTTGATAAAGCCGCCTTCCTTTGTGCCTGTGCCATCACCCTTAAAGATGTTCCGGATCAGGTTGGTAAAGCTCTTGTAGTGGCCGGTGCCGTGGCCTTCAACCTTAGTCTCCTCGGTAATGGGGGTTACGGACTCGGACTTATCGTACAGGTACTTTACCGTCTCCTGACTGCCGCCCAAATCCGTTCTCTTTTCCTCTGTTTGCTGAGTAGTCACGGTGGTCATCTGGGTGAGCTTCATGCTGCGGTGGGTGTAGTCTGTCGACGTGCGGATGCTGAGGGGAGCAAAGATGTTTTTGACCTTGGATTCGGTCTCGCCCACCACCTTGCCTTCCTTCGTCTGAACCAGCCTGGAGATCATCAGGTCGTAGCCGCCGACGTACTCCCAACTATCGTTCGGCCGGTTGTAGGTCCGGTTGATGCAGGTGTTGGCATCCCGGGTCATATAACCATAGGCAGTCATTTCGGCGCTCTGGGTGTAGACCTGATAACCACTCTTGCTGTCACTGTTGGAACCGGAAGGCCCGATCTCCACAATGTAGGTCTGCTCGACATTCTCTCTGAATGCTTTCTTCTTCGACTCGCTAAGGCTATTGTAGTAGGCAGTCTGTTTTGTTTCATTCAGATAGGCATTGAATGCTTCATTTCTTGCCCGGTCTTTGTCCTTCGTATTCCACCGGCTCTCCTTGAAACCAAAAAATGTAACCTCGCCGGTGCCATCCTTCACCGCATCGTAGAGCACTGTGCCGGTGACCTTGTAGAAAGCACTCTTGTCAGGATTATTGTTATCGCCGCGGTCGTACTCGTAGTGGCCCGGGCCCTTTCCACCTTCGTTGTCGAAACTGACCTTTTTTTTCAGACCCACGTTTGTGTTGCCCTGGCGATCTACCAGATTATCGGCATTGTAGTTCCACTCCAGGGTCGGGTTGACCAGCACGCAATCCGTGGATGTGCCGTCCTGCTTCTTCAGCTGTGCGCCGGATGCAAGGTCCAGGTGCTCGATGTAGGTAGCGCCCTTTTCCTTCTTATAGACCGGTGTTCCATCCCAATCCCTGTAGCCGAAAAAGTAGTAAACCCTGCTCTTGTCTACCTCCGTGCCGTCCTCTTTCACGAAGACGGTCGTTCCAGATTCGCCAGCGTAGTAGTTGGGCAGTTCGTCCTCGTACTTGGTTCCTGCATTGACCGTGACCATATGCGTCTTTGCGGCCTCGGCCTGCGCCTTCAGGGCGGCTTTCAGCTGCTCCGGGGACATATCAGCCTGCGTGACGTGTTTCTCGATATACTCGATGACCTTCGTCTTGACGGTCTCGTCTGTATCCGTGATCTCAATGTCACCGACAAAGAGGGTCTTGTCTTTTCCAAGCTCGTTCTTCTTCGCCACGATCTCGGCCCACAGGTCATCATAGGCTTTCTGCAGAGTTGCCTCGTCCGTGACCACCACAGTCTTCTGCACCGATGTAGCCTCGCTGCGTTCGATCTTCAGGGTGCGCTTTTTCAGGTTGGTGCAGTCAACCGTAACAGGGGCACCGTCCTTCGTAAAGGTGGCGGTGGTGCGGTCAGCGTTCAGCGTAATTGCGCTGGCATCAACCTTGAACCTCTTTGCCAGCATTGCCTTGGCTTCATCGTCAGTCAGCTTTTCATTCGTCTGAGTCTGTTCCGTAGCGGTATAGGTGACCGTTTTGCCGTCCTCGATTGCAGTACGGGTGAATTTGCCGTCCTTCATTTCATAGACATCGTTGCCGTAGGTCAGGGTGCTGCCGTCCTCTGCAATTGTCCAATTCTTGTCGTCCTCGAAGGTGAGCATTTCATTCAGCTCTGTCGGTGTTGTGGTCTTTTTCTGGGTGGTTTGGGTCACCGTCCACTTTACGGTGGAAGCATTCCCAACAAGCCGGATATTTTTATAGCCTGCGGCTTCCAGTTGCGCCTGTGTCTTGCCCGTCTCTTTCATCAGGGCCTGCATGGCCAGTTCCTTCCGCTGTTCATCCGTCATATCGGAGGGATCGCCGTAGGTGAAGGTGTAGGTCGTGGTAACCGTATTTCCGTCGTCATCCTTGGAGGTAACCGTATAGCTGGCGGGCCGTCCGATTTCATCCGGCGTAACACTTGCGCCCGGCGGCGGAGTGAGCACACTGGCATCGCCGTCAGTTATCACGTACTGGCCATTCTCGCCCACAGTTGCGGTATACTGGCCGTCCTTGCCCGTTTCAGTCCAGCTGATGGTGCCTTTTGTCACATACGCCGTGCCGGTAACGGTGTTGTCGTACACATCGGTGATGTCCTCGGGTTTCTTGCCGGTGTCGGATTTGTCCGTTGTGGGCGTGCTGGCCGTAACCTCTGCCCCAGCGGCGCTGTAAGTCAAGGTGTAGATCTTGCCGCCAATCTCCTCTGTCGTAAAGGTGCCGCCCTTGTTCAGCTGCTCCTGCGTAAATTTCAGGTCGGAGATTTTTGCCTTCAGCTGGGCGGCGGTAGCCGCGTCCTCAATGCCCAACTTGTCCACTGCCTTGGTCAGGGCGCTCCGGATGGCATCTTTCTTGGCTTTTTCCGTAGCGATCTGCTCACCGGCGGTTTCTTTTTCGCCCTTCTCTGTGGTCTTCAGGGTCACTTTATAAGTGAGGCTCCAGCGGAGATGTTCTTTCTGCACCTTTTCCAGCTTAACTTTCTCGCCGTGATCGGTGGTGTAGTAGATCTCGCCGTCGTCCTTGCCCAGAGTATACCGCGCATTGTTCAGCTTGGCAACGATCTCTGCGTTGCTCAGCGGCTCTCCTTCGATTTCGGGGCCCACCTGAATAACGTACTCCTTGCCGTCCTTGGTGTAATGGATTCCGTCATCCTTTTTTTCGCCCTTGTCGAGCATCTCTTTCAGCTGGTCAGGGGTGATGGTCTGCGTATCCTCAGGCTTCGCCTGATTGGTAACCGTGATACTGGGGTATTCCACCTTGTCTTCAATCTCTGCATCGCCATACAGCTTTGCCTTTTGCCGGGTGATGGTCAGCTCGGTGGTGGTTTTGGTGGTGACCTTGTTGTCCTGAATGGTGATGTAGGTGGTGCGGGTCTGGGGGTTGCCCTCTGCGTCCAGAATGGTCTCGGTCCGGGTGAGGGTATAGGTGCCGTCGGGGTTCACCGTGGGCTTTTCGGCATCCACCAGCTTGGCGATGTCTTCGGCGGTCATCTCAGCGGTGGTTTCTTCCTCTTTCTTCAGCTTGAGGGTCTGCTGGTTGCCGTCGGGAGAGTTGGTCACATCCTCTACCTTGTAGCCCTTGCCTGCAACTGCCTCAGCACCCGGCTTGATATCCCAGCTGATGTCCGGGTTCTCGCCCAGCTCTTCCTTTAGGTTGAACTCTTTGACTTCTTCCTTTTTCTCGTGCAGATTGCCCTTGGCCTCGCCGCTGCCGGTGGTGGTGGTGGTCTCCTTGCCGGGGGTCACGGTGGGCTGGGTGATGGTGGTGGAGCCGTCCGGGTTCTTCTCCACGGTGGGAGGAGTGGTGGTGTCCACAATCGGCTCTGCGCCGGGGTTGGGCTTCGTCTCCACGTTGGTCTCGGACTTCTCGGTCTTTTCAGCGGTGCCGATCTGCTCGGGCTTTTTCTCTTTGGTGTCAGTCTCGCCGCTGCCGGGGTTGGGGTTGGGGTTGGTCTCGCCGCCGGTTTCGCCGCCGGTCTCGCTGCCGGTCTCGCTGCTGTCGGGGTTAGGGTTGGGGTTGGGGTTGGGCTTGGGGCCGGTCTCACTGCCGGTCTCACCGCTGCCCTCGGGGTTGGTCACGATCACGCCATCCAGCTTCTGGGAGCCGTCAGGGTTGGTCGTGGGGTTGTCTTTATTGTATTTGACTTCCGCATCCTTCAGGGTCTCCTGAGCGTTTTTCGCTTCCAGATTGACCTGAGGTTCTGCGGTGTTTTCCTCTTTCTTGGTTTCCTCCGTCACAGGCTCCGTTTTCGGTTCTCCCGGAGCTGCTTCCGGAGCATCTGCGTTTGCTGCCAGAGGGCTTGCGGCCACACAGGCGGTCAGGGCCACGGACATTGCCGCCATCTTCAGTTTTTTGTTCGTCATGGTAGTTGCTCCTTTCCAGAATCATGCTGTTTGTTTCAAGGGATCACAGGGCATCGATCATAGCAGAGAGATAGTCGGAGGAGACAGAGCTGTAAAAGAACCCGTCGATCAGACCGTCCTTTTTCGCCCGCCGCACCTGGTCCGCCAGTTGAGGCTCGCACACCTCATCTACCACCAGCGCCACCCGGCAGCCGGGCAACCCCTGCCGCAGCCTCCGGCACAGGTCCAGCCGCTGTTCCAGCCGCCACGGCGGGTAGGCCGTGACCTCTGCAACAAGAACATCGGCATGGGTATCCACACACAGATCCTCCGCAGCGGTTCCTTCGGTCTGGTAGACCCGGAACCCTGAGTCAAAGTGCTGCAGGGAACCCGATATCGCATCGCCAAAGAGCCTGTTGCGCATATCGACTACGACACATTTCATGTCCACGGCCTCCTTTCCGGGCAGTGTCTCGCCACATGGATGCAGAACGTTTTACTGTATCAAGGATACCACACCGCCCCGCGGCTCCGCATAGGCCATAAGGGACAAAACTGTGAAAATTTTTCGGTGTTCTGCCCAAAGTTTTTCCAGTATTTCCGGCGTGTTCCACAATTTGGCACTTTTGGGAGCAAAATGCGCATAAAAAAAGCCCCCCTTTGCAGGGGGGTCTGTCTCACGGGCAGGCTTCGCCTTTGTACAACCCTTCCGTCTTTGCGCAAGCCGTGACTGAGGGGTTTTGCACGGCAAAATCTCACTCCTCCTCCAGATGGGGGAGGATGAAGTTTTTCTTGGTGACGGCAATGGCCAGGCGGGTGCGGTTGGAGTAGCCGGTTTTTTCCAGCAGGGAAGAGACAAAGCGCTTCACGGTGCGGGAGGAGATGCCCAGCTCTGCGGCGATCTCCTCATATTCCAGCCCCTCACACACCAGCCGCAGCACCTCGATCTCCCGGGGGGTGAGCTGGGTGCTGCTGACCTGCCCCAGGCGGGTCTCCGGGGTGCGGTCCGGGTAGAGGCTTTCCCCCGCCATGGTGCGGTCCATCACCTCCAGCAGGCTCTCCGGGGACACATCCTTGTACCAGAAGCTCTCGGCCCCGGCGGCCTTTGCCCGTTTCAGGTAGCTTTCCTCCACCATGGAAGTAATGATGATGACTTTGGTCTCCGGGTACCGGGCCTTGATCTCTGCCGCCACATCAATGCCGTCCCGGCTGCCCTTGGTGCACACATCCATCAGCACCAGATCCACGCTGTGCCGGGCGCACTGGGCCAGCGCCATTTCCGCTGTGCTCAGGGAGGCCACCCGGCGGTAGCTGCCGCTGTCCTCCACAAGGTGCTCCATGTTCTCCCGGGGCATCCGCTGGTCTTCCACGATCAAAACGCTGGTCATATCGTTTCCTCCTTTGGCAGGTTCACACACAGCCGGTAGCGGGGCCGGGCCTGCACCTCCATGGTGCCGCCCGCCTGCATCACCCGGCGCTGGATGGCGGTAAGCCCTCCGCCCGGCGTAATGGCGGGGTCTGCGGGGGGCGGGCCGTCGTTTTCAAACTGCCAGCGCTGGCCCCCGCCCTGCGGGGTGATGGTGATCTCCAACCGGTTGGCCCCGGCGTAGCGCACCGCGTTGGTGATGCACTCCCGGGCAATGGTCAGCAGCAGCTGCTGGTGCTGCCGGGGCATGGGCCCCTGCAGGGCCACCGTGACTCCCAGCTGGGCCGCGTCCTCCACAAACACGTCCCACTCGTTTTCCTCCGGCGGGGCCTCACTGTCCTTCCGGTACAGCTGCACCGCCTTGTTCATCTGTTCAAGGGAGGCTTCCAGCTCCGCCGGGTCCTTCCGCTGCAGCAGGCACTGCCGCACCGCCGTAAGGCCGTAGCCCATTTCATCGTGGAGCCGGGTCTTGAACTCCAGGATCTCTTTTTCCCGGGTCATCTCCTGCACGTTCTCCGACAGCCGGCGCAGCTCCCGGTTCATCCGCAGCAGCTCCTGATTCTGCCGCAGCAGCTCCTGCCGCTGGCGCTGCAGGTCTGTCACCTCCGAAAAGATGCACTCCACATGGGGGCGGACCCCCTCCCCGAACACGGTCTGCTCCGAGTAGAGCCAGCAGGTGCCGTCCGGCAGCACAAAAGACGGATTTTTGCCGTCCACCCTTCGGCCATGGGTGGGAGCCCACACCTGCTGGTGCAGCTCCTCCAGCGATTGCAGATCCCGGCCGGAGAGGGCACGGTAGACCCGGAACATCTGCCGGTTGCACAGCCGGATGATGCCGTCCGGGGTAAAGTAGCACACCGCCGCGGGCAGGTCGTCAAAGCCCTCCTTGATGGAGCCGCGGGTCCGGGCCCGCGGGTGATGTGGTCCGGGTGCAGCCACTGCTTCAGTTTGTTCCACATTCCGGGGCACCTCCTTCAAAGTGATCGTTCAGCACCCAGCTGCCCGGGGCCTCCTGCACAGCGGCGGGGCAGGCGGCTTTCAGGTCTGCCCCGGTCTCCACCGAAAGATAAAGGTTCAGCCGGTGATCCTTCCAGATGGCCCGCACAAACAGGGCATCCAGCTGCCCCAGCGCCCCCTCCACCACCGACTCGAACCGGCTGTAACAGGCCGCTGCCGCCTCTGCCGGAAGCCGGGCCTCGTGGGTCACCTCCATGGCGCACTCCACCCCGGCCAGCTCCAGGCTGCTGATGGATTCCTCCAGCGCGTACCGCAGCTCCGCCGAGGGCACATACCGGTGCTGCTGAGCCAGAAACATCAGGTTGGCACCCCGTTTCAGGTAAGCGCCCAGCACCGCCACCTGCCCCAGCAGCTGCCGCTTTTCTTCCTCCGGGGCCGCGCGGTACCGGGTCAGAAGCTGATCCATCCGGATGATCTGGGGGGCCAGCTGACGCTGCAGCAGATCGTACAGGCGGTTTTTCTCCCGCAGGGCGTTGATCTTGCGCTCCACCTCGTAGTTCTGCTGTTCCAGATAGTTGCGCTCTGCCAGCTCCGTTCGGTTCTCCTTCAGGCGCTCCATATTTTCCACCAGCTCGGTGATGTCTGTCTGCCACATCACATAACCGCCCTGCACCGGTGCGCTGCGCAGCAGGGTGTGCTCGTCCAGCTGCACCGTGCCATGCATGGCGGCCTGCAGCTCCCGGCGGTCCACCATGCGGCCGTTCTCGGAGCAGCAGTACACGTTGCCCTGCCGGTCCACCAGCTGCACCGCCAGAGAGGTGACGCGCAGCAGCTCCTCATAGCCGGTGTTGGACTGGATCAGGCCGCAACGCAGGCCCCCTTCCAGCGAAGCCGCCGTCATCAAGCAGTGGACGATGGTCATATCCCCCAGAAACTGCTTGATCAGGGGGATATGGAAGCCGCAGCGCACGGGGGGGAATATGAAAGCCGTAAAGCACCGCGTACACCCCCAGCAGCACCATCGGAATGGCAGGCAGGGGCAGCCGCCGGAGGATCCGGGGGTTCCGGCTCTTGTGGGCGATGATCCCAAAGGCCAGCAGGATGCAGATCACGATCCACCCCACCACCAGACCGAAAAGCCAGCCGTACTGGTAGTTTTCGTTCCAGGGCTGCTGCAGCCGGAACACCTGCTGGTGCAGGTCGTTGGTCAGCACCAGCTCCAGCAGCACTGCCGAAGGCAGCCACAGCATTCTGGCCCAGGCAGACAGGCGGTAGCGCTCGGATCTGTCCACCGTCAGGACCAGCTGAACGCAGAGCACCGGTATCCCCAGCATGGGGGCATAGTAGAGGTACCCCAGCATCCGATCCATCCCCGGGGGAGTGTTCAGCTGGAACCGCAGGGTGCGCACAAGAATCCAGAACAGCATCAACAGATCCACGTTCAGCAGCAGCCGCCGCACCTGCGGATGCACCGTGCGGTTGTACAGGGAGATTCCCCACCCTGCGAACAGGCTCAGATACAGCAGGCTCCGGAGGATGCCGCAGGCTTCCTGCAGGCCGGAGGGCAAGCCCTCCAGCGGGAGCACCCGGCACAGCCATGCCAGCAGCACCACGGTGCCCACCGCACAGCCTCTTTGAACCTGTTCCCGCTGCCTCTGCCCCATCATGCCAGCCTCCTTCTTTTGTGCCGTTCTCCGGTGGTTTTTCTCCATTATATCACATCCGTGCTGTAATTTACCAGAGAGCAGAGGGGAATGTACCTCTGTGCCGCTTGCGCCTGCTCTGAAAACCGTTTGAATTGCAAAACGATTTTTTAGTTGCTATACTGGGCTTATCAAATTTTTTTCGGGAGGCTGCTACAGTGACAGCACAGACAATGCAAATCGGGAACAGACCTTGCCGCATTTACGGCGGGGCTAATGCAGAATACTTGCTGCTCCAAATGACAGGTGAGCATGAGCTGCAAAGTATGGATTATGAAGTGGCGGCCATTGCTCAAAGCAGCCAGAATTTTTTGTTTGCGGCAATTCCCGTGGAAAGTTGGAATGATGCACTTTCTCCGTGGGAAGCCCCTGCTGTGTGGGGAACGCAAGGGTTTGGCGGCAATGCTATGGACACCCTGCGCTTTCTGATGGAACAGGTCATCCCCACGCTGAAGCGGCAGTTTCATCTCCCGGAAAACGTCAAAATCATTCTGGGCGGCTATTCACTGGCCGGGCTGTTTGCGTTGTGGGCATCCACCCAGACTGATCTGTTCTATGGTGTCGCCGCCGCATCCCCCTCTGTTTGGTTTCCGGGCTGGATGGAGTTTGAACAGCAGCATCCGATACAGGCACAGCACATTTATCTGAGCCTTGGCGACAAGGAAGAGCGCACGAAAAACGCTGTCATGGCTGCGGTGGGGGATAATATCCGCACTCTGCACAGTCGGCTTACAGAGCGTGGCGCAGACTGCACCCTTGAATGGAACAGCGGCGGACACTTTAAGGACGCTGATTTGCGTACCGCAAGAGCATTTCAGTGGGTGATGGAGGAACACACATGACCATTTTGATTGATGCAGACGGCTGTCCGGTCGTCGATCTGACGTTGCAGATTGCAAAGCGGTTTGTCGTTCCGGTCATCATCCTGTGTGACACCGCTCACCAAATCGAGCGGGAAGGTGCGCAGACGCTGGTGTTCGATAAAGGTTCTGACAGCGTGGACTTTGCCCTCGTCAACCGGGTAAAACCGGGTGATATTGTCGTAACACAGGACTACGGGCTGGCGAGTATGTGCCTTGCCAAGTGCGCCCGGGTGCTGAATCAGAACGGTTTGGAATACACCGCCGACAACATAGACGCTCTCATGCTGCGGCGTTATGAAAACAAAAAACTCCTCCGTGCCGGAAAGCACCCCAAGGGGAGCCCAAAGCGGACGAAGGAGCAGGATGTGGCTTTTTCAACCCATTTCAAGGCTATTTTAGAAGCCTCACGAAGGCTCATGCTTTAAGCAGTTCTCGTTATACGTGGTGTGTGCTTTCTGTTAGACTAGAACAATGGGTGCTGCTATATTTAAGCAGCACCCATTGTTTTGCTTGCTTTTTCACGATTTTTGCGATTTACGCGTATGCTGCTATTGACTTTTGCTGTGATTGGATGTACTATACAATCAAGTGATTACTTCCAACAAAAGAAAGGTAGGCAATATGAGAGTCAACAAAGGTTTGATGATAGCAGCAACATTTGATCCGACCAAAAGAACCTCCTTGATAACTGTAGCAGATATGTGTCGTAAAATTGAGGAGAACTCGATTTCTTTGCCGTTGTATCAGCGAGATATCAGTTGGACACTTCAGAAGTGTATCGATCTTCTTAATTATCAATTGTGGGGAAAGGCTCCGGTTTCTCCTATTTCTATCAATGTTATAAATACTGTGGATAGTGCTGTTCCGCAGGTTTCCTTTATAGATAGAGAAATCATCTCAACTATTGAACGCGGTCAATACTCGGTCGTGGATGGCCAGCAGCGTTTAACCACTAACTATAAAGCATATTGTAATCATGATGATTTTCGAAATATCGTGTTAGACTTAGGAAAAGGCGAGTTCACAGAGGTGCGTGACTCTATCAGGAGTAATCAAATTCCTGTTGGTATCCTCTTAAATAAAGAGGATACCAAATTATTTGAGTATACTAAGGCTAAAAGTGCACTTGGTTCTGCCGATGTCTTGTCTGTGCTCCTTCAAGTACGCAGCAAAATGAGAAACTATAATTATACTCTTAATTCGGCTGAAGACCTAACTGAGGATGAACAAATTGAGTGGTTCGAAGTTCTAAATAATGCTGGCAGCCGAGTAAGTATTATTCAAATGCGCTTTTCTAAACTGAAAGCTCATGGAATTGATATTTATAAACAGTACACAAACCTCTACCGTACCCGTGTATATGAAGCAGGGTACGAAGATTTTTTCACTCCGCAAAAAACCAATGTTTCTTACCCAGTTGCAGCATTAAATCCTGCGTATGAAGTTATCACTCAGAAGCCTCATTCCGGAAATTATGCTCCTATTCCTTCTGATACTAAGGAAAATCAACTTTGTAACCTTTCTCCAGAACAGCTTACACAATGCTTTTCTATGACTTTAGCTGCACTCGATCGCACTTTAGACTTCATCAATGAGAACACACCCACTCAACTTCCTCGCATTGATTATATTAATTATTTATTAGGATATTTTATCTTTCATAACGAAGTTTTGACCGAAGATAACAAGGAAAAACTTCTTCAGTGGATGGATAATGTTGATTTCACCAACAAGTCCAATTCTGAACGACGTGATATTTTCACCGCATTGATCACCTAATAATTTTATCTAATTTATCAATAGCAGCCATCTGCATCTACCTTGCAGACGGCTGCTATTTTTTTGTGACTTTTTTGTTGACTTTTGGAGGCACGGGTGCATTTTGGTCGTCCAACTGGGTTCGGATATGAAGGCTTCTTTTAGGAACTCACTTCTGTCTGCTTGTTACAATTCGGTTACAGAACGGTCTTGAATGCTACGAAACAGCCCTTTTCGTGGGCTCGTATATAGAGAGGTATTTCTTCGGAGTATCTTCTTTCACGAAGGTTTGCTTGTACTCGTATGATTATTATGACAATTCCGTTTAATAGCAGACGCACGATTTGCAAATGCAAATTGCGACTTTTTTGTTAATTTTCAAAAACATTGCTACGTTTTGGCCTTTTTCGTCGGCTACCAAGTGAGAGCATCTTTTTTCAAGAGTGCTTCGACTTTGGACACGCTCACTGTTGCAAATTGTCTACCTCAGTTGGCTGCTCGACAAACTGACGATATTTTAACTCGGCGGTTGTTTCAACTATATTTTCCAAGAAC
>OGOF01001442.1_pt1 | contig 14510 bp, 8 predicted proteins | sample 1552621 | NCBI WGS metagenome assembly OGOF01 (sample SAMEA2580156, study PRJEB22360) | human gut metagenome | biome: human gut; feature: human-associated habitat; material: faeces | place: Denmark | collected 2008/2010
AGATAATCATACAATTCCACCCGGGTGCGATCATACTCATCATCATGATTGCCAAATACCACTCCAAACGGAATATTGCGTCTGATGCAAGGCTCCAAAACAATGTCCAGCCCTTTGAAAGCTTCATTGGAAACAACCACATCTCCCGTAAACATGACGAAATCAGGACGTTCAGCATCCAATACTTCGTTAATACGATCCAGAGATATTTGTGAATTTGCCTGATCATCATATTTATAATGAACATCCGTAAACTGTACAATCTTAAACTTGCCGTCACGATTGAACTTCAATACTTCTTTCTGGCCCCAAACCGTAAGAGCATTAAATAATACCATTAAGCATAAAGCTATTTTCTTACACATCATATCTTTTATTTTAAACTATCTATAATCTTCAATAATAATTCAGGTTCATCTGTAGTAATATAGTCTACTCCCAACAAATAATATTGTTGCAACTCTTCCGCACTATTCACCGTCCAGACATTGGTAAGTAAACCGGCTTCCCTGGCTTTTTGAGTCAGGTTCTTATCTTGCCTGTATGCATAGTAAGAATAATCAATTCCTGAGATGCGGTCGTTCACCAGGTCCTTCAGTTCCTTCTTACCTTCCCATAAGTAAAGAGTTCTGGCTGTAGGATCCAGTTCACGGATACGTTTCAAGACTTCATAATTGAAACTGATATATTCCACATACCCCTGCATTTTCATGCGATGAACAATACTCACCACAGAGTCTGTCAACTGTAACGTACGCTCCAACCCTTTCTGGGAATCTTTTATTTCAATAATAGGATGGGTACTATTCTGCGCCCTTGCAGCTATCAAGAGCTCCTGAAGTGAAGGCACCGGGTCTTTCTTATTAATCGTTTGTTGAAACAACTGCAATGAGGTGATATTTTCAACTTCCAATCCATATACATGCGGATCATGGGAAAGAATAACTCTATTGTCGGCAGTTAACCAGACATCCATTTCAGATCCCTGACATCCCAATTCCACCGCATTCTGAAAAGAACGAACTGAATTTTGCAACACCCCTTTCTGTCTCCAGGCACCCCGATGAGCCACCACTCTGTTCTTGCTGAAGCCGTCTTTCAATAATTCAAACTCACACTGCTGCCCGTCAATCAAAAGGGTTATGCCGTATCTATAACTCGTCTGCCCTGCTGATAATGCCTTATTCTTTTTCAGACAGATTGATTTCTCTTTAAGATCAATCCGGAAAAGAGAAGAAGTATCACTCAGCAAACAAACATTGGAGGGTGTGGGATATATCCGACCCACTGCACTCCCCGACTGCCCCACGGGAATCAGATAATTATCCAACACATACTTCGAAATATCTCCGGCCCTCATGACGAAGGAGCTAAGAAGCATTCCTGCTATAAAGATTGCATTTTTCATCCTATTCTATCAATAACAAATATACACATCCATAAAATCGTTATTTATATCCGCAATAATAAATTCCGTCTACTTATCCCGTTCACACATAGTCGTAGCGATTATTTAAACGGGCTACACCCTTTCAGTGTTAAGGCTACACCCTTTTGCTCGGATAGCTACACCCTTTCGCCCTTATGGTGTAGCCCTTTTCAGTTTACCACTACACCTTCGGGTATTAGAGTCTTCATTATTTACAAAAGTCCATTGTCTTCCAGGTACTTTTTATAACTTGTATAATTGTTTGTACCCTTCTTAAAAGTAACCCAACTGAAATTCGTGATATATTCGGTAAACAACCCTGCTACGAATAATTGCTCCTTTAGTTCACTCCAGTTCTTTTCCCGATAAGGGACATTCGGACACCAGCAACTCTGGAATGATTCTATATCAACACCAAAATGTACGCCGTTGGCATCACATGCTTTTTTAATCTCAGCAAACCAATTAGGCAGGTCTACATCCACATCCACCAGACAGCGTCCGCCAAGATCCTGAATGTATAAATAATCAATATTGGGCGTCTGAGCGAAGATCCGTCCAAACCATTGCCCGCAAAGATCGGCCGGCATACCTCTCCATAAAGCCGGAGCGATAGAAACGGGCTTATCCGATTTGGTCTTAATATAAGAAGCCACTCCTTCAAGATACTTAGCCAACATGGATAAAGAGGGTTCTTGCTGCCAGCCTACAGGATAAGAACCATCATGAAATTCTTCGGTTATATACCAACCTTCAAGGCAAGGGTGATTGCCAAATTGTTCATACACCTCATCGAACACCATCTTATTTCTCTCCAAATTGAGATTATATTTCTCCGGTGATGCCGTATTTGTTTTACTGTAATCACCGGGGTAAAGGCCTACAATCAGTTTTATGCCATTGCGTTCGGCAGCCTCGAACATTTTGTCTACAAAGTCATACTTCTCGGTAATCCAAGGCATATTGGTATTCTTATAGAACGAAATACTAGTATTTTCTCCGTCTGTAAACTGTTCCACATACTGGATAATCCAAGTATCAATGCCGATGGCACGGCTATCCTGAAACTGTTTATCCCAGTCTTCGTTGACATAGGCGGTATTCAATTGTACAAAAATGCTGGAGAACTTGGGCTTACCGTTTTTCAGCTCATAAGAAGTCAATTGCTCCAACGCATCGATACCTACTTCACCGGTGCAGACTTCATGTTTCGTATTTACGATTTCAATCCGGAATCCCTCAAAACGGTTTAGCAATAAGCCGTCAGCCGTAGCCCCCTGGCCCTTTTTATACAATTTGAACGCACTGTAGGGCATAACCAAACGGTTCCAGCCTTCTTTGGATAATATTTCTTCGTCTTCGAAAGCATAATATTGCCATCTCTTACGTGTACTGTCATGCGGTTTGTCGGCATTGAATTGCTTCTCATCTTCCATAATGATGAAGCGGAAAACACCTTTGTTACCTTTTTGGCCTTTTACCCAAATAGAAAGTCCCAAAGGATAAAAAGACAAGTCGGGGCGATAATCTCCCCATGTTTCTTCGAAATAGACATACTCAGGATTTGAAGTCATAAGTTTACCGGAAAAACTGTATTTCAGCTTAAAGCTTCCTACTCCTTCTTTATAGTCATCACCTAAGTCATAGTCAATAGTGGCTTTGGTAGGTTCTTCGGCACTGGTAGGACCAGTACGATAAATTTCGCACCCTAATTCATCGAAAGGGTTAATATTTTTAGTAGCTTTCGTGCTATTCAATACTTTGCGTATCTCTTCTTTCAGGTTATAGTCACCATCCTGATCGTTTCCTCCTCCGTTATGATCATCACTTCCACAGGAAGTCAAAATAAAACAGAACAGACTTACCAATATAGCAGTTGTTTTCATAAGGCATTAGTTTTAAAAGAGAGTGCCGCCGGATTAGCGGCACTCCCGATTTGAATTAATCAATGTGTATTATTGACGGAAATAACTCATCTTATACATTCTTACAATAGACTGTGATAAATCAAAGCCAACAACAGAGGTTGCAATGTACACGTCATACCCGGCTGAGGTTACTTCTTTGTAGACAGCAACGTCTCCCCAGCTAAAGTAATTCTGCCCCCATGCGGACATATCGCTTGTAAATACACAGAAGTCACTATATCCGTCATCGTCCGGTCCCAGTTCCATCTTAGAAGTATTGGTAATGTCGAATACCTTGAGGGTAGCACCACCACCAGCCCATTGGTCAGCACCTTGGTCATTGAGTGCCAAATAGGTATCATTTTCCACCTTAAACACATTGAAGCCAAGCAAACGGTATTCATGGTCAGCAGCATTCAAGGCCGTAACCTCCATGGATGTCGTAAAGATATTGAAGCGACTCTTCAAAGCCTCATCACTATTTCCATTTACCCACTTCGTATAACTGATGTAATGATCTGAATCATCGGCCAATGAAACACGCTGTATGGCAGGTGCGGCAGTCCAAGAACTTCCGGCCGGTCCGTAACGTAGTTTATTAGGCTGATTGGCAGGAGTCACTAACTGACCATCCTGTAATTTCCAATAATAAATAGTCATATCATTAGGCCCTGTACCATAAATATAAGCTGTACCGCTGGTTACATCACCCGCTACATTCATGTTATACCCCAAATCTCCCGGGCAACCATCACCGGCAGTATAGTCAAGCAGTAACTTATGTTCCTGATCTGCTTCAGAATAATAGAAGACCATGAAACCTGCACCGTAAATATTTTCACGGGAAGTAATCAAGTGACCGGCATCATCCGTACGAGCCTTCATCATAAACGATCTTGCTGCATCTATAGTCTTAACCGCTGCTCCCGTCTTCATGTCATACAGGTAGATAGGACCATTGTATTCCTGAACTGCCAGATATTGACCGTATATTGCCAAGCCTGTATTGTTGCGGCTTGCTAGTCCCAAATCGGTGCAGTTCTTTTCCCACACTTTGGAGAACTTGGTTTTAGGCGGTGTCGGTACGACACGAATCGTATTGTTATGACGATTGCCCAATGCATCGATTACTGTTATTTTATAAGGTTCAGTGAAATCCATTTCACCTCCAACTCCCGGAACAACATAGCAATTATGTTCCACACTTACAGTACAAATCAGACGGCTTACATCAAGCGGGTCCTCATCCGTGGTAGGAACTTTCACCGTAATTTCTTCTCCCTCTTCATAAGGACCTTTCTTGGTAGCATAAAACTCCGTCGGATTATCAGGTATCTGAATGGTTACATTAAGTAGACCATTTACTTGGCTTTCATGTGCTGTACTCAAGTCAGGAGACTCACAGGAAACTAAGAGCACTGCCCCAAACAAACACGCTGTTGCTGCAATTCTATTAAGTATTTTCATAGTTTCATTTTTTAATTATTTCCATTCATCAAACTGTTCACAAGCAGAGTTCTGCTGAATTTCTGCAATAGGAATAGGGAAACGGTTGTATTTTTCCAGATAAACACGCGTTTTACCAGCATCACAATCCACAACATCGTATTCATATCCGTCGCCTACTTTTGTCGGCTTCACTCCTTCCATGTGAGTACCATTCAGGACTGTAGTTGCCAGCCCCCAACGGCGGAGATCCCAAAAACGATGTCCTTCAAAAGCTAACTCTACCATTCTTTCGTGACGGAGAAGTTTCATGAATTCAGTCTTTGTACTGGCAGATACTGCCGGCAAATCAACTCTGTCTCTCACTTCATTCAATGCTTCCAATGCTTCAGTAAGTTTATCTTGCATTGCCATTGCTTCAGCATAAATCAATAAAACTTCAGCATAGCGCATGTAATAGAAAGTCAAGTCAGTTCTACGCATTTGGCTTTTACTAATTTCCGGATCAAACAACTTACGCATATAGTAGCCTGTACAAGTAGTACCACCACCTAAGCCATAACCATCCACACTACCTTCGTATGTATAAAGTGTTTCTCCTTTCCATTGACAACCGTTATAAAGTATGGAAGCATAGAAACGTGGTTCACGGCCTTCATAGGGATTGGCAGCCATTTCCGGATTATTCCAGTCAAACTCTTTACCATCAGCCATCTGATAAGCTGATACCAATGTTTCTGTCGGACTGATTTCAGCATAACCTCCATCACTGGGCGGACAATTGAAATAATCAAAAGAATAATCCAACGTTTCATAAACATAGCCGAACTCTATGACACTTTCATTATTTGCAACCGGTTTCGCTCTTCTATTTAAGAACAACTTTCCATAATCCTCATACAATTCATACCCTTGCTTTTTCAATTCGGCAGCAGCATCGGAAGCATCTTTCCAACGTTCAGCATAAAGCATAGCACGAGCTTTCATTCCATAGGCTGCACCACTTGTCAACTTACCGGCCTCTACAGTACCTCTCAGAGGTAAATTTTTAGCAGCAAAGTCCAAGTCTTCTGCTATGAAATCCCAGCATTCATCGGGCGTACAACGTGCATGATCCTTTTGTCCAAGTTCAGGCAACTGCTTGTACAGGATAAAACTGGCTCCATAACGTTTCGCCAAATCGAAATTAGCCACAGCACGGAAAAAACGGAATTCCGCCTCTGCGCGTTTGGCTACCTCCTCGGTAAAGTTTTCACGGTGTTTTTCCAATCCTTCCAAGGCACGGCAACAAGTCAATTGCCAGGAATGCCTATTATTCCAGTTATCAAAAAGATTACTGGCAGAAGTAATAGGAGTAGAACCGAATACAAACAAATTAGTATTGGCAACCGGATTATTGGCTTTCAAAAGGTCAGCACATGCATCATCAGTGATTGAATAATATCCTCCGATCAAAGAATAAAAGCCATTAATATACAATTGCAGATTTGTTTCATTCGACCAAGTGATATCGTCAGGATAACTACTTGTCAGAACAGGATCAATATCACAACTACTCAGCGTGAAGCAAGCAGAAGCAAATATTGTTAATATCTTATTTACTGATTTCATTGTATTAGTTTTTTAGAAAGTTACATTTAATCCAAATTCATACGTACGCTGTTGAGGATAGTATCCCTGATTTACACTTGGCATTTCAGGGTCCATGTGCTCCAGATTGGATAAAGTAAACAGATTACCACCAGCCACATAAGCACGAATTCTTTCAAAGCCAGCCTTTTTACTCCATTTCTTTGGTATGGTATATCCCAACTGAATAGACTTCAGACGCACATAAGAACCGTCTACTACCCACCAGGAAGAGAATTTTCCACCATTTGATCTCGAATCGATTCCTAAACGGGGATATTTAGCATCGGTATGATCGGGACGCCAAGCACCTTCCACCAAATAATAAGGAGTGTTTCCATCAGCATAGAAAGGACGCGTATAGAATGTATCATCACGAATTCCACTACTATACAATCCGCATAAATTTACATCAAACAGAGCGGCGCCTTGCAACAGCATATTAAAATCAAAACCTTTCCATTCAGCACCCAGATTCAAACCAAACATCATTTCCGGTGTATTGCTACGACCAATTGGAACCATATCCTGATCCCAAGTAATCTTACCATCGCCATTAATATCTTTCAGCTTGATATCACCGGGTAATGTCGGACCGAAAACAGCGCTATGGGCTATTTCTTCTTCCGACTGGAATAAACCATCTGCAACAAATCCCCAGTATCTTCCCATCGGGCCACCAGTAGCACGTTTATAATCAGGCACATTGGCATCTTCCGTCATTTTCAACACTTTATTACGAGCCCAAGAAAGATTACCTCTTACGCGATAAGTAAAATCTCTTATCTGATTATTATGAGATAATACGAACTCAAAACCACGATTATCATGAGAACCATAATTGATATATGTCGGATAGTAAGATCCCAATGAAGGTGGGAAGTTGGCTGACTGAGACTCCAATGAACGGGTAGTCTTCATATAGAACACGTCCAATTCAACGCCCAACAAACCATTCCACATGCTGGATTCGATACCAATATTATAAGTATCAGTCAACTGCCACTTCAAAAGAGGATTTACCGGACTACTCAATCCCAAATATTTCTGAGGACTGGTACCGAATAATACAGTCGGGTCAGCTGATAAACTGGCTGTAGAGAAATAAGTCATCGTATTGCTAATGGCACGATCGCTACCCAAACGTCCTACAGATGCGCGAATCTTCAGGTTTTCCATAAAAGGAACGGCTTCTTTAAAGAAGTCCTCCTGAGAAAGTCTCCATCCTACCGAAACACCCGGGAACACACCCCATCTGTATTTCTTGGGAAGTGCTGTAGAAGCATCAATTCTACTGGTGAACTCCAACAAATACTTATCATCATAAGAATAGTTCAGACGAATTACATAGCCGGCGCGTTTAGCCTGACTGTGTCCGCCTTTCACCAAATCTTTATTCACCTCAAGTCCATAGTTCAAATCCATGATATCAGTTATAGGAAAATCCGTTCTACCGGCAGACATACTGGACTGGTCTGTTCTGGAAAATTCATACAAGAATAATCCGGATACGGCATGCTTACCAAATTTGTTTGAGTACTCAAGAGCAGGTTGAATTGTATAACCTTCACTTTCTGTAAACCACTGATTCAAAGAAACTTTATTAGCGATTCTACCAGTCTCTACATTACCTTGCCGGGTAGTCTGGTTCCAACCGTACACATCATAAGTTAAGAAGTACTTCTTCTGCATAGTATAATTCTTCAGATAAGAAGCATTCAACTTAACAGATAGTCCTTTCACAAAAGGTAACTGATACTTCATGGCAATATTACCCTGGAAATATGTCTTCTTTACGTTATTATTACCAGACAAATCTCGTGCTGCAATAGGGTTGTTATTTCCATTACCAGCCGTATTTATACTGGCTATAGGCATTCCATCAGCCGTATAAGGTTTCAAGTAAGGATATGACAACAATGCCTGCTGGAAAATAGAAGCATAAGAACCTACACCTGCAGAAGCACCCGGTTCATCTTGCTCGGAAACATAACCGGATAAATCAAGAGACAAATCGAAGTTATCAGTAATCTTTGCATCCATATTAGAGCGAAAATTATACTTATCATAAGAAGTACGTTTAATGATACCTTCCTGATTGTATGCACCAACCGAAGCAAAGAACTTAATTTTTTCCGTACCACCGGAAACAGAAACATTGTTTGTATAGGTAGGAGCTGTATTACGGAATAACAAATCAAACCAGTCTGTATTTCCATAGATGTGCTCATTCTCTCCCGGGTTGGTAATGCGGTCTATTTCTTCAGGTGAAAATCTCAGGTTTTCCTCCGCAACTCCATCCAAAAGCTGAGCCTTATTATACCAATAGGCATAATCCGGTCCATTCAGGAATTTCGGAAAATCAGTATTCTGACTCAATGTAAGTGATCCGTTATACGTTACGGTAGGCTTTTGAACAGCACCACGTTTCGTCGTAATAAGAATCACACCAGCAGCAGCACGCACACCATAAACAGCTGCAGCAGTCGCATCTTTCAAAATAGTAATAGATTCTACTTCGTCAGGAGAAAATGATGGAAAGTAATCAGTAATAACGCCATCAATAACAATCAATGGACTGCCATCTCCGGCACCATTACCACGGATGTACAAGTTAGCCCCATCGGCTCCTGGCTGTCCGCTGCTCTGTTTGGAAATCAAACCGGGCAAACGGCCGGCCAGCATACCGGAAAGGCTTCCGCTCGGTGCCATCTTCAGTTCCTTATTGTCCACTTGTGCAATAGCACCGGTCACATTTATTTTCTTCTGTGTACCGTAGCCTACTACTACAACTTCATCTAACAAATTAGCATCTTCCTTCATTATCACTTTCAGAAGTTTTTTTCCTTTCAGTGGCAACTTCTGAGTGATATAGCCCACATAAGAGAAAGTCAAATGCGCATTAGCATTAGGTACCATAATCGAGAAATGACCGTTTACATCAGTTATAGCCCCCGTCTTTCCTCCTTCGGTTACAACGGATACGCCAATCAATGGAATGTCATTCTCATCAAACACATTACCCTCTACCTTAATTTGAGCATGTGCACTCATACTCAGCAAAGAGAATAATAAAAATAGCAAACAAAGATACTTGTTTTTCATATTACTAAAATTTAAAATTAGGAATTGTATTCTCGTTTCATACATTCTTAGTTATATCTTCTAATATTTGCCAGCATTGGTAAAGCCCTCTCGGAACATGAAAACAGCCTTTCCACTTTCCACCTTTTAGAGGCAATAACACCTCACCTCTTCTATTCAGATAACCATACCATTCCGGATATTCATTATCTTTGAAATGGCTCCATGTATATTCATGTACCTTTTCAAACCAATCAAGACATTGCTTATCTCCGGTCAGTTGATAACCTTTGAGCAATGAAATCAGAGTTTCAATATGAACCCACCACAATTTCTGATCCCATTCTAATTGTTGAGGTGGACATCCTTTACGATCCATGAAATAGTAGATACCGCCAAATTCTTTGTCCCAACCATAATCAAGCATCGTCAAAGTTATATTCTTCGCCTTTTCAATCAGATCCGGACGGTTCAGACGTTTCCCTAGGTCCATAATAAACCACATTGCCTCAATATCATGGCCCGGAGTAACCTGGCGTCCTTCGAAAGAATCGGAAAGTTCTCCATTTGCCAGAACATTCTCTACAATAATGCCTCCAAGTTCCGGACGATAGAAAACTTCCATAACTTCATGGATGCATACTTCCATCGTCTTTTCCAGACAACCCTTATCCAGCAAATGCTCTATTTCCATAGCCAAATTACATAGGATCATCGGCAAAGCAAAATTCTTCAACTCACGTGTACCCGGATAAAGCTTATTCCATTTTCCCTTAGGATTGCCAGTCTTCGATAGTACAATATCGAAAGTCTTCATCGCTATATCCGCATACTCTTGATTTCCCGTAGCCAGGCTGAGCTGTCCAAATGCCATTACAGCAAAGGTATATGAGAATATGTTATAAGGTTCCACCAAAGGACGTCCTGTACGATCAAGAGAAAAATACCAGTTATAATTTCCATCATGACCATATTTTTTCAGAAACTCACCTCCCTGAATAGCACAGTCCAACCATTCCTGGCGTTTCTCTACCTTATTATAAAGCATCGAAAACAACCATACTTCCCGGCCCTGTAACCAAATAAATTTGTCTGTGTCAAAAACATTCCCTTTCCGGTCCAGACAGGTAAAATACCCACCATATTCGTGATCCTGGGAATGTTCTAACCAGAAAGGAAGAACATTATCCAACAGTTCATCCTTGTACTGATCCGTTAATTTCTTCAAATCCATAATTCTATTATTTTTTTAAGATGAGAGACTGGAAACGTTTTTTATCCGGCATGCATATAAACCGGTCTCTCAATATATTTATACCTATTTATCTGTTGTATAAGTAATGACGTCTCTTACCCAAATATCTGCTCCTTTCACTGGATTAGTCCATTTACAAGTCACTTTATATTTTCCGTAAGGCTCCAGTAAGTCCCTATCAATACCTAATTTATCTGCAATCTCGTAGATCGGTTTTATCTCTAAAAAAGAGCTCATGTTTGCGATGGTTATACTTCAACGGTAACTTGCATATTTCCACCAGTTTATCATTAAAATAAACCTCTAATTCTGCAACATAATCTTCAGAAACATTATCACCCTTAAGTTCCCCCTTAATAACAGCCCCTATACCGTCGAACTCCACAGTCGAAAAGTTAGCAATCCAATTATCCACAGTCACCTTCTTATCGAGTTTTAAACCTTCAAAACTAATTTCCAATTTTGCAGGAACTGGCTTCTGAAAGTTGATCTTAACTTCATTCTCACCAACTTTTCCACCTTCTCTTTCTATCATCTGTAAAGCCTGCCCGTAACTCAACTCAGAACCTTTATTAAAACTCACAGTATTATTGAAAGGCATATCTTCAACAATTACTATTTCGGCCTTATATTTCTCCGGAAGGCGATTATAACCAAGCATGGTCCCCAAAATACCTCCAGAAGAAGCCGGATTACAGTCGGAATCTTGTCCTGCACGTGTAGAAATATCAATTGTTTTTTCAAAATCGCCCTGACCGTAGAGCAGTCCCAAAATAATATAGGCTCCGTTTACATAGGTTTCAATATTAAAAGGTACTTCAATACCATCTGGACAGGCAATATCATTAGTCCCCCATTTTTTTTCAATCTCTTCCCAGCACTTTTTCCAATCATCCGGATATTGTTTGTGCCAGTTTATAACATCAGTCATGCATGCATAGAAGCGACTTTGCTGAGGGATTGCTTTCAAACCTTCCGTAACGATGTATTCAATATCATCGCTTACATAAGCCAAAGAATACATGGCAGCCACGTATACTCCCCCATACCATCCATCACCGTAAGCCATGATATGTCCGATACGGTCACAAAAATCCACTGCACTATTCACCATACCCGGCGACATAATACCTGCAAAGTCAGCTTCAATCTGAAAATCCAAGCAATTGGCATGAGGGTTATTTTTCCAATATCCACTGGCGTGAGGGGACAAACCTTGCAACAGGTTATAGCGAGCCTGTTGGTTTGCATGACATAACGGATATTCTTTAGCCAAGAATGCTGCCGCAAAAGAATCGACAGGAGCATCCAATCCACATCTTTCAAAGGTCTCTACAAATGTCAGATCTACGTAAACATCATCATAAAGACCACCTCCACCATCAAACCATTTCTTAATTTCCCCATTTCCCCATGGCATAACCACAGAATCAGGAATTATGGTTGACAAATACTGAAACTCTGTTGGACCACCATAGGTACATCCTAAGATTTGTCCGGCCCAAGCTCCCTTTACCTTATCGAATAGCGTGTCTTTCGATAGGGTGAGGTTCAGGTTCTCCTTTTGAGAAGTACCGCACGAACACAATGCTGCTATAAGACAGCTACTCAATAAATAATTTCTAATCTTCATTATATATAATATTAAGGTCAATTTTTATTTTTTCATCCAATGGCGTTCAATCTCTTCCAAAGACTTTCCTGTGGTCTCGGGAACAAGTTTCCAAACAATCAGCATATAGGGTACACACATGATTGCAAACAGAATGAATGTTCCGGCGGGGGTAAGGTTCTGGAGCATCCAGGGGGTTAACTGCCCAATCAAGTATGTACCTATCCATAACGCAAAGCCGGCAATGGACATGGCAAATCCACGCACCCGAGTCGGGTACATTTCAGAAAGAAGCACAAATACCACAGCACATATAGACACGGCACAACAAAATACATAGAAAAGGAAAAATACTAAAAGGAAAATGCTGGAGATACCCCAGGACTCACCATAAATAAAGTAAGTTGCAATCAGTATTAAAGAAATTACCATACCTGATACGCCATAATAAACCAACTTTTTACGTCCTATTTTATCAATAATAACAAGAGCCAATACAGTAGTCAATGTATTCACCAATCCCACTAAAACCTGATAGAATAAAGAATCACCTCCGGATAAACCTGCATTTTCAAAAATAGAAGGTCCATAATATAAAACGGCATTCACACCCATAAACTGTCCCAACATAGCAATACATACACCGATAATAACAGCTTTCCTTATACCAGGTTGCAACAAGAGCTTCCATTCAGATTTAGACTCGGATGATAGTACAGATTTAGTCTCTGCCAATTGAAATAAAGCATCCTTAGAAGAGGTATAAATTCTCTCAAGAATATTAGTAGCCTTTTCTTCTCTCCCTTTCAATATCAACCAGCGCGGACTTTCGGGTATGAAGAATATGATGATAAAGAACAATAAAGCGGGCAATATCTCCATACCTAACATTCCTCTCCAGACTTCTGTTACAAATATCAGGCTCCACCACCCTGTAACAATATCAGGATTGCTCGTGGAATATCCCAAAAGCTGATAATTCACAAGATAAGCACCTAAAAATCCAATCGTAACCGCTAACTGGTACAAGGAAACCAAGCGTCCACGATACTGAGCCACAGCAAGCTCCGAAATATAGAGCGGAGAGATGATAGAAACAACACCTATCCCGACACCACCTATAATCCGATAGACAACCAATTGATTAAAATCCACAGATACAGCACAGCCAATGGCGGATGTGGAAAACAAAATAGCTGAAAGGATCATAGTAAATTTTCGTCCGAACTTATCGCTCAAAATGCCTGCAAAAAGTACTCCGATAATAGAACCAACCAGTGCACAGCCTACATACCATCCTTGTTGTAAGGCATCCAGTCGAAACTGTTCTGTTACTTGAGCAATAGTACCGGAGATAACAGCAGTGTCATATCCAAATAAGAAACCGCCCAAGGCCGCTACTACTGAAAGAAAAACTAAATAGCCTAAATTAATTGTCGACTTCATTTCTATTTTATATTAAAGTATTCTTTATATCTATTGTACAGATGTCCCGCCTGCAAATAAGCAGATTGCGGACTCATAAAGTGAGAAAATTCAAACGTAATGGCTTTATCATAGCCAGCTCTCTTTGCAGCTTCCAATTTCATCCTAAGCTTATCAAACTTGATCGGCAAGAAATTTATAGGCATATCACGATCGAATGTCTCCGCATTCGTCCAGCATTTCATTCCATATTTATCTGCCAGCTTTTTATTTACTGTAAAGAAGGCATCTAATTCATCATAATCAATGTGCCCATCTTGAAAAGCACATGCATCAACCACTTCATGGATTCCATCAAATATTTCATTCCATTCTCTTTCGTGTTCCTGAACTGAAACAGCATCTTCCTTAGTTAACTTATCAGTCCCCATCACAGCCTTCTTTCCATCAATCCAAGGAGAAATAAAAGTAGGTAAACCACCAGACACATCCTTACATTGTTTTCCCATTGCACGAAAAGCATCAATAGCCCCCTTGGTTTTACGACTGATCTCACCACTTATATACCAGCCACCAAAACTCTTATATTTTTCACCATATTGATTCCAGACTTCATCGATCACATACTTGTTATCTTCAATCTCCCATGACAAATCACCCGTATCCCAATATTTTCCGGAATCATACAGACCAAAATAAAACTTCATCTGATATTTTTCCGCT
>OGOF01001458.1_pt1 | contig 14384 bp, 14 predicted proteins | sample 1552621 | NCBI WGS metagenome assembly OGOF01 (sample SAMEA2580156, study PRJEB22360) | human gut metagenome | biome: human gut; feature: human-associated habitat; material: faeces | place: Denmark | collected 2008/2010
GAAGATAGTTGGCTGGAAACGGCCTGTGAAAATAGGTAGATGCCGGCTTCTCTTTTTTATTATGGCCCGTTGGTCAAGCGGTTAAGACAGCGGCCTCTCACGCCGTTAACGTGGGTTCGATTCCCGCACGGGTCACCAAAAAGCACTACTTCATTTGAAGTAGTGCTTTTTTCTTTGTATGCGCTTTTTAATAGGTGTCGGGCGTAAAAGGTGACCCGTGTGGGAATCGAAAAGCCCGGGCCCCGCGTCCAGCGTACCGCGGGGCAAAAACAGCCCCGCGGGCTGTTTTTAGGGCGCGGGAGATTCCGCGCGGGCGGAAGCTGATGTGGCCGGGGTGGTTGGCGTGGGATGTTGTTGTTTAAGATTGGCGGAGAGGCTTACGGAGGCGTGCGGGCCGGGCATGCCCGGCCCCTACTGGGTGGTTAAAGGAAAGCAATCTGCAATGCAAAAGGAATAAAAATAAACGCCTGTTGTCCCGACAACAGAAATCCCCCGTCCGATTCGGTATACTAAGGGCGTAAAAAGCAGATACTGAAGGAGACTGGGGGCGTTTTTATGAAAATTATTTTTTATGGTACGCGGGAATACGACCACTACTATTTTGATGTGCTGGCGGCGGACCCGGAATATGGCTGCGAGATCAGGTTTCTGACGGCGAATCTCGATGCGGACACCGCGCCGCTGGCGCAGGGCGGGGACGCTGTGTGCGTGTTCGTCAATGCGGATTGCTCGGCTCCGGTGCTGGAAAAGCTGGCGCAGGTGGGCATCCGCTGCTTGCTGCTGCGGTGCGCGGGGTACAATAATGTGGACCTGGCCGCGGCGCAGAAATGCGGCATCACGGTGCTGCGCGTGCCGGGCTACAGCCCGGAGGCCGTGGCCGAGCACGCTATGGCGCTGGCGCAGGCCGCGAACCGGCGCATCTGCAAGGCGTATATCAAGGTGCGCAACAACAACTTTGCGCTGGACGGTCTGCTGGGGTACAACCTGTACGGCTCGTCGGCGGGCATTGTGGGCACGGGGCGCATCGGCGCGGCCATGGCGCGCATCTGTCACGGGTTTGGCATGACGGTGCTGGCCTACGACCAATACAGGAACCCCGCGCTGGACGGCATTGTGCGCTATGTGGAGCTGGACGAGTTGCTGCGCACGGCAGACCTTATCAGTCTGCACTGCCCGCTGACAGCCGAGACGCGCCATATAATCAACGCTGACACCATCAAAATGATGCGTGACAACGCGATTCTTGTCAACACGAGCCGCGGTGGGCTGATCGACACCAACGCGCTGATAGACGCGCTGCGGGCCCGCAAATTTGCGGGCGTGGGACTGGATGTCTACGAGGACGAGGACGGGCAGGTGTTCGAGGACTTCTCGGACGACGTTTTGCAGAACGAGGTCGTGCCGATTTTGATGAGTTTCCCGAATGTGGTGGTGACGAGCCATCAGGCATTTTTCACGCGGACGGCATTGCAGAGCATTGCTATCACGACGATGGAGAACGCGCGGGCGTTTGCGAGAGGGGAAAAGCTGGTGAACGAGGTGAAGGGGTAAGGAAGGCAGAAGGGCGGTAAAGGCAAGGCGGCAGGAATCCCTCCGGCCTCGCAAGCTCGGCCACCTCCCTTTGACAAGGGAGGCGCGGGCGGCATATATGCCGCCCCTACAGAGTGAAAGATAAAGCAGCGGCAGGGGCAAGGTGCGGCGGAGGGGTCAAGACCCCTCCCTACGAAGGGAGGATTCAATGGCGGCAGCCGTGAGGTGAAAAGGGTGCGGCTCATCATACAATAAAACCCTAACAAAAAAGGACGCTGTATCGCTACAGCGTCCTTTTTGTTATACAGCAATTTGAGGATGGCAAAAATTACTTGGACTTTTCCTCGTCCAGGCGGTCCAGCAGGTCCCAGACACCCAGCATGTACTGCACGCCGAGGGCGCGGTCATACTTGCCGTAGCCGGGGCGGCAGTTGCCGGGGCCTTCCTCCCACAGCTGGCGGCCATGGTCGGGGCGGATGCAGCCGTCAAAGCCGCAGTCATGGTAGGCGCGCAGGATCTCAATGATGCCGGTCTCGCCGCAGCAGTCGCGGTGGGCAGCCTCAGAGAAGTCACCGTTCTCGAAGTGGTGGATATTGCGCACGTGGGCAAACGGGATGCGGTCACAGTGCTTGCGCACGATGGCGGCCACGTTGTTGTTGGGGTTGGCGTTCATGCTGCCGGAGCAGAGCGTCAGGCAGTTGTACGGGTCATCGACCATCGTCAGGAAGCGGTCAATGCTCTCGGCGTCAACCAGCAGACGGGGCAGACCGAAGATGTCCCATGGGGGATCGTCCTGATGGATCGCCATCTTGATGTCGCACTCGCGGCAGGTGGGCATGATGGCCTCGAGGAAGTATTTGAGGTTATCCCACAGCTTCTCCTTGGTGACGGGGGCGTAGGCCTTGAACAGCTCGTCCAGCTTGGCCATGCGCTCCGGCTCCCAGCCGGGGAAGGTCATGTTGTACTTCTCGGTGAATTCGAGAATGTAGTTTGCCATGCCCTTGTAGTCGTCCTGGATCAGGTCCTTCTGATAGAACAGGGCAGTGGAGCCGTCGCCGACGGGGTGGAACAGGTCGGTGCGGGTCCAGTCAAAGATGGGCATGAAGTTGTAGCAGATGGTCTTGACGCCGAACTTGGACAGGTTGCGAATGCACTGCTTGTAGTTCTCGATGTACTTGTCGCGCGTCGGCAGGCCGATCTTGATGTCGTCGTGGACGTTGACGGACTCGACGACGGTGGCGTCGAAGCCGGCAGCATGGATCTGGTCTACGACCTCCTTGATCTCGGCCTCCTCCCAGATCTCGCCGGGCATCTTGCTGTGCAGGGCCCAGACAATCTCCTCGACACCGGGGATCTGCTTAATGTCGCTCAGGGTGATGGGGTCATTGCCCTCACCATACCAGCGCCAACCCATTTTCATAGACATGTGGTGCTCCTTTTGTTTGTATAGTCGTTTGCATAGGGGCGAGGCATGCCTCGCCCGCAAGTTTCCGGTTGCGAACCCGTGAGCGGGTTATAGATTTTATGCGGCGGGCCGGACATGTCCGGCCCCTACAGCGTAGCTGCAAAGGCTTCCCCCTTGGGGGAAGCTGTCATCGAAGATGACTGATGAGGGGAAACCTGGTCATTGCTACTCGTTGACGGGGCAACTGCGCAAACTTACCCCTCATCCGGCCCTGCGGGGCCACCTTCAGTCTCCGCGCTAAGAGCCGCCTACGGCGGTTGCGCTCCGACACGCGCCTGCGGGCGCAGCCCCTTAGGGGAAGGCTTTAAGCAGCTTAGCCGTTCACGGCCTCGTGCAGGGTCTTGCGGACGGCACCGGCACCGGCGATCTCGGCCTTGAAGTACGCCTTGATCTTGTCGGCCAGGACGGTCTTGGTCAGGTCGCTGCCGAAGATGGACGCATTGGACAGGATGCCGTCCAGCTGGTCGGTGACGGTCTCGGGCTTGCCGAACTCGATGCCGGAGAGCTTGGCCTGCAGCTCGTCCTTCAGCGGGTCAGCACTGACCTCAAAGGCGTTGCCGTTGTCGTCGATGGCCAGCAGGTAACGCAGCCAACCGGCGATGGCCAGAGGAATGGAAACCAGCGTGTTCAGGTCGCGGCCCTCGGCGACGTAGCTCTTGATGGTCTCGCCAAAGCGGATGCCGACCTTCTGAGACGTGTCGGTGGCGATGCGCTGCGGCGTGTCGGGCATGAAGGGGTTGGGCAGGCGCTGCTCGATGACCTCGTCGATGAAGGCCTTCGGGTTAAGGATCTTCGGGTCAACGACGACGGGCAGGCCCTCGACGTAGCCCAGGCGCTTGATGAGGGCGACGATGTCCTCGTCCTTCATCTCGGCGCAGATCAGGTCATAGCCCAGCATGCAGCCGTACACGCTCATGGCGGTGTGCAGCGGGTTCAGGCAGGTGGTGACCTTCATGCGCTCGGTCTTGTTGACGGTCTCGCGGTCGGTCATGTAGACACCGGCCTTCTCCAGCGCGGGGCGGCCGTTGGGGAACTTGTCCTCGACGACCAGATACTGCGGGCGCTCGGCGTTGACGAACGCGGCAATGAAGGTGTTCTTGGAGGTGACGATGGGGGTCATGCCCTCGATGCCGTCCTTCTCCAGAGACTCCTCGACGATCTTGTGGGGGCGCGGGGTGATCTTGTCGATCATGGACCAGGGGAAGGTGATCTTGGTCTCATCGGACAGGTAGTCGATGAAGTCCTGACCGACGAAGCCCTTCTCCAGCCATGCCTTGGCAACGGTCATAACGCTGGCCTGCAGCTTCTCGCCGTTGTGGGAGCAGTTGTCCATGCTGACGACGGCCAGAGGATAGGCACCGTTCTGGAAACGCTCCAGCAGCAGGGCGGCGACCATGCTCATGGCGTGGCGGGCGTGGGCGGGGCCCTCGTCGATGTCAGCCTGCACGACGGGCATCAGGCTGCCGTCGGGACGGTACAGAGCGTAGCCCTTCTCGGTGATGGTGAAGGAGATCATCTGCAGGCTGGGATCGGTGAAGATCTGCTTGAAGCGGGCCATCATCTCCGCGTCGGCAGAGTTGGCGCGCAAGCCCTCGGCCACAGAGCCGATGATCTCGCGGCTGGTGGTGCCGTCCGGGTTCAGGGTGACGTTCATCGTCAGGTTGTCATACGGGGTGTAGATCTTGTCGATGATGTCGTAGTCGAAGGTGTCGGCTGCGATGATGCCGCGGTCAGCGGCACCCTCGTTCAGCAGGCGCTGCTGCAGCGCGGCGATGAAGCCGCGGAAGATGTTGCCCGCACCGAAGTGGACCCAGATGGGGTGCTCCTTGGTGGCGGCAGTCATGGCAGCGTGGTCAAAGGCGGGCAGCTTGACGCCCAGCTTTTCCCACTCGGCTTTCTGGTTGACGATGGAAGACGCATTCATCTGCATAATGATTTGCTCCTTTTGTTGCTGTGGGGGTGGGTGGCACACGACCGCCCGCGATGTTTATAGTATACCGCGTGATTTTTTGCAAGAAAATAACGCTGATTGCTTGAAAAATTGCGAAAATTGCGGTAAAATCATAGCAACGCAGAAAAAGCTTCTCCCTTGGGGGAGAAGCTGCCGCCGCAGGCGGCTGATGAGGGGAGAGCTGGCCGCAAAATCCCGCTTGCAGGGCGGCAGCGGCAAGGTCGGCCCTCATCCGGCTTCGCTTCGCTCAGCCACCTACTCCCCTTCTGGCGCTATGCGCCACCTCCCCCGTACCGGGGGAGTCTGTCCCGGAGGGGAAGGCTTTTTGGGAGTCACCTATGTCAAACTACAATCCCTACACCAAGCGTCAGACGATGATCGCGCCGGATTATGAGGTCTACCGCTATCGCTCGACCTATATGAACGAGGTCGAGCTGCACCACCACGACTTCTATGAGATCTACCTGCTGCTGCGCGGGCGGGTGGAGTACATCGTCGAGAACCAGCTCTACCGTGTGCGCCCCGGCGACTGGATGCTGTGCAGCCCGCTGGAGCTGCACCAGGCGCGCATTGCCACCGACGCCGACGCCTATGAGCGCATCGTGCTCTGGATCGCGCGGCCCTATCTGGAGGGCTTGTCCACCCCGCGCACAAGTCTGACCCGCTGCTTTGACACGACGGTCCCCGGCCACACGAACCTGCTGCGGCTGCCCGGGGCCACCGGCGCGCCGCTGCGCACAACGGTGGATAAGCTGTGCGCGTTAAAGGCGGACAAGGCGTACGGCAGTGACCTTTTGGCCCAGAGTGCGCTGGTGGAGCTTTTGGTCGGCCTGAACCGTGCCGCAGCCGAGCGCGGCGACGCCCGCCCCACCGGCACGAGTGACCAGGTCGTGGACGCGGTGCTGCACTACATCAACGAGCACTACAGCGAGGCCCTGACGCTGGACCAGCTGTCGGAAAAGTTCTTCATCAGCAAGTATCATCTTTTGCGGAAGTTCGATGCGCAGGTCGGCACGACGGTGCATCGCTATATTTTGCAGAAGCGGCTATTAAACGCGAAGCAGCTTTTAGCCGGCGGCGTCCCGCCGAATGAAGTCTGCCAATACTGCGGTTTTGGCGATTACGCAAACTTTTACCGCGCATTCCGGGCGGAATACAACCAGACGCCGCGGCAGTATATTCAGTCAGCGAGGGGGAAGTGAGAGATTGCCCGGGAACGGCAGCCCCCCGGGAAGTTGTTCTTTCTTTTGGTAGCAAAAGAAAGAACCAAAGAAAACTGCCGCTGTTTCGACGCGGTGCGGGGTTGTGCGCGTGGGGCCACAGTAGAGCAAAGGACAGCGAATTGATGTTCAAGAAGAGTGAGAGGATTTTCCTCAAGCTGATTCTGAATATCTGCAAAACTCTGAAAGGCATGGACTTGAAGGTTTGCAATATTGAAATTCGCTTTACCCGAAGAAATTACGAAAACATTCTGCAAAAAGCCCAGGTGCTTGACCTTATGTTGAAGAACAGTAAGATTCATCCACGGCTTGCTTTTGAACATTGCGGACTGTTTGTTGATTCTGACCTGGCATACACATTAAGTGCGGAATATGCAGAGGAACAGGAGAAGAAAGCACAGGAGTTGCTTGAAAAGCAGAATACGGAAAAGGAGGATGAAACCGATGACTCCAACACTGACAAAGGAAATGGTACAGCAGGTGGAAACGCTGCTCAAGCACGGCAGCAGAGTGGAAGTGCTGATTGAGCAGGGCAAGGTTACGATTGTTGAAATCAAACGCAAGATGAGAATGAAAGAGTAACACCAGGACAGGGGTTCTGGTGAGTCCAATGGGACTGTGAGTGACGAACTCATAGTCCTTTTTTATTTTGCCTATGAATAATACATTTTCAGCTTATATTGCTGCGTTTGATGAACTCAACATTCTGACTTCCACCAGTTATTACTCCGCTTCTGGGAAGGATATGACCTCAAAGGTTGCTCAGATTGCGGATGACATTTTATCACTGCTCATCCGGGCTTATCGGCAGGGCATTACAGCCACGGCGGATATGCTTGCCTACGATTTGACCGTAGACGTGGATTCCATGGAGGAAGCTATTTATGAGGTGATAGACGGTAAAACCTTTGAGGACAGAATCGCTGACCATGTGATAGCCGGGGATTTGTCTGGCTTACAGACGTTAGTTGAATCTGAATATCACCGGGTATTTAATGCAGCGGAAGAGGATGGAGCCTATGAGTTCCAGTCCACAAGAGGACTGGGAGTCTCAAAGAAATGGGTGACTGTCCGGGATGAAGCCGTTCGGGATACTCATAAATACCTGGAAGGTGTAAGTGTGGCTCTGGATGAAGAGTTTTATACCTTTGATGGTGACCATGCTTCCAGACCGGGTGAGTTCACTAAGGCAGTGTTGAGCATTTCAAGGAAATTGGCGGCAATATCGTAAGCGGCTTCAAAGACAAGGTTGGTGGTACTTATACCACGGTTAAGTCTAACGTGACCACCTGGGCAAGCAAAGTGAAAGACTGGTTCAGCAACAACTCTTTTGGTGGAGTGAACAGCGATACTTTCAGTACTTTTGCGAATAACACGATTGAAGGTTTCCGAACCAAAGTCGGTAGTGCCTATACCAATACCAAAGCGAACGTGACCACCTGGGCAAGTAAGGTTAAAGAATGGTTCACCAATAGTTCCTTCGGTGGCGTAAACTCTACGAACTTCCAGACGTTTGCCGGGAATGTCATTGAGGGCTTCCGTACAAAGGTAGGTTCCACCTATACCACTACGAAGTCCAACATGGTTACCTGGGCTACAAATGTGAAGGAGTGGTTTACGAACAGCGGCTTCGGCGGTGTGAACTCTACAAACTTCCAGACCTTTGCGAATAATGTGGTGACCGGGTTCAAGGATAAGATTGGTTCTGCGTATGTAAATACGAAGAGCAATATGACCACTTGGGCAAGCAATGTGAAGAACTGGTTCTCTGGTATTGCTTCCGCTTCTGCATTCTCTGGCTTCGCAACCAGTGTGGTTGATGGATTCAAGAACAGAATCGGTGGGTACTACACTGCGGCACAGGGTAACATGAGTACCTTCGGTAGCAGCGTGAAGAGTTGGTTCACAGCATATTGCTCCTACAACGGTTTCTACAATGTAGCTTCTAATGTAGTGAGTGGTTTTAAGAACGGTATCGGTGAATTGTACCATACTTGCAAAAGCACAATCTCTTCCTGGGGCAGTTCAATTATTTCCTGGTTCAAGGACAAGTTGGACGTAAACTCCCCGTCTAAGGTCTTTTATGAGATTGGTGGTTTTGCCGTTGCAGGTTTCAATAATGCGATTACCCAGGTGGGTAAGAGTACGAAGTCTGTAGTCGGCACATGGGCTGATTCCTTCACGAATTTCAGTCCGACAATGGCACTGGCAGTTGATACTTCTGCTCTGAAATATTATGACTCTGCCGCATTCTCCCGGTCTATTTCTTCTAACGTACAGAGCAGCACGGAGATTTCCGCAACGGGCTTCCGTGAAGCCATGGAGGATTTCTACCATGAGTACGTTGAACCGACCATGGTTCAGATGGCTGATGATATGCGTAGGCAGGCTGATAAGGAAGAGAAAACCGTGGTGCAGGTTGGTAACCGTGTGGTGACTGACGCTGTGACCACTCAGAAGAAAGCCAATGGCTATAGCTTTACGGGATAAGGAGGTAATGTGTAATGGCTTATCTGGCAATCAACGGTTATGCGTTACCTCCCTGCAAGAGAGGTGTCACCCCTACGGTGACCACTCTTGTAGATTCCGGGCGTAACGCAAACGGTACGGTGGTGGGTCAGCGTATCGGACGTGACCAGTACAAGATTGACAATCTGGAATGGTCATGGCTCACTGCCGAACAGTGGTCAAAGATACTGAGTATCCTTGATAACTTCTTTGTAAATGTAACTTTTATTGACCCTGTAAGCAATGTACCTAAGACCATCAAAATGTACTGTGGTAACCGAACGGCTGAACCCTACTGGGTAGATGAGGACGGTCACCCGACACACTACAGGAATTGCAAGGTGAATCTGATTGACGTAGGAGAGTGATTTTATGCAAAAGGTATCCAAAGAGTATAAGGCAAGCATGAAAGACTCCCTCCGTGAGAGAGCATACATAATGATTTCTTTCGGAGTTGTCAACCAGGAAGCGCAGGCGAAAGCCAGAGTAGACAGCGGAGAGTTTGCCTACTTCTCCAACCCGGACAACCTGTTCAATGAGGGAACGGACGATGTGGTGTACGCCACTCTGGAAGAGAACTTTACCAGGGTTGACGGTTCTATGTATTTTCTCCCACGGAACAAGCCGGGAGCAATGTTCTACAACACAGGGTTGGTAGGAAAGAATCTGGTATCAGACGGACTGTATGAAGTGACCATAAACCTTCATGCGGCTCCGACTGATTTCAGAGGTATCACGATTAACTTCGGTGAGAATTATCCTACTGATTTTGATTTTGTCACTAATACCGGGCAAAAGGTTGAGTTCCGGGATAATGACAAAGCTGTTTTTACTACAGAGGAAGTGCTTGAGAATGTAACCACACTGACTCTGGTGATTCATAAAATGAAGAACTTACGAAGCAGGCTGCGTATTTACTCCTTCCGTTTCGGTTACGGACTGGTGTACTACAACGATTCTGTTATGAGTTCTTCACTTGAGCGCAGCGAAACTGGGGAGCGCACAATGATTGCCCCCGCGGGGCAATCAACCGCAAGAGCGGGTTTGCGCAGCAAACTGGCGGCGCTCGTTGTGCGCCGCCAAGCGCCCCCGAACCCCCGCTGCCGGAAACAGCAGTCCGTAGGGGCCGGGCATGCCCGGCCCGCAGCCTTGCCATTGTATCCCCTTTACCGGTTTGCATCGTAGGGAGGGGTCTTGACCCCTCCGCGGGGCGTCGGGGACGCCGCCCCCTACAACGATCCGCAAGGCTTCTCCTTATCGCAAACGGGCACGGCGGCCTGTGGGCAGGCCGCCCTACGCATGGTCCGTAAACTTCTGCCCCGGAACGGTCCGGTCAAATCCCGTCTCCGGGCAATCTCCCGGCATTCCAGGCGTTTCGGGTGCCCTGGTCACTCACGTCACCCCAAAACAACCTTTTCCAACCCCTGGGTATCCTCGGCCAAATATTCTGCCCCGGCTTCGGTCAGCTCCTCGCGGGTCCGGAACCCCCACAGGACCCCGCAGCAGGGCAGGCCCGCGTTGTGGGCGGTCTCCACGTCCACATTGCTGTCACCGACGTACAGCACACTGCCGTCGGCCTCGACGCCAAGGTGCGCCATCAGGGCGCGCGTCCCCTCGGGGGCGGGCTTCGTGGGTACGTCGGGCAGCGCACCACGGACGACCTCAAACAGGTCGGCGTCAAAGTACCGCGCGACCACGGCGCGGGCAAACTCGTCCGCCTTGTTGGAGAACACCGCCATCCGCACCCCGGCGGCCTTCAGCCGGGCCAGCAGCGCCGGCATACCGGGGTACGGCGCGGTCTTGTCGTGCATGTGCGCGCCGTAGACCTTATCAAACTCGGCCAGCGTCGCGGCCAGCTGCTCCGGGCTGCGGCAGCTTGCGGGGCTGAACCGCTCCACCAGCTTCGGGATGCCGTTGCCCACAAAATAGCGGTACTGCGCAGTTTCATACTGCGGCCAGCCGTGGGCGGCGCAGACGCGGTTCGCGGAGTCGGCCAGGTCGTCAATCGTGTTCAGCAGGGTTCCGTCCAAATCAAACAGTACGGTTTTATACATTCCTCAAAACCTCTTTGCACAAGAAATCATTCTTATTATAGTTGCATTTGACGAAAACAGCAAGCCGCCGCGCCCATTTACCGTAAAAAAGATGTAAATTCTCAAAAAGCTGTTCCCATTTGCACGATTTATGGTATTATATAAGGTAGCACGTAAGGAGGTTTCTCGAATGGATTTGTTTTTTGATTTGCTGCGTTCGGTCATCTACGGTGTGATCGAGGGCATTACCGAGTGGCTGCCCATCTCCAGCACCGGCCACATGATCCTGGCCGAGCAGGTACTTAAATTCAGCTTCAGCGCCGAATTTATGGAGATGTTCCGCGTCGTCATCCAGCTGGGCGCGATCCTGGCCGTTGTGGTCATGTATTTCAAAAAGCTGTGGCCCTTCTGCGTTGACAATGGCCGCGACTCCGGCCTGGCGAAGCACGTCCGCTGGCCGGTCATGCGGCTGTGGTTCAAGATCATCGTCGCCTGCCTGCCCGCCGCCGTGCTGGGCCTGGCGCTGGACGACTGGATCGACGCACATTTTTATAACAGCGTCGTCGTCGCGGTCATGCTGATCGTCTACGGCATCGCGTTCATCCTCATCGAGCGCCGCCCCCGTGTGCCCACCACCACCAAGCTGAGCCGCATCACCTACAGGCAGGCGCTTCTCGTCGGTGCGTGGCAGGTGCTGGCGCTCATCCCCGGCACGTCCCGCAGCGGCTCCACCATCATCGGCGGCCTGCTCTGCGGCATGAGCCGCGCCTGCGCGTCCCAGTTCACCTTCTTCCTGGCCATCCCGGTCATGGCGGGCGCGTCGGGCCTCAAGCTCGTCAAGTTCCTGGCGGGCGGCGGCGTCTTTACGGTTGGCGAGATCGGCGCGCTGCTGGTCGGCTGCATCGTGGCATTTGTCGTCTCCATTCTGGCCATCCGCTTCCTGATGGACTACGTCAAGAAGCACACCTTCACGGCCTTCGGCTGGTACCGTATCGCCCTGGGCATCGTCGTCCTGGGTGTCTGGGCCTTGCAGACATTCGTGCTGGCGTAACATTGTAAATAAAAAGCTGCTGTCTCCCGGCATGGGAGGACAGCAGCTTTTTGGTTTGGTGGGTGCAAAGCCTCCCTTGTCAAAGGGAGGTGCCGCCAAAGGCGGCGGAGGGATTCCGTCGGGCTTTACGGGGGCTGCTTGCCCGGGCAAGCGGGCAGAGCCCCTCCGGCCTGCTTCGCGGCCACCTCCCCACCGTGTGGGGGAGGCTTGCTTCGGACGGCTTCGCCGTCCGCGAAAGGCTCCCCTTACAGGGGAGCTGGCCGAGCCCGCGAGGCCTGAGGGGCTTTGGCACTGCACGGGTGCAGCGGATGCCTCCGGGAACGCGCAGGCCGGGCATGCCCGGCCCCTACCGCGTTACGAAGTTACGAATTTTTCGGGAACGTCACCCGTATGGTCGTCCCGGTGCCGACCTGGCTCTGCAGGTCAATTTTTGCGTCGTGCAGCAGGGCAATGTGCTTGACGATGGCAAGCCCTAAGCCCGTGCCGCCCGTGGCCTTGGAGCGGCTCTTGTCCACGCGGTAGAACCGCTCAAACACGCGGGTCTGGCTGTCCTGCGGGATGCCGATGCCGTTGTCCTCGACCTCAAAATACGGGCAGCCGTCGCCGCCTACACCGCAGCGCAGCTCCACATGGCCGCCCGGGCGGTTGTAGCGGATGGCATTGTCGCACAAATTCTGCGTCAGTTCGCTCAATTGGTCGCGGCTGCCGCGCACGGTGGCGGGTCTGGCATCGTATTGCAGCGTCACGTAGGCCCGGCGGGCGTTGACCGTCATGTTCTGGGCCGTCTCCTTGACCAGCGCGGCCAGATCCACAGGGGCCATCTCGGTCACAGGCTCGCGGCTGTGGCTGGCCTGGGTGCTGTCCAGCTCACTCAATTGCAGAATGTCGCTGACCAGCGCGATCATCCGCTGAACCTCCTTGTGGATGCGCGTGGCGAAGGTCGGCACGTCGGCGGGCTTTGCCATGCCGGTCTCGATCAGCTCGGCATAGCCGGAAATGCTCGTCAGCGGGGTTTTCAGCTCGTGGCTGACGTTGGCCGTGAACTCGCGGCGCATCGTCTCGTTGTCCTCGCGCAGCTTGCGGTCCGTCTGGATCGTCCGCGCCAGCGGGATCAATTCTTCATAGGGCACATCGGCCTCGATCGTGTCCAGATGCTCGGCCAGATGGTTGATGGGCTGCACCATGCGGCGGGTCAGCCACCAGCTGAACAGCGTGGCAGCGAGCAAAATCAGCACGACTGCGCCGCACAGCAGCGGCAGGGTGTCGGTGCTCAGGCCCCAGATGTTCGCGACGTCCTCGCCCACGCGCAGCACCTGTGCGCCCTCCGGCAGGTCGATGCGCACGGCATAGTAGTGCGTCTCCAGCTGCAGCGTCTCGCTCTCGCGGGTGATGCACGCGGAACCGTTCGCCATTGCCTGTTGAAATTCCGGGCGGTCGGCGTGATTGGGCAGGTCGGTCTGGGCCGCGTAGATGTCGCCGTTTACGTCCACGATGTAGGAACCGAGCTTCGTGTCGTACAGCACCGTGCCGTCTGTGTCGATGAGGGTGATGCGCAGGGGGCGGTCCTCAGGCAGCAGGTTCAGCAGCGTGGTAGCGTTGTGGGTGTCCTGCGCCTCGTAGGCAGCGGCGTAGCCATGGCAGATCTGCATCAGGTAATTGTCAATGCGTTCTGCGTAGCTGCGCTGAAAAAGCACCGTCGCCGCCGCCAGCACGGCCAGCGCGCAGAGCAGCCCGGTCAGGATCAGGCCGCGCCGGTAGCGGCGGGTCATGCTGAGGGGCTGGCGCGTGCGGCGTTCGTCGTCAGTCATCGCTGCCCTCCGTGCTCAGCTTGTAGCCCACCTTGCGCACGGTGCGGATGGCCTCGCCCGCCGCGCCGAGCTTCTGGCGCAGCGTGCGGACGTGCATGTCGATGGTGCGGGATTCCAGTAAATCGTCGGTGTCCCAGACGTCCTTCATGATGCGCTCGCGGGCCAGGACCTCCTCCTGGTGCTCCAAAAACAGATGCAGCAGCGCGTATTCCTTGAAGGTCAGCTCCACGGGCACGCCGCCCACCCGGACGGTGCGGGACACGTCGTCCAGCACGATGTCCCCGAAGCGCAGCGTGGACGCGGCGGGCGCGGGGACGGCAGCGGCGGCGCGGCGCAGCACGGCCCGCACGCGGGAGATGAACTCCATGATGCCGAACGGCTTGCACAGGTAGTCGTCCGCGCCGTGGTCCAGCCCCTTGACGACGTCGATCTCGCTGGTTTTGGCCGTGACCATGATGACCGGCGTTGCGGCGCAGGCCGGGTCGGCGCGCAGCTTGGCCAAAATCTGGTAGCCGTCCTCGTCGGGCAGCATGACGTCCAGAATGACGAGGTCGGGCCGCCCGCTGCGCAGCGCCGCCCAGAAGCTGGCTGCGTCCTCGCAGCCCGTGGTCTCGTACCCGTTGGATTGTAAAGCGTACTGCTCCAGCTCACGGATGCTGGAGTCGTCCTCAACGATGTAGATCATAGAAAATACCCCTTACTATAAACGTAGGGGCCGGGCATGCCCGGCCCGCGGCTTTGCGTGGCCGTCCGATAACGGGCGGCTGCTTTTCTGTTGCGGGCGGGGCATGCCCCGCCCCTACAAAAAGGCTTCCCCC
>OGOF01001474.1_pt1 | contig 14235 bp, 8 predicted proteins | sample 1552621 | NCBI WGS metagenome assembly OGOF01 (sample SAMEA2580156, study PRJEB22360) | human gut metagenome | biome: human gut; feature: human-associated habitat; material: faeces | place: Denmark | collected 2008/2010
GACGGCGTGCGCAACACCTACGAGCTGGTTCGCGCCTACGTGCAGCGCTAACGATGCAGCGGCCTCGGCTGACACAGCAGTACCGACCGAGGCCGTTCTCTCTAAGTTGCGGTGAAATAGGGACTGTTTAGCGGTTTTAAACGCTTAAACAGTCCCTATTTCACCGCAACTTAGGAGACAGGCCGTTATCTCTGCACGTGACGTAGTACCTCAACGGCGGCGCTTACCTCTATCGTGCGGCGCTCGAGACCGCGGCGGATGGCCTTGAGGCGATTGCCTGTTGTTGCCCATGCGCTTTGTGAGAGGATTTCGACTGCCTCATCGACGAACCCATCGAGATGCGACGCATCGAACCAATCGAGCGAGTCGGCAAATGCCAGCTGAGTGGAAGGGTTCGGACCAAACGGTTTGGCTGCAAATCCAAACTCCCCGGCAACGAGCACGGCGGTTGGCACGTTGTACCACAGGCAATTGCCACTATCGAACAGCGGTGCAGGCCGCATTTTCAGCGTGTCGACATTGCGGATGATGCCGAAGTTTCGCCAGTGGCGGTCGCTGTTGGCCAGGAGGGCATCGCAGACAATCATCTGCGACATGGATTTTCTTACCGTAGCTTCGTCGGCTCCGTGTCTGCCAAGATAGCGACAGTATCGATCGTATGTTGAGTTTCCTCGCTGGCCACCGAGTGCGTCCCTGATATAAGCGGCCGGCACGTATTCCTCGCGACCATCAAGAAAGTCATCGCATACGCATACGGGCTCGTCGAACATGCGCTCGATCGTATAGGGGGCAAACTCACCTTTGGATAGCAGGCGCCGATGTAGAGCTGTTGCAACCGCCTCGTTAAACGGTCGTTGATCGTCCATTCCACATCCTTTGACCAGGATGCGGACACCATTGCGGATCATCCAAGATTTGGGGAGTTCGCCTTCGGACGTATTGTCAGGATTTTTGAGTCCGATGCCCTCAAGCCAGCCTGAACGATGCTCGGGTGCAGATCGTTCAAAATCGTTCTCGAAGTAATTGAGGTGCTGCCAATCGAGCTCATCGCAGTCGACCGGTCTTAGCCAATAGCAATCCGAAAGCGAAAAACCCAGACAACGAACGGGCACTTCAATCCTACGGTCAATTCCAAGCTCGCGATAGCGCGAGATGAGTCCGGGGCGGACGTCGGGCACCGACCGGTGACTCCACCACGTGTTGAGTGCTCGTTTATTCACCGTTGGAGAAGAACTCGAGCACGTGCCAAATGGCATCCTTCGTGCATCGAGTATGTCGGCAATTTCAAAGGAAAACTCGCGCGTTGGATCAAACGAGACATGCGCGACCTCGTGGTCGGCTGACATCAACGTGAACTTGCGCCCTACGTCTGCTGCGGGACGGCGCCCGCGCTTACGAACCTTTTGATAACCAATCGCGGAATCGTACTCAACCATTTTCCGCCCACCGACGATATCGCACGCGAGCGCTCCTGATGCAGCCAGTTGCGATATGCGGGCCTTCGTAACGCCCAGCAGGCGCGCGGCGTCACCCATGGCTATATAGTTGGAAGTACTCATCTGCCGCATCACCTCATTAAGTATTCTAATTGTTAAATATAGCAAGCACAAACATCATAATACTTAACAAACTTGCGGTGAAATAGGGACTGTTTGGCGGTTTTAAACGCTTAAACAGTCCCTATTTCACCGCAAGTTATGGAGGGGATGGGGCGAGGTGCTGCTATTTGATGGCTGCCGTAACGGTACCGCCGCCCAGGACGATGTCGCCGCGATAGACTACAACGGCTTGGCCGGGGGCGATGGCGCGCTGCGGGTCGTCAAAAGTTAGCAGCATTTGCCCGTCTTCGCCACGTGTAAGGGTCGCTGCCTGGTCTTTCTGACGGTAGCGGTACTTGGCACCTACGCGAATGCCGCCGGCATCGAGCTCGGCCTCCATGCGTGCGTCCGGCGCGCTCCAGATCCACTCATCGGCTGTGAGGGCGGCGGCGGTCAGGTCCTCGGCCTCGCCCAGATGCACGGTGTTGTTGGCGGCGTCGACGCCCGTCACATACACGGGATGCGCCATCGCGACGCCCAGGCCCTTGCGCTGGCCGATGGTGTAACGCAGCGCGCCGTTGTGGCGCCCGACCACGCTGCCGTCGCGCCACACAATGTCGCCCGGTGCAGCGGGATGTCCGCAGCGGCGCTCGATATAGCCCGCGTAGTCACCGTCTGGAATAAAGCAGATATCCTCGCTTTCGGCCTTCTGGGCGTTGGCAAAGCCCTGCTCGGCGGCTATGCGGCGCACGTCGCGCTCCTTGTCCAGGCCTGCCAGCGGAAAGATCGTGTGTGCCAGGCGCTCCTGCGTAAGCGAATACAAAAAGTAGCTTTGGTCCTTTTTGGGATCTTCGCCGCGATGTAGCTGCCAGGTGCCGTCTGCCGCCTGGCTTGTTTTGGCGTAATGTCCCGTTGCGATGTAGTCGCAGCCCATGTCCAGCGCCGCATCGAGCAGCGCGCCAAACTTAATGTGGCGGTTGCAGATAATGCACGGATTGGGCGTCAGCCCCTCCTGGTAGGCGTTCACAAAGCGCTCGATCACGTTGCGGTCGAAGGTCTGCTGCAGGTCGAGCACATGGTGGGGTATCCCCAGACGCTCGGCGACGGCCTTCGCGTCGGCGATGTCGCGGTCGACCTTACTCATGCCCGTGGCGGGGTCGGGTGCGGGGCAGGTGAGGCGCATGGTGGCGCCGACGCATTCGTAGCCCTGGCTTTTGAGCAGGTACGCGGTCACGCTGGAATCGACGCCGCCGCTCATGGCGACGAGCACGCGCTTGTTGTGCATGGGGAGGTTCTCCTTGGTGGCATGTGGCCAAAAAAGAAAAGCGGCGCGGGAGGCTGGTTCCGCGCCGCAGACATTGTAGCAAGTTCGGACGTCTCGTGGGACACCCTAACGAGATGGGCTCAGGCAGCCAGAAGAGAGGGTAGACCGGCATGCCATGGGCCTATCGACAAGTGACGGGCCCTTAGTCCTGGAAGAGCGCCGTGGACAGGTAGCGCTCGCCGGTGTCGGCAAGCAGGGCCACGATGGTCTTGCCCTCGTTCTCGGGGCGCTTGGCCAGCTGCAGCGCGGCCCACACGGCGGCGCCGGACGAAATGCCCACGAGCACGCCCTCCTTGTGGCCCACGGCGCGGCCGGTCGCAAAGGCGTCGTCGTTCTCGACGGGGATGATCTCGTCATAGACCTGGGTGTCGAGGACGTCGGGCACAAAGCCGGCACCGATGCCCTGGATCTTGTGCGGGCCGGCCTGGCCCTTGGAGAGCACCGGGGAGGTGGCGGGCTCGACGGCGACGACCTTAATCTCGGGGTTCTGCTCCTTGAGGAACTCGCCCACGCCGGTCACGGTACCACCGGTGCCAACGCCGGCGACGAAGATGTCGATCTTGCCGTCGGTGTCGTCCCAGATCTCGGGGCCGGTCGTGGCTTTGTGGATGGCGGGGTTGGCGGGGTTCACAAACTGGCCGGCGAGTATGCTGTTGGGGGTCTCCTTCTGCAGCTCCTCGGCCTTGGCGATAGCGCCCTTCATGCCTTTGGAGCCGTCGGTGAGCACGAGCTGTGCGCCGTATGCCTGCATAAGCTTGCGGCGCTCGACGGACATGGTCTCGGGCATGGTGATGATCACCTTGTAGCCGCGAGCCGCCGCCACCGAGGCGATGCCGACGCCGGTGTTGCCGCTCGTGGGCTCGATGATGGTGTAGTCGCCGCCGCGCACGAGCTTGCCGGCCTTCTCGGCCTCGTCAATCATGTTCTTGGCGACGCGGTCTTTAACTGACCCGGCGGGGTTGAAGTATTCGAGTTTGACGAGCACACGAGCCTTGAGGTCCTCGTCGGCCTCAAAGTGGGTGAGCTCCAGAAGCGGGGTGTGGCCGATAAGCTGATCGATGGACGTGTAAACATTGCTCATGGTGAACCTCCAAAGTGTTCAAATGACTGGATACCGTGTGGTTTTACGGTGTGTGTAACAGCGAAACCCACAAACCTTATAGGTTGTTCGTTTGCTGTCGGCAAGCATAGTAGGCACTAAAGCCTAGTAATGCAATAGGAAATAGAAGATTATTACGAGTCGATTAACCAGCTTGACGGGAATAGGTATTTTCAAAACCAATTTTTCGGCTAGAATTTCTACGAATTGAAAGACCGAAAGGCAGCAATATATATGTTGGTTTCCACAAAGGGCAGATATGCCCTGCGCGTTATGGTTGACCTGGCCGAGCACCAGGCGGCAGGCCGCATTCCCCTCAAAGAGATCGCGGCGCGTCAGGGGATTTCTGAGAAATATCTGGAGAACATTTTGGCTACGCTCGTCCGCGCCAATATGCTCTCGGGCATGCGCGGCAAGGGCGGCGGCTACGTGCTCACGCGTCCGCCCGAGCAGTACACGGTGGGCGAGATCTTGCGCCTGACCGAAGGCAGCCTGGCACCGGTCGCATGCCTGGACGGCGACTGCAAGGGCTGCTCGCGTTCGGACGAGTGTCCTACACTCGGCGTGTGGAAGAACCTGGACAAGCTCATCAACGACTACCTCGATGGCGTGACGCTCGATGCGCTCGTCGCCCCCAACGAGGGCTACGACTACGTCATCTAGCCCCACCTGCCATTTGGGGACGGGGCAGAAATGGTAGATTTTCTTGCCCTCTGAGGCTTGACAAATGACAAGGCCGCCCATCGTTGCGATGGACGGCCTTCGTTTTGGCGTGTTGTGGCGGTCCGTATCCGGTCGCTTTAGTTCCTGGCGATGCTGTCGAGTATGCTGCGCATGATGGATACCAGGATGCTGCCCATAAAGGCCGATCCAAAGCCGGCGATAGAGATGCCAGCGCCGAGGATATTGACGGAGAGGTAGCTGGCTAGCTCGAGCATAAAGCTGTTGACTACGAGCTGAAAAATACCAAGCGTGATAATAGTGAGCGGCAGCGAGATGACCGTCAGGAACGGCTTGACGAGCGAGTCGACGATGTTGAGGAACAGTCCCACGAAGGCAAAGCAGACCCAAGCGTCGGCCATGCCGAAGGGCTGAATGCCGGGGACGAGAAACGTTGCGATCGCGATGGCGATTGAGGTCAAAAGCCAGTTGAGCAAAAAGCGCATGGTGGGAATCCTTTCTTGCGCATGGCGTGGGGAGGGGGCGTGAGGGGCGCACATCTTTGCAACTCGGGTAGATGCGCGGGCACGGCCCTGTTTGGGCACCCATTGTTCCAGATATTCGTGGAGCTTGCGTGCGCATTCGGTTTCAAAACGGCGTTCGTCCTAAAAAACGTGCCGCTGGCAGAGAGTCTTGTCGCTTTAGTTTGGTGGTGTGCTAAACTGCTACGGGCAAAAGCCACAGGCGTTGCCCTATTGCATATTACGGGTGAACGATGCCCGATGTCAGTATCAACTTCGATGCCTTTTGGCGGGTTTGGCGGTGATCGATGAATATCGAGAACATGTTTGACAAGCCTGGTGTCAAGCAGCTGGTCCACGCATTTAGCCTTTTGGACGACGAGAAAGATATCCAAGCGTTTTTGACCGATATCTGCACGCCGCGTGAGATTTGCGATCTATCGCAGCGTCTGCAAGTCGCGCGTTACCTGGACGAGGGCGAGCCCTATGTCGAGGTTCAGGCGCGTACCGGCGCTTCGTCCACCACGGTGAGCCGTGTATCCAAGGCGCTCAACGGCGAGTACGGTGGCTACCGCAAGATCCTCATTAAACTGGAGGATGGCGAGTAGGCCACGCAAAAAACGAATTTTACAAAACCGCTCTTCCGGGGGCGGTTTTTTGATCCCCTGGGGACGGAGGAAAACGGATCACCGGGTTAGACTGACCCCCTCGATGATCCGTTTTCCTCCGTCCCCAAGGGATCAAATCTGTTGGCGTGGGGCAAATCTGTCCGCTTGGGCGGGTAGGATGGATACATTGATTATTGCGAACAGTTTGAGCGGAGGACCATGTCTGTTCGAATCTATACCACCAATGCCGGCGCGGATTTGAGCGATGCCGAGTCGGCGCTGCTTGCCGACCTTATTGCCCGCCACGGGCGTGCCGTGTTGCTGGCGCCAACGTTTGCCGAGCTCGACCTATGCCGTCATGATGCGGCGGAAGCCGGGATTTCGCTGGGTATTGACTACAAGACGCCTACATCGTGGCTTCGCTCGCTTTGGGAGCTTTTGGGCGACGGGCGCGGTTTCGTCGACAACCTGCAGCGCCAGATGCTGTTCTCGGACATGGTCACGCGTCTCGACGATGCCGATTTGCAGCCGCTTTCGCGCAGCCAGGGCACGGTGCGCATGCTTGCGCGCATGGCCCGCGACGTGCTACCGGGTGTGGCGGGGACGGCGGCCGAGCGATGCCGTGGCAACAATTGCCAGCCTGAGCCAAAAAGCGATGCCGAGGCTCGTGTGTTCGAGCTTTTGCGTGCCTACGCGGGTGGTTTGGACCGTCGAGATATGGTCGAGCCCTGCGAGGCGGCTGACATTATGGCCGGTGCCCTGGCCGATAACCTGCCGGCGTGCACCCGCGCCGTATGCGTGCGCGGTATCACGTCGTTTACGCACGGTCTGCTCGAGCTGCTGTCTGCCGTGGCGAACAATGGGGGAGAGGTCGTCGTGCTGCTTGCCCGCGAGCAGGCGGCGATGCGCGAGGAGCTTGCCGCGGCATTTGATGCCCGCGGTTTGCTGTTTGAGGCCGCGCCGCTGGAGGAGGACGCCGTCGCGTCTGATGCCGCTTGCAGGACCGCCGCTCAGCCTGCCTTTATTGAGGTCGCTGGTCCCCATGCCCGTGCTCATGTCTATGCGGACGCAATTGATGATCTGGTAAAAGCGTGCCAGGGTTCCGAGGTCGACGGCGCCGCAACGCCCGCCGACCCCGTGCGCGTGCTCGTTGTTTCTGCCCGGGCACCCCAGCTGTTCGCTGAGCTCGCCTCTCGTCTGGCGGCTCGTCATATTGCTGCCGAGACAGTTGAGTTCACGGCGTTTTCCCAATCCATTGCGGGCAGGCAGCTTGCGGCGCTTGCCGGCCTGATCGAACGTATGAAGGCCGCCGATGAGGGCACGGCGTCAAAGACCGAGTGGTGGCCCGCGTCGGAGCTTACCGACTGGATCTACAGTCCGCTTTCGGGCGCTGATGCCGTCAATGCCCGTACCTTCGATAAGAATATGCGTCTCTCGCGCAGCAAGACTACCGCGGGCGTTAAGAGCCTGCTGCAGAGCGTTCAGGGCCAGGTGAGGGGCGCGCGCAAGGCGGCGAGCGACGAAAACTGGTTTAAGAACGTACCGTGTGTGGTCTCGGACGTGTTCCAGGCGCTGTGGCGTGACAAGCCCGTGACGGCGCTCAAGGCCATGCTTGCCGTTGCCGAGGCGTTGCCCGATCGCTTGCTGGGCAGCTTGGATGGCCAAGCCCGTCGCCAGGCGGAGGTGGCCCTGCTGCGCCATGTCATCGACATCCTTATGAATGGCGCCCGCGCGCTCGACGTGTCGCAGGCCGCGACCGTGCCCGTGCTCGATGGCATTCGCACCAAGGTGGAAAAGCGTAGCACCGCCTACGATTACGAGACCCACGAGGTTGACCGTGCGCCACGTGCCCAGGCTCGCTTTGCTTCGCTTGCCGATGCGGCGGCTCTGCGCCCCGGCAGCTACGATGCCGTGCTGTTTGCCGATGTCGATCTGGACAGCTATCCGCTCTCACACGAGGAGGGGCCGCTGGCCACGCTGGCGGCGAGCCTTGGTCGCGAGGGCGTGACGCTTGAGCCCGCGGCCTTGCTGCGCGTGCGCTTTGGCCACGCGATGCAGGCGGCACGCGGCCCGGTTGCGCTTGCCCGCGTGACGCACGATCGCCAAGCGCGCGAGTGCTACCCGGCTGCCGTGTGGACCGAGTTGCGGGCGCATGCCGAGGCCGCTGAAGCTGCTAGGGAAGCTGACGCCGACAAGGCCGCTGACGACGCTAAGACCACTGGTGACGCTAAGGCCGCTGACGCCGACAAGGCGAAGTGCGTGGGTGAGGGCGATATCGTAAGGAACTTCGATCCCGCGGCAGGCGAAGGTCTCAAGCGCGAGCGCGTGACCTGTGAAGCCCCTCAGCATTTGAGTGCCGAGGCCGTGCCGTATTTGGTCCTGCGCCGTCGTGACGGCGAGGGCGAGGACGCGCCGCTTGTGCCGCGCCTGACGTCCGCCTCGCAGATCGAGGCCTATTCCACCTGCCCGCTGTGCTGGTTTGTCTCGTATCGCGTCAAGCCCCAGTCTATCGACGCGGATTTTGGCAACATGGAAAAGGGCAACTTCGTCCACGACGTGCTGGAACACCTGCATGCCCGTCTGCCCCAAGAGGGCATGGAGCGCGTGACGCCCGAGAACTTGCCGCGCGCACAGGAGCTGCTGCGCGAGGTCTTTGCCGAGACCTTGGCCGAGCATGCGGGCAAGCGCGGTACCGAGGGCCCGCTGGTGCCGCTCTCCCCGGTGGAGGAGCGTCAGGTGGCCGAGATCTTGCCGCAGCTGGAAGGCGTGCTCGCCTACGAGTCCGAGGCGCTTGCCCCCTTTGCCCCGCGCTACCTTGAGTTCGCCTTTAATGAGCTTAAGGTCGAGTATGCCGGTTGGCCGCTCGGCGGGCGTATCGACCGCGTTGACGTGGATGCCGAGAATCGCGCCGTGGTGATTGACTACAAGCATCGTTCGGGTGTCGAGGAGTTTAAACTCGCCGACCCTACGGTGCGTGACGAGGAATCGGGCGAGGCCCCCATCGACGATCCGCGTTGGCTGCCGCCGCATACCCAGACACTCATCTACGCGCAGGCCATGCGTCGGGCGCTGGGTCTAGATACCCGTGCGGCGCTCTATTTTTCGACCAAGGGCGGCAAACCGGCGCTGCGAGGCGCCGCGAGTGCCGAGTTGCTTGAGGAAGAGCGCGGCGACGGTCGCATCCCGGGCCTTAAGAAGGGCTTTCCCGGCGAGGACGGCAACATGGACTTCGATGCGCTGCTCGACCGCGTGGAGGCCGGCATCGCCGAGCGCTTGCGCGAACTTGGGGCGGGCAACGTCGCCGCTGTCGACCCGACGTCGGCGCAGGCCGCGCATGCGCGCTGCTCGTATAACCACGAAGGAACGTTTGTAAGGAGGGACGTGTAGACCATGGATCTTTCGACTTTGATGCCGCAACAGCTGCAAGTTGTCAAAACGCTCGACCGCCCGTTGTTTGTCTCGGCGGGTGCCGGCTCGGGCAAGACCTTTACCCTCACGCGCCGCATCGTCTATGCGCTCTCGCCCGAATCCGGTCCGTTTGTCGAGCATCTGGACCAGGTGCTCGCCATTACCTTTACCAAAGACGCCGCGGCCGAGATTCGCGACCGTGTGCGCCGTGCGCTTATCGAAGAGGGCATGGACGAGGAAGCACTGACCGTCGACGACGCGTGGATCTCGACCATTCACGGCATGTGCTCGCGTATCCTGCGCGCGCACGCGCTGGAGCTGGGCATCGATCCCGAGTTCACGGTGCTCACCGATACCGACGAGCTTATGGATCAGGCTGTTGAGCATGTGCTGGGGCGCGTGACGGCGCCCGATGCCGCGCCCGAGCTCGCCGCTTCGCTTAAGGCCCTCTACGCTTGGTATCCCATGGCGGGCGAGGGCGGGCCGTTTGGCGCCGGTACCACCATCAAAGGCCTGGTGCGCGACCTGTTGGAGCTGTCGAGCCAGCTGCCGGGCGGTATGGACGATGTGCGCGTGGCGCGCGGCCAGGCCGACACCTCGGCGCTTGCCGATGCTTATCGTGCGGCGCTGGGCACAAGCAAGGCCACGACCGAGAAAGCGCAGGCGGCACTCGACGCCATCGACGCGTTTGAGGCGAGCGGCAAAACCATGGAGGATGCGGCGCGACTCATGATGTCGTGCAGCATGCCGCGCGCGAGCAAGGCGTTTCCTAAGGAGCAGGTGGAGCTACTCAAGGCCGAGGCAGCCGATGCGTTTATCAATATCGTGCTTGCCTGCGGCGGTCCGGCGCTCGATGCGCTGGTGGGGCTTGCCCGTGCTGTGGAGGCGGAATACCGCGCGCTCAAGGCCGGCCAGTCCGCGCTCGACAATAACGATCTGTTGCGCATGGCATACGAGGCGCTGCGCGACTACCCGGCTATTCGAGCTGCCTATGAGGGCCGCTTTAAGATGGTCATGATCGATGAGTTCCAGGATACCGATCAGATGCAGGTCGATTTGATTCGCTATCTGACGGGCGCGGGGGAGCGCGCGCTGTGCACCGTGGGCGATGCGCAGCAGTCGATCTACCGCTTCCGTGGTGCCGAGGTCGAGGTATTCCGTCGCCAGGAGCGCAAGGTGGGTTCGCCGACGGCGTCCGAGACGGTCGCCACGGCCGATGCCCCCGCCGGCGAGCTCGTCAAACTCGTGCGCAACTTCCGCAGCCACGACGAGGTGCTGCGCTATGTGGCGCGCGTCTTTGACGGTGACACCGGTGGTTTGATGCGGGGGTTCTTGGATCTTGAGCCGAGCGACAAACGCAAGGACAAGCTCAAGGCAAAGGCTTCGCGCCGCCAGGCGCTGTTCGTTGCCGGTGGCAGCACGCAGGAGCGAACGCAGGCGAAAGCTCGTGCGATTGCGGAGCGGTTCCAAGCGCTCGTCAAAGCGGGGCAGCCCCAGGGCAGCATGGTGCTGCTGTTGGGCCGCATGACCAATGCCGACGTCTACGCACAGGCCTTCCGCGACCAAGGGCTCGATTGCGTGATCGCGGGCGGCTCGGTCTTTGCCCAGGCAGCCGAGGTGCAGACGGTGCGCGCCCTGGTGTGCGCGCTCGCCAATCCGGCTGATACGGCCCAAGGCCTTATGCCGTTGCTGGCCTCGCCGATGTTTGCACTCGGCGCCCAGGAGTTCCTGGCGCTGGCGACCAAGCTCGACGAGCAGACGGGCGAGACGTCGCGCCGCAATATCGATGTGGGCATCATGAGCGATTCCGATGTGCCGGGTTTGCAGGGCTTGCCGCTCGTAACGCGCGCCCGCGAGGTGCTGCGCTATGCACTACGTCGCGTGGGGCGTGATTCGTTCGCCGCCGTCGCGCGCGACGTGGTCAACGCCTCCGGCTGGTTCGTGCGTCTGGCGCAGCGCGGCCCCGAGGGCAAGGCCATTGCCGCCAACGTGCTCAAGGCGCTCGACGCCGTGGCCGAGGCAGAGGCCGACTTCGGCAACTCGCCGCGCTCCATCGCGCTTGCCTTCGACCGCTTCTTGGCGGGCAAGGAGGCCCCGGGCGCGCTCAACGAGGAGGGTGACGGCGCGGTACGCATCATGACCGTGCATGCGTCCAAGGGTCTGGAGTATCCTGTCGTGGCGGTTGCCGAGTGTTTTGGCGTGCGCAAATCGTCCGGTGCGGCACAGATAGGTCGCGTCGACGGTGGGGCACAAGTCGTGGCGCTGCCGGCGCGCTTCGACGGCGTTAAGCTTGCCGACGGGACCTTTGTGAAGGGCGATGACGTCAAAAAGCAGTTTGAACACGCGTTTAAGGGCAGGGGCACGTCGCTGTGGTTGCCGCCGGAGCTCATGGAGGACGTATGCGCGACGGGCTCTCCCGCTGAGGCATTTGCCCGCCTACGTAACGACGACCTGCGGCTTTCGCTCGAGGAACGGGCTCGTCTGCTCTATGTTGCCATGACGCGTGCGGGCGAGCTGGTGATCTTGGCGATGGATGCCGGCGTGAGCCGCGGCAAGGTGACGGCGCCGACCTTCGACGTCGAGACCGATCTGACCTACGACGTGCTGCGCCGTATTTTGCCGACCGACGCTCTGGGCATGCCGCAGCTCGATGCCGACCGCCTGGTGTTCGACAACTCCCAGCCGGGCGACTACGAGCTCATCACGCTGGCGAACTTTACCTTTGGCGAGCAGGCGTTTGAGGCCAACGCTTCACTGGATGCCGAGGGCAGGCTTGTCCGCGGCGATGCGGAGCCGGAGGGCGCCGGTGCAGATGCCCGTGCCGCTGTTCCCGGCCCTGCCGACCCCGAGCCCGATGCGTTTGAACTCGTGTATCCCCAGGCGGTAGGCGTGCGCATGGGTATCTGTCCGTATCCGGCGCGTGATTCGTACAGCTACTCGTCAATTGCCGCGGCGCTGCATGCCGAGTCCGAGGACCGTGCCGCCGAGGCACACGTGCCCATGGACGAGTCCGGCGATGATGCAGAGTCGGATGGCTCGGAGATGACGGATGCAGACGTGGCCGCTGTCGAGCCCGCCGGCAATCCCATGGCGCTGGGCTCGGCCTTCCACGCCGCCTGCCAGTGGCTCATCGAGATGGGTGCCGATGCGCTGCCCGCTGAGCGTGCCGACGCCCTGGCTCGCCTGTGGCACCTGACGCCAGAACAGCGCGAGCGCTTCGATGTCGCTCTGGAGCGCTGGCTCAAGTCGTCGGTTCGTGCCGAGCTGTTCGCGTGGCCGTGCGTTCGCGCCGAGGTGCCGTTCTTCTCGCTGGGCTGCGAGGACGAGGACATCGCCCGCTACGGTGCATATGCCGAAGGCGCCATCGACGCTTTGGCGACCGACCCGGCCGATCCGTCACGCGCACTGGTCATCGATTACAAGACGGGTGGCACGCCGGATGAGACGCCGGACCAGCTGCTCGAGAAGCACGCCCTGCAGGCGCGCGTCTACGCTGATGTTCTGCACAAGGCGGGCTTTGAGGCCGTGACCGTCAAGTTCGTCCGCGTGGAGCAGGCCGATCCAACCATCTTCGTCGAACCCGCCGAACCTCAAGTGGTCACCTACAATCTCTAGCCCTCAGGTAACTTGCGGTGGAATACGGACTGTTTTGGCCAAAAAAGCCGCTAAACAGTCCGCATTTCACCGCAACTCAAGAGGAGCCGTGTGGGTTTGGCTAGGTTCGGGTGCCGTCCGTGCCGTGGGGTAAAATCGTTCAGTCAGAACACGAACCCGCATCGGAGCTCATCACATGGCATTCGTCCATCTGCACAATCACACTGTTTTCTCCATGCTCGACGGCGCAACCCGTATCCAGGATATGGTCAACCGTGCCGTTGAGCTGGGCATGCCCGCCGTGGCCATTACCGACCACGGTTACATGTATGGCGTGCCCGACCTTGCGCTGGCCTGCGACGCCGTCAACCACAATACGCCCGAGTACAAAACCTGGAGCCACGACAAGGCCTTCTTGGAAAAGGACCGCCGCGACGAGCTGGTGGAGCCCGATCCCGAGGAAAACCCGCGCGAGCATGCCCAGTATGTGAAGGACATGGCCATGTGGGACGAGAAGGGCAATATCGACGAGCTCAAGCCGCCCCTGGTCATCAAACCCATTTTTGGCTGCGAGGTCTACTTTACGCCGGACGAGACGCTCGCCCGCGACCATAAGCCCGAGCTCTATCACATGATCCTTCTGGCCAAGGACCAGGAGGGCTACGTCAACCTGATGCAGACGGTTTCCGAGGCCGCCGTGCAGGGCTTTTACTACAAGCCGCGCGTGACGCTCGACAACCTGCGCCGCCACGCCAAGGGCATGATCTGCACGAGCGCCTGCATCGCGGGCATCATCCCCAAATACATCGACCGCGGCGACATGGAAGGCGCCATCAAGTGGGCCGAGACCTTCCGTGACACCTTCGAGCCCGGCGACTTCTACATCGAGATCCAGGAACACGGCATCACCACCGACAACGGCCTGACCGACGAGCAGATGGACCGCACGCTCATCGACATCGCCAAGCAGGTGGGCGTCAAGGTCATCGCCACCAACGACTTCCACTACCTGCGCCGCGAGGACGCGCCCGTGCAGGACGTCATCATGTGCATCGGCATGAACGCCAAGGTCGACGACCCCAACCGCATGCGCATGACCGGCTCGGAGTTTTACATGAAGACCGAGGAGGAGATGCGGGCGATGTTCCCGTATTGCCCCGAGGCCTGCGACAACACGCTCGAGATCGCCGACAAGTGCTACGTTGAGCTGGACTGGGACTCCATCATCCTGCCGCGCTTCCCGTTGCTCGATCCCGGCGAGACGCATGAGAGCCAGTTCCGCCGCGAGTGCGAGAAAGGTCTGCGCCAGCACTATGGTGACGACTGGGCCACACGCGAGATCGGTGGCGTCAACATCAAAGAACGCTTTGAGTACGAATACAAGGTCATCTGCGACAAGGGCTTTGCCGCCTACTTTTTGATCGTTGCCGAGTACGTGCAATGGGCCAAGGACAACGGCATCGGCGTCGGCCCCGGCCGTGGC
>OGOF01001516.1_pt1 | contig 13952 bp, 13 predicted proteins | sample 1552621 | NCBI WGS metagenome assembly OGOF01 (sample SAMEA2580156, study PRJEB22360) | human gut metagenome | biome: human gut; feature: human-associated habitat; material: faeces | place: Denmark | collected 2008/2010
AACAATGGTCCCGGCGCCGGGCATTTACTGAAAACCCCGCCCCGCCTGCACGACATCGGCAACTTCGTCAATTTCCACAACCACTACGAGCACGCTGCCTACATCGTGGGGGCAAACCAGATCATCGGCCTGTCTGACCGGGAAAACGAAATGCTCTTGAGCATTTTGAAGCACCAGGACATCACCAACTTGAACGCTGATGAACGTGAATATCGCCACCTTGACCCGGCCCTGCAGGTCCGGGTAGCTAAGTTGGCTGCCATCCTGCGCCTGGCCAACAGCCTGGATGCTTCCCGCAAGCAGAAGATCAGCAAGATCGTGGTTTCCATCAAGGATGAGAAAATGCTGATCACGGTGACCAGCAAGCGGGACCTGACCTTGGAACGCTGGGTTTTTGAAAAGAATGTCAATTTGGCTGAAGCCGTCTTCGGCATGAAGATTGCCATGAAGCAGAAGAGGGGAAAGTAAAAAATGACAAATGCCAAGAACAAAAAAAAGTTTACCGATCCTAGTTATTACGCCAACCGGGAACTAAGCTGGCTGGACTTCAATGACCGCTGCCTGGACGAAGCCAGAAACCCGGATGAGCCGCTTTTGGAAAGAGCCAACTTCCTGGGGATCACCCAGTCCAACGTTGACGAATTCTACATGGTCCGGGTGGCTTCCTTGAGCAAGCTGGTAGCCGCCGGGGTCAAAAGCCACGATGCCAGTGGCCTTACGCCACTTGAACAATTGACGGCCATCAACCATAAGGAACACGAAGTGGTTGAAAAGCGCTACTCAACTTACTCCCGGTCATTGCTGCCGCTTTTGCGCAAGAACGGGATCAAAATTTTGGAAAGTGACGAACTGTCTGAAGACCAGGAAGAATACACCCGCCGCTACTTCTCTAACGAACTCTACCCGGTTTTGACCCCGATGGCTGACGACCAGTCCCGGCCATTCCCGTTCATCAACAACGACTCCTTGAACATCGCCCTGCGCCTTAAGGACCGGGAAAGCGGTGAGCACAAGTTTGCCACGGTCAGAGTGCCGAACATCTTCCCGCGCCTGGTTAAATTGCCAGATGGCGATAATGACTTCATCATGCTGGAAGACATTATCAAGGTCTTTGCCTACCGTCTCTTTGATGGCTACGAAATCCGCCAGGCAGCCTGCTACCGGGTAATCCGGGACATGGATTTGGACGTTTCTGAAAGCGACACTTCCGACTTCCTTTTGGCGGTTAAAAAGCAGCTGGAAGACCGGGAACATGGGCACGTGACCCGGCTGGAAGTGGAAAGCAGCATGAACACCAAGCTGCTCAAGCACTTGATAAAGCGACTGAACGTCGATGAAGGCAGCGTCTTCAGCATCAACGGTCCAATCGACTTGACCTTCCTCAAGAAGCTGCCAGGGATGGTGGAAGGACATGAAGACCTCCGCTACAAGCCAATGCAGGCCTTTGTTGACCCGGCTTTAAGAAGTGACCACAATATTTTTGACTCAATCCGGGAAAAGGACTACCTGGTGCAGCACCCATATGACAGCTTTGACGCTGTTTTGAACTTCGTCAAGCAGGCCGCCAAAGACCCAGATGTTCTGGCTATCAAGATGACCTTGTACCGGGTTTCCGGCAACTCCCCGATCATCAAGTACCTGGGCCAGGCGGCTAAAGCTGGCAAGCAGGTGACGGTTCTGGTGGAAGTCAAGGCCCGCTTTGACGAATCAAACAACGTTCACTGGGCCAGAACCCTGGAACAGATGGGCTGCCATGTTATCTACGGGCTGGTGGGCTTGAAGACCCACACCAAGGTAACCCTGGTTATCCGCCGCGATGAAGACGGGATCCGCCGCTACCTGCACCTGGGGACTGGTAACTACAATGACGTTACCGCCCACTTCTACACTGACTTAGGCCTCTTTACCTGCGACCGGGATCTGGGCGTTGACGTGACTAATCTCTTCAACATGCTGTCCGGCTACTCCAAGCCGCCTTACTTCAGCGAGCTGCGGATTTCACCAAAATTGATCCGCCAGTTCATCTATGAAAAGATCAACAACGAAATTGCCATTGCCAAGGCTGGCCGGCATGCTGAGATCCACATGAAGATGAACTCCCTGTCTGACCCGGACGTGATCGCCAAGCTCTATGAAGCTTCCGCGGCCGGGGTTAAGATCCACTTGATCGTCCGGGGGATCTGTTGCTTGAAGACGGAAATCCCAGGCGTCAGCGACAATATCGAAGTACACTCAATCGTCGGCCGCTTCCTGGAACACAGCCGGATATACTACTTCTACAATGATGGCAAGGAAGACGTTTACCTGGCCAGCGCCGACATGATGCGGCGGAACTTGGACCGACGGGTGGAAACCCTCTTCCCGGTTTTGCAAGAAGACTTGCGGGAAAGAGTTTTGGATATTTTTGCCAAGATGTGGCAGGACAATGTCCAGGCCCGAATCCTGCACAAGACCGAATGGGTGCACGCTGACCGGCGGGGACAGACCCCATTCAACAGCCAGGAATACTTCATCGCTGAAGCCGATGAAAAGGTTCGGATCGTTAAAGAAGAGGAAGAAGAAGAGAAGGCGAAGAAGAAGGACGCTTTTGAAGCTATGAAGCCGCAGGAAAGCGAATTGGAAGACGACGAAAAGTAGGCTGAAAGATGGAAAAAGACCGCCACGAAATCGAAACTTTTAAAATCGATCAAATGTTTATCGGTGACAGCCAGGAAGAACTGATCAAGCAGGGAGAAGGCCGCCGTAAGGAACATCCAATTGCGGCGATCAGCACTTTCAACCCGGTCAAGCGGGACGTGTTTCAATTGATCAAGCTGACTGAGGAGAAAATGATTCCCGAGCTTTTGGGGATGCGGCACAAGCGGATGATGCAGAATCCCTTTTCCTACTTCCGGGCCACGGCCGGAATCATGGAAAAGGACCTGCGCCAGTTTCCAGACGGCCAGTCCCATATCCCGGTAATCATTTGCGGGGACTCCCACCTAACCAATTTCGGCTTCTTCGCTTCCCCGGAGCGCCAGCTTTTGTTTGGTTTGAACGATTTTGACGAGGCCCGGATTGGCAACTGGGAATTTGACCTTAAGCGCCTTTTGACCAGCGTGGTTTTGACCGGCCGGATCAATGGCTATCCTAAAGAGCAGCTGGACGGGATTTTGGCAGAAAGCGTCCACTCTTACCGGCGGGGAATCAAGTACGCCAATTCCTTGCCCCTGCTTGAGCGCTTTAATTTGTCTTATAGCGTTGATGACCTTTTAGGTCAAATGACGGACAATGAGCAAATGAAGCGGGTTCTCTTGAAGGTAGCGGACCGGGCACCGAAGAACAATTCTGATGCCGTGGTCAAGAAGTTTACGGAAAAGACCGAAGACGGGCGCTTGAGCTTTAAGGAAAACCCGCCCCGGGCCCGGCGTGTTTCCCAGAATGTTTATGCCGAGCTTATGGCAGGCCTGGAAGATTACCAGAAGAGCGTAACTGACGACATCCGGGTCCTTTTGATCAATTATGAAGTGACCGACATCATCCGCTACAGCGTGGGCGTCGGCAGCTGGGGAACCCGCTGCTATTTGGCCCTGCTCACTGGCAAGGACGGCAGCCACCTGGTCTTGCAGATCAAGGAGGCATTGCCGCTTCGCTACAACTTGTCTGCTTTGACGGTTGAGGAAAGCCAGGCCCAAGGCAAGGGGGAAGGCAAGCGGATCATTACCGCCCAGCGGGTTTTGCAGACCTACCATGATCCTTTCTTAGGGACCATGGAAGCTGGCGGCAGAAGCTTTTACGTCCGTCAGTTCCGGGACATGAAGGACTCGATTGACCCGCTCAATCTGGACCAGGAAAGCTTCTCTGCCTACTGCAACATGTGTGCCTTCATTTTGGCCATTGCCCACTACCAAAGCCCGACAGCGCCGATGATTTACGGCTATGTCCACAAGCAAAAAGAGCTGGACACGGGCCTGGCTCATTGGGCCGTCAAGTATGCCGACCAGATGGAAGCCGACTATGCCCGCTTTGCCAAATACCTGCAAGGCGAGGAAGATGAAGAATGATCAATGAAGAATTGACCGACCTGGACCGGGTGGAACTGACCAAGCTGTCTTATGAGGCGCTGAATGTGGGCGAGACAGTTGTAGTCGCCGGCAAAAAGATCGGGCAATTGACCCGGGACGTTTACGCCAAGGACGGAATGCAGGCTTTTTTGATCGAAAACAACAATGAGATTACAGTCTTGTTCAAGGGCTCTTATGGCTTTAAGAAGGGCAACGCGACAACCTGGCGGGACGAGTGGCTGAACACCAACTGGCCGATTTTTCTGGCCATGCTGACTAATCAAAGGCAGGTGCCCAGCGCCTTGGTTACGGCCAGCCGCTATCTTAACCGCTGGCTGGAGGAATTCCCGGATGGCCATTTTTACATCTACGGGCATTCCCTAGGGGCGATCAATGCTGAATACGCTCTGGCTAATTGCCGCTTTCCAGATCAGATTGCTGCTGCTTATCTCTATGAGGGCACCAATATCTGGCGCCTTTTGACTCATAAAGAGCGGCAGCTGCTGGCCCAGCTGCGGGGCAGAATCAATACTTATGTTGATATCTATGACCCGGTGACTTTGGGCTTTACGGCCAGCAAGCGGATGGTGGGCAAGCTGCACTATGTCGACAGCCTGCCCATGAACCCGGTCAAGCAGCACATGTGGGGCGGCTACCGCTTTGATGGAAACGGGAATTTGCTGGAAAAAGAAGTGGACCAGCGTTTTCTGGACTCCAGCAAAATGCAGCAGGCTTTTTTGAGCCGGACCGGGCGGATGGCCAATTACTTGAGGTATCGCCGGAATCTGCAGGCTGACTGGCAAAAGGAGTCTGACCAGCGGGCCGAACAAATCAGAGGAGAATTGTTTAACCACAGCTTTTTGCAAGATTTCAATGACCGAGACAAAAATTCAAAAGATGATCAAGAGCAATAAAACAGTTGCTCAAAAGGCGCGTCAAGTGACGCGTCTTTTTTGTTAAGAAATCGGAACTACATTTTTGTAACTAAAGGGTTGACGCTCTCACATTTTGTTGTTATTATCATTTTTAATAAAATGATATGGAGTAACTATAATGAAAAAAATTGTCAAAATATATATCAGTAGTACTTTTTTCAACAACATTACTAAACATCACTGCACCAGTAGTAACTGAGACTGTCGATGCTGCTACAATTCATACGGTATTTGAAAAATCTAAACAAAGTTCAATTAGCCAAGATGAGCCTGTGGAAAATAGGTTAGCAGCTGAAGATGTTGATGCTGTGGTAGAGGTACTGAAGAGTGAATATCCTGATTTAAGTGAGGATTATCTTCGAGAGATTGTAAATAATCAACGTCATGGAAACCATAGTTTGCCATCAGAATCGCAGCCTTCGTCTACTAGAGCGCGTAGTGCTATGTTTTCCAAAAGTAATTGGAAAGGAATAACTGTCTCGCAAATGGGTGCAGCTATTGACGCAGCGATAATCGGTGCTTCAGGTGGTGCCGCTTCTCTAGGAGTGAAGTTCGCTATTAAGAAAATTGGTAAAAAAGCTGCTAAAAAAGTTATAGTAAAAGCAATTCAAGCTATTGTAGGAGGAGCAGCTGGAAAGGTAACGTCTACAGTAGTTGGGAAAGCATTAGACTATGCAGGAAGTCCAGGATATTATATTGCTAAGTACTGGGACGCACATGACAAATACCCTAAGAATGGTCGTATTAATTTTTAATTAGGGAGAGATTTGAATGGGTAAAAAGTTGACTTTATATCTGCTGCCACCGGTACTTTTAGTAGCAATATTCATGATTATTGATTTTGTGAGCGGCCAGCACAATTTGTGGATGTCAGCCGTTGCGACATTAGCTTGGTGGCTGTTTTCCTTTGCAAGTGACCACTTGGCTAAAGGCTGGCAAAAGGCGGTTTTTCTGACCTGTGTTGGCTTTTTGCTCTTGGTTGCCGGCTTATTCATCTACGTTAAGTTAAATTCATAAAACAGTTGTTCAAAAAGACGCGTCAGTTGACGCGCTTTTTTTGTTAAGAAATTGGAACTACATTTCAAGCAGCAGCCCAGGTATAATTTTCTTAGACGACTGTAAACGCAACAGGAAGAAGAGAAAAAATAGACGAGGAGCATGCAATGACGATTGACGAAGTGCTGGAAAAGCAGTTGCTGGCTGAAGATCCAAGCATTGAACATTTTCAAGAAGATTTTTATGGGGACTTTTACGACTTTTTTGTCAACTTTCTGAAGTTTAAGTGCCTTAGTCAGGGTAAGGACCTGGCCAGCCTGGATAAGCAGAAACTGGTCCTGTACCTGGACTTGTTCAATTCCCAGGACTTCCCGGGCCGGAAGGCTTACCGCTACAAGTTAGTCTTTGACAGCCAGCTGAACTTTTTAGCGGCGGAGTCAGACTTCACCCTCAGCGCTCTTTGCCGGGACTTGCGGGGGCGGGTGGATCAGCTGAGCGACTACGAGGCTGTCAGAAGCCAGGCCTTAGCTTCTTTGGCAGAACGTTTTGATTCCAAGAATCCAGACCCAAATACCAGGATCCAGAACTTTAACGTTGTCCTGGCCGACCTTTACGACCGCTATAATCTCAGCCGCTTCAAGACGGCCTACCAGTTGGTCGGCTAAAGCGCTTTTTTAAAAGGACGGGAATAGTTATAATTGACTTAGAATTAAAGTTAAGGAGAAAATGCTATGAAAAAGATCGTAGTAATCGGGTCCAGCAACGTGGACACGACCCTGCATGTAGAAAACTTCCCCAAGCCAGGCGAAACCATCAACGCCCACAAGGTCAGCGAGGCTGGCGGCGGCAAGGGGGCCAACCAGGCAGTCGCGGCTGCTAAGAGCGCGGCTGAGACCATCTTCATCTCTAAAGTCGGCGAAGACTCCTATGGGAGCTGGATGAAGGAGCAACTGGCCGGCTACGGGGTCAAGACTGACTATGTCTTGCCAACCGCTGGCGTTAAGACTGGCCATGCCTACATTACCTTGAACGCGGAAGGGCAAAACGACATTATCATCGACCATGGGGCCAACTACAGCTTGACTGAAGCCGACGTTTTGGCGGCTAAAGACGTCATTGAAGCTGCTGACTGCGTCATCGCCCAGCTGGAAACCCCGCTGGAAGCAACAACAGCCGCCTTCAAGCTGGCTAAGGCGGCCGGCAAGGTAACTATCTTGAACCCAGCTCCTGCGATCAAGGACCTGCCAGTTGACCTCTTGGCCGTGACTGACTTGATCACGCCAAACGAAACGGAAAGTGCCCTGCTGACTTCTTTGCCAGTTGTAGAAGAGGCTGACCTGGAAAAGAACGCGGCCAAGCTGCATGAACTGGGCGTTAAGCATGTGATCATCACCTACGGCAGCAAGGGGGCCTACCTGTCTTCCCCAGTCTTTACCGGTCTTGTACCAGCCTTTAAGGTCAAGGCGGTGGATACGACGGCGGCTGGCGATACCTTCTTAGGCTTTTTGGCCGGATCCTTGGCCAGCGACTTCAGCAACCTGCATGAGGCTGCCCGCTTTGCCAACCGGGCGTCGTCTTTAGCCGTGCAGAAGATGGGGGCCCAGCCTTCTATCCCGGACCGGGCCAGCGTTGCGTCTGCGTTAGCTGAGTAAAGGATGGGTGACTAGATGATTATTGCACCCTCGATTCTCAACGCGGACAACCTGCACTTAGGCCAGCAGATCCAGGAAGCAGCTGACAGCGGGATCCGCCGCTTCCATATCGACGTGATGGACGGACATTTCGTGCCCAACCTGTCATATGGTCCCCAGCTGGTCAGTGATTTTAAAAAGCAGTTCCCGGACCTAACCGCGGAAGTCCACCTCATGAGCAACAACCTGCCTGACCTTTTGCCAGCCTTTGTTAAAGCGGGCAGCGACTTTATTGAAATTCATTATGAAGCCGACTACCCAAACCGAATTGACCACTGGTTGGACTACTTAAAGGAAAATGGCGTCTCCTGCGGGTTAGTCCTTAGTCCAGATACTGACATTAAGGTGCTGGAGCGCTACAAGGACAAGCTTGACCAGGTTCTCTTGATGACGGTCTATCCGGGCTTTGGCGGGCAGAAGTTCATGGAAGAAGCGGCAGCCCGGATCAAGGCCGCCCGGGCAATTCTGCCAGATCTTCCGATCGAAGTAGACGGCGGGATCAATGCTCAGACGGCGGAAATCGCCAAAGAGGCCGGAGCTGATGTTTTTGTGGCGGGTTCTTATATCTTCGGCCGTGACTCAGTGGCTAAGCAGGTAGCTGAGCTGACAAGCATTTTGGAAAAATAGCGGAGGCAAAAAATGGACCAAGCAAAGCAAGATGAATTGAAAAAGGCAGCTGCCAAGAAAGCAGCTGCCTTGGTGGAAGACGGGATGGTTTTAGGCGTCGGCACCGGGTCAACGGTGAAGTTCTTCATCGATGAACTGGGCAAGAAGAAAGCAGCAGGCTTGACTCTTAAGGCAGTCGTGACCACCTCCAGCCGCAGTCAAAAGCAGCTGGAAGGCTATGGCTTTACTGTCAGCCCCCTCAGTGAAGTTGACCAGGTTGATTTAACGGTTGACGGGGCCGACAGAGTGGACAAGCAGTTAAACGGGATCAAGGGAGGCGGGGCCGCCTTGACCTTGGAAAAGAACGTGGCCGTCAACTCCAAGAAGAATGTCTGGATCGTAGACGAAAGCAAGGTGGTTGACCACCTCAGCGGCTTTGCCCTGCCAGTGGAAGTTTTGCCGATCTCCTGCATGCAGGTGGAAAAGCGCCTGGCAGATGAAGGGCTTAAGCCGGAATTCCGTTTAACGGAAGATGGTCAGCGCCTTAAGACCCACTATGGTAACTACATTCTGGACCTCAAGCTGGACCGGATTCCGGTGCCAAGTGGTCTGGCTGACTACCTGGACCATACGGTCGGGGTAGTTGAGCACGGCCTCTTTTTAAACATCTGCGACCAGGTCATCATCGCCCGCGACAACGGGGAGATTGAAGTCCGCAGCCGCTAAAGAAATTTTTTGGAAAAGAAGCAACTGCTTCTTTTCTTTTTATTTGCCGGGTGAAATGATAGAATAAAGCTATTCTGAATAATGGAGAACGATTAATGAACAAGAAACCCTTAATTATTTCAACTGATCCCGGGATCGATGACGCGGTCTGCCTAACGATTGCCCTGTTCGCCAAGGAACTGGACGTGAAGCTGATCGTGCCAACCTGGGGCAACGTTTCTTTGGAGAAGACTTTGAACAACACCCTGCGCCTGCAGGCCTTCCTGGGCACTAAGGTCCCAGTTGTGGCCGGTGCCAAGTTGCCTTTGGTCAAGGAAGCCATCGATGCTTCTGAAGTCCACGGGGCCAGCGGGATGGACGGCTTTGACTTCCCGGAAGCTGACCAGAGCCTTTTGGTAGAAGGCTTAGCCGCGACCAAGATCCACGAAGTAGTCAGCCAAAGCCCGGAAAAGGTGACCTTGATGCAGATCGGGCCAGCCACGGACTTTGCCCTTTACTTCCGCCAATATCCGGAAGACCTGGACAAGATCGACCGCCTTTACATCATGGGTGGAGCCCTGGGCCGGGGAAACTACGGTCCTTACGACGAATATAACGTTTCCGGGGACCCGGAAGCAGCCAAGATCGTCTTTGACTTGGGCGCCAAGGGCCTGGACATCTACGTGGCTCCTTTGGAAGTCGGCAACCAGGCCTTCGTTGACGCGGCCAGCCTGGAAGAAATCAAGGCTTTGGGCCGGGTCGGGGAAATGATCTACGGGCTCAACTCTCAATATGAATTAAACGACGCTGACGCCGATTCTGGCAAGCGGATCTATGACGCCTTGACGGCTGCCATGCTGCTGGCGCCAGATCTGTTTGAAGTCAAGGAAGCTTACGTGGCGGTAGACACCAAGGGTCCTTACACTTACGGGGCTTCAGTCATGGACTTTGAAGGCTTCTTTGGCCAAAAGGCCAACGCCAAGATCGCGGTCAAGGTTGACCGCCAGGCCTTCAAGGACTGGTTCCTGGCTGCAATCGCGCAAGCAAAGTAGGTGGCTGAATGGCTGATTATGTTTACCGGACGGTCATGCTTGACATCAAACGCCGGATTTTAGCGGGCGAATATGAGGGGATGCGGCTGCCCGATGAGCGCAGCCTGGCCGAACAGTATCAGGTCAGCCGGTCGTCGATGAAGCGGGCTCTGGAACTTCTTGCCCAGCAAGGTATCGTTTTTAAGAAGCGGGGCAGCGGGACTTTTATCAACCCCTTGTACTTGAAGAACCAGGCCATGTTCCGTTATGAAGGGTCCAACCTGGGCTTGACGGACAGCTTTTTAGCGCCAGGCAAGAAGCAGGGGATTAAGCTGCTGGAATTCAAGGTGGTCAAGGCCAGCCCGGAAACGGCCCAGGACCTCTTCTTGAGTGAAAATGACTTTGTCTACCAGTTCAAGCGCCTCCGCCTTTTGGACGGCCAGCCCTTCTTGATTGAAGAAGGCTTCGTGCCGATCAAGATCCTGCCGGAGCTTAAAGAAGAGATTCTGCAGGGGTCCTTGTTCAACTACCTGGAAGACGCGCAAAACAAGGCGGTCACCCGGTCTTATTTGACCATTACGGTTTCCCCTTCAAGCGCGGAAGACCAAGAAGCGCTGCAGCTCAAGGCCACTGAGCCGGTTGGCGTGATGGACGGGATCTTCTTTTTGGATGACGGCACGCCATTTGAAGTCTCCAGCATGCGGGTTCACTACAAGTACATGCGCTTCAACAGCTTTGTCAATTTGAATTAAGAGTAAATAAAACGGACAGGCATACCTGTCCGTTTTATTTTTCACTTTTTCTATCTTTTCTATCTTTTGTCTTTTCTTCTTTGCAAAGTATTTTAAGGATTTGTAAAATTGGTAGGATCCAATTATCAGATTGATTGACTTGCTTTTTGTAAATGGTATGATTGAAACAAGTAAAACAGAGAGTTCCTCAAAGGAGTAAAAAGATGACAGCAGATTACGATTCAAAAGAATATTTAAAGAGCGTCGACGCTTGGTGGCGGGCCGCCAACTACTTGTCAGTCGGCCAGTTGTTCCTGCTCAAGAACCCCTTGCTTAAGGAAGAACTGACGGCAGACGACGTCAAGATCAAGCCGGTTGGCCACTGGGGCACGATCGCGCCGCAGAACTTTATCTACGCCCACTTAAACCGGGTTATCAAGAAGTATGACTTGAACATGTTCTACATCGAAGGTTCCGGTCACGGCGGCCAGGTGATGGTTTCCAACTCATACCTGGACGGGTCTTACTCTGAAATCTACCCGGAAATCAGCCAAGACGAAGCCGGGATGACCAAGCTCTTCAAGCGCTTCAGCTTTCCGGGCGGGGTAGCTTCCCACGCGGCTCCGGAAACCCCGGGTTCAATCCATGAAGGCGGGGAACTGGGCTACACTTTGTCGCACGCGACTGGCGCGATTCTGGACAACCCGGACGTGATTGCCGCCGCTGAAATTGGTGACGGGGAAGCTGAAACCGGCCCGCTGGCTGCTGGCTGGTTCTCCAACCGCTTCATCAACCCAGTCAAGGACGGGGCTGTCTTGCCAATCCTGCAGGTTAACGGCTTTAAGATTTCCAACCCAACCATTACTGCCCGCATGAGCGATGAAGAACTGACCAAGTACTTTGAAGGCATGGGCTGGAAGCCTTACTTCGTTTCAACTTTCAAGGGCGGCCGCTTTGACGGGATGAAGGATATTGACCAGATCCATGAGGAAATGGCCAAGACCCTGGATGCCATCATTGAAGACATCAAGGCTATTCAAAAGAATGCCCGTGAAAACGGCGATGAATCATTTGCCCACTGGCCGCTCTTGATCTTCCAATGCCCGAAGGGCTGGACTGGTCCTAAGGCCGATTTGGACGGCAACCCAATTGAAAACTCCTTCCGGGCTCACCAGATTCCGCTTCCGGTTGACCAGAAGCACATGGACCACAAGGAACTGTTGCTGGACTGGCTGAAGAGCTACAAGCCGGAAGACCTGTTTGACGAAACCGGCTACCCGACTGACTTAGTCCTGCAAAACGCGGTTCATGGTGACCAAAGAATGGCTATGAACCCAGTCACTAACGGGGGGATCAATCCTAAGCGCTTGAACCTGCCAGACTGGCGCGACTTTGCCTTTGAAGTTGGCAAGCCGGGCTCCAAGGACGCCCAGGATATGGTGGAATGGGCCAAGTACCTGACCAAGGTGGCAGAACTGAACCCGACTACTTTCCGGGGCTTTGGCCCGGACGAATCCAAGTCCAACCGCTTGTTTGACTTCCTGGACAGCGAAAAGCGTCAATGGGAAAGTGAAATCCACGAGCCAAACGATGAAAACCTAGCTGCGCAAGGCCGTTTGATTGACTCACAATTGTCAGAGCACCAAGATGAAGGGATGCTGGAAGGCTACGTTTTGACTGGCCGCCACGGCTTCTTCGCTACTTACGAAGCCTTTGGCCGGGTGGTTGACTCCATGCTGACTCAACACATGAAGTGGCTGCGGAAGGCTAAGGAACAATACTGGCGCCGCGATTACCCATCATTGAACTTTGTAGCTACGTCAACTGTCTTCCAGCAGGACCACAACGGCTACACCCACCAGGATCCAGGTCTTTTGACCCACTTGTTTGAAAAGAACCGGCCGGACATGATTCATGAATACCTGCCAGCTGACACCAATACTTTGCTGGCCGTAGCTGATAAGGTCTTCCGTGACCGGGAAGGGATCAACCTGCTGGTAACTTCCAAGCAGGAACGGCCGCAATGGTTCACTCCTGAAGAAGCCGCCAAGCTGGTTGACAAGGGCCTGGGCTACATCGACTGGGCTTCAAATGACAAGGATGCCAAGCCGGACGTGGTCTTCGCTTCAACTGAAACTGAACCGACCATGGAAACCCTGGCAGCAATCGACATCCTGCACCAGAACTTCCCAGACTTGAAGATCCGCTACATCAACGTGGTTGACGTGATGAAGCTGATGGCGCCAAAGGATAACCCAGCTGCTATTTCCCAAGAGGAATTCGACCGCCTCTTCCCAACTGACGTGCCAACCATTTTTGCATGGCATGGCTACAAGACCATGATGGAATCCATCTGGTTTGCCCGCAAGCGTTACAACGTTTCAATTCACTGCTATGAAGAAAATGGTGACATTACCACGGCATTTGACATGCGGGTCTTGAACCACCTTGACCGTTTCGACCTGGCCAAGGACGCGGTTGAACAAATCCCAGCCTTGAAGGACAAGAGTGCTGCCTTCATCGACAAGATGGACAGCCTGCTGTCTAAGCACCACGCTTACATCCGGGACCACGGTGAAGACATTCCAGAAGTAACTTCTTGGAAGTGGACTGGCCTGGACAAGTAAGAGCAGAAATAATTTCGCAAAATTTATTAAATTGTCGTTCCGCGAGGGACGGCATTTTTTCTTTTGACTAGCTAAAAAAAGCGAAAACATGGTAAAATAGATCGGGTTTCCCGCCTCCTTTTTACTGACCTGCCCCGGATGAAAAAAGGGGGACGTCTTCTACGTCCACAATCTGGGTCAGACCCTGGCCTACAAGGTGGACCAGATTAAGGTTATCAAGCAAACCCAAGTCGACCAGCTCAAGATTGTCAAGGGCAAGGACCTCTGCACCTGGATTCCTTACAATCCAAAGGCCAAAGCCAAGGCTAAGGAGAGAATCCGGAACCGCCTCTTCTGGATCATCATCGCCATCCTTTTACCGGTCTTGGCGATCATCATCTTCATCTGGCACAAGAAGCGGAAGAAGAAGGCTAAGGCAGACAAGGAAAAAGAACAAGAATAAGTAGGCAAAACGGGCCGTCCGGATTTTCCCGGACAGCCCGTTTAATATTTTCCGGGATTAATGTGGTTTGTGAAAAAAACTCTGCAAATGATGATAGAATAAAGGTAAATAGTTCAATTGGAGTAATAGGTGAATTACAGTGACG
>OGOF01001528.1_pt1 | contig 13833 bp, 10 predicted proteins | sample 1552621 | NCBI WGS metagenome assembly OGOF01 (sample SAMEA2580156, study PRJEB22360) | human gut metagenome | biome: human gut; feature: human-associated habitat; material: faeces | place: Denmark | collected 2008/2010
TATTTTTTTGGACTTTTTCTGCAAAACCTATTGACTTTTATTTGCAGGACTGCTTCAATTACGATGGCACATCGAAAACCGGATGTCCATCCGTTCCCTGTTTCCACCGTACCAACTCAATTGTTGTTTCTTGGTCATTATCTTCAGTACCATCGCTCTTTTGTAGTTCTGTACCTATCGAATAAATAGAATCATTCAATCGTTGTACCAATATTCCATTTTTCATTGTTTCTTCCGTACAATATGTAATTCTGACATCATCTGTACTTTGTGTATCGAAGTCCTGACTATTTTTTTCCTTAACGGAATAAACGCTTTGTACCTCTTTATATTGGCTAAAGCTCAATACATCTGCACTATCCGTACCATGTATCAACCCTACGCTAAAGCAATTTCCGACAGTTCCTACAAAATTATCGGCGATACCGCCTGCACGTATTCCATCCATAGAAATATCTGTATAGCAGTTAATTATTGCTGCTGTATCTTTAACGGCATGGCTTGCAATTCCACCGATATAAGCGCCTGTGATATTTCCACCTTCTATTCCCAGATTATATACTTTACCGCCAAGTCGTCCAAATAAGGCTGCATTATCATTCGTTTCAATCTTTAGATTGCGAATCACATGGCCGGCAGCATTGTATGTGCCACAGAAATAGTTGTTACCGGAATATTCACCGATTGGCGTAAAATCTTGATTGGCGAGGTCTATGTCCGCTGTTTGTTCGATATATTGACCGCCAAAAGTTCTCCCCTCATTTACCATCTTACTAAACAAGCGCAATTGTTCAGCAGTATGTAATTTATAGGGGTTATCAATTGTGCCATCACCACCATCAAACGCATCAATCAGATTCACATTACGATTGTCTTTCTGAATCCAAAGTGTAAGTTCATTATTTCCTGTAGTGTAATTGCCGATAAATTCATACCCATTAGCATACGCAAAATCATACAAAAAGTCTCTCATCTTTCTGGTTCCGGATGCTTGCCCCTTGCGAAATGCGCTTTCATGGGCCTCATAGACATCATCACCCACATTGTACATAAGGATTGCCTTGGGTGGTGATTCTTTTAGAATATCAATGTCTGCTTCTACTGCTTCATCCGTAGACACATCAAACCATTCTACTTTAGAGCGTACCCCCGGATCCCAGCGGTTGCATAAACTATAAAATATGGGAATTTGCGGGAAGCAGTAGATGGTTTCATCTTCCTGCACTCCCTCTGTTATTTCCTTGCAGATTTCCTCATACACAGCCTTTGTATCTGTAGATGCCCGAATTTTGCTCAGCAGCGGAACATCTTCTATATTGTTCTCACTTGCCCAAAAATCTGCTTCATCTGCTCCCCACCAATTATAGGTATTCACCATCTTTTTGGTGCAAGATTGAATCGTTAAGCCGATGCAAGCGACTACCGCTACCACCTGTAATATCTGAAGCCACTGATAGCTTAGTCCATACAGAATAAATGCAACAACAAATGCCACTCCTGTTGTTGCCTGTCCCTCTGCTAATCCACCGGAATTTCCACAGCCCCAAGATATTGCCACATAAGAGCCTGCCAGTGTAAACCACAGCAAAAATGTCTCTGCGTTTTGCTGTTTTTTAATGATATTATAGAGAAACCAAAAACCAAACAACAAAAAAGCCGGAAATACAATCTCAAAAAAGAAATACGGTGTTACTGACTTCCAATCCGAAATTGCCACTGCCATGTCTTTGTGGCGAACAACCATAACCAATAGCAATCCTATCGCCAGCAGGTACCCCCCCCCCGTGTATATCCGCAATCTTACTCCATGCGCCATTTGCATCATGTCGTGCCACCTTGTTTTTATATTCTGCTATGGCAAGGGCCACCATCAAAGCCACTACAACAAGTAAAACAACACTGGCCTCCGGCATCGCATTTTGGAATAAGTTCCAGTTATTGGGCACCCAGTTAAAGAGAATTGCAATCATACCGCCTTTTGCGCTAATTGCGCCTCCGCCCGTCATGGACAAATATCCTTTCAATCCCCCAGTTACGGCCAGCAACAAATAAATTGCACCTGTTACTGCTACAATAGGCAATAAAAATTGCATTAAATTTTTTACAATTGCTTTTATGGACTGTTGAAAATACACGCCTAAGTAAATAATTAGAACTATTGTATATGCCCAAAAAATCAATCCAACATTTTGTTTTACATTTATGAAGAGTGAATTGAAAAGGCCACAAAGAAAAAGATTTACTTTTACGCCTTGATTTTCGCTGTGCTGCATTGCTTTGACAGCGCGAATCAAGAATAAAACGGTAAAAACAGCAAAAATATCCATAAGTCGGATGTAGTCATAAAAAATCTGAACTACTTCTGACTGTAGATACATAACCGCTGTAACGGAAGTAATTGCAGCAATCCACGCCTTTTTTCTTCCAACAATTTCTGTAATAAACAAATATACCCCTAAGGCGATTATTGCAAACATTAGGATGCCAACACACCGCAGTGTCAAAATATCATATCCGAAAAAGCGCGTGACAAACGCAATAAAATAAATGTAGAGCGGCGAAAAAAGATATTCAAAATCTTTGTAAGGCAGCAAACCTTTTTCGTTTATAAGTTGCGCATAATATGTATACCATCCCTCCGCGAAAGGCATTGTTTTGTTACACATCAGCGCAACATAAAATGTTGCAACTGCAATAGTCAGAACCATAAATATATAATATCTTTTACCCGTACAATTCAAGCGTTTTATCATTTTTCATCCTTTTCAAACTGAAAGTCGCATCTTTCTTACTTTTCCTTAAATGTCCACAGCTTATTGATGATAAAATTCAATGGAATTGTCACCAACAGGTTTACAATCGGTGCAATAGATTTGCTGACTGCAAAGAAAGTTACTTCAATCCAAAGCAGAACATTGGAAAAAATCGACGTTCCTCCGTAACTCACATAGGTTTTTCCCAGCCGCTTGAGCTTGCTGCGCCAGTCATTGGCGTTGCCGGTAAAGACAAATTTATCATTCCAGAAAAAGGCGTTGGCAATGCTCAGAATCGTGCCCAGAATGCTGCCGACCATATACAGGTCCGGGCTGATCCACAGGAAGATATAGTAGACCGCCATGGACACAGCCGTATTGCTTACGCCCACTAGGCCGAACTTGACGAACTGCTTGAACAGCTCCACAAATTCCTCTTTATTTTTTGCGCCCAGCAGGGCCAGCAATTTCTGCATAGTATATGTTTCCTTCCGTTATTCGGTTTCCTCCACAGCGCCCTCACTGGCAACCACCAGGTTTGTCACCGTGAAGGTACCGTTTATGCGCGAAGAAGCATCATAGACCGCCATCGGGCCGTCATAGCTCACATCGATTTGGGTCTGGCCGGGGGCCACATCTACCGTGTAGCACACGGTCTGCCCCTCATGGTCAATCTTAATATTCGTCTGCTTCTGCTTCCCGGTTGTACCATCAGCATCTTCCAGATTCGGTGCTTCAAACGTCATCGTATAGGCGCGCTTCAAATCCATGCCGTAGCCTGTCTGGAACGTGACCGTCATCCTTTGCGTAAATGGCGCGTGGTTGTAAATCATAATATACGCACCGCGGCCGCTCCATGTTGCCTCTACCGGGTTGCCGTCGCTGTCCTGCACGTCCTTCTGCCGGATGCCCTCGGCATCCAGTCGGCCGTTATAGCCGTAGTCAAAGCCCCAGTTGTGGGTGCGCTGCCACAGCTGCTGGCCGCCCACACCGGCCACCGCCACACAAACGGCCAGCAGCACCGTGGCTGCCGGGTGTCCGTGTGCCGGCTTGACCGGTTTTTCCTCACAGCGTACACGCACCCCCTGCACCGCCTGGACAAAGCACCAGACAATGAGCAGCAGCAGCATGACATGACAAATCGTGTTGCGCGGTACAAAGGACGGCTCCATCTGGTCCCGCCGAAACAGCGGCAGCGGCAGCACCGGCACCATCAAGGCCAGATAGGGCAGCACGTTGTCCCTGCGCAGCTCACGCTCCTGCTCCATAAACAGGAACAGCGGAATCAAAAACAGGCACCATACATAATCATACTGGGGCTGGAACATCAGCATCGCCAGAATGATTGCTGTAATGCGCTTCCACTCCTTATCCATAAAAAAGCTGCACACCAGCAGCACCGCTGCCAGCACAATGCCCAGCAGTGCGTAGCTGCCATAGCCCAGCTGCGTGCCCAGCAACTTGTCCACCGCATGTCCGGCCTCTGCCAAAATGTTGGAGAAACCATTGCCGATCCACGGTTCACCTCTGCTGCCGCTAAAATCAAACAGTACACGGAACCACAGTGTGAGGCCAAACAATCCTTCATTGAAGAAGAACAGCGGGAAGCACAGGCAGACAACACCGTACAGCACCGTGCGCACCGCGGCCAGATAGTTTTTATCGCGCAGCAGCAGCACGCCCAGAAACGCCGGGTACAGCTTGAAACCGGCGGCAATCGCCAGTGCCAGACAGGCCAGCTCCCGCAAAAGTGGTTTTTCTGAATTGCGGTACAGGATAAAAAATGCCATTAACGGCCAGCACAGCAGCAGAATATTGCCGCGTTCCAAGCCGTACAGTACCCCATAGCTGAACACTGCACAGAATGCCAGCAGCTTTTTCCGCCCCCCGCAGCTGCGCGTCAGGCGTTCTGTCATCGATACAATTCCTAAGACCACCACGATAACAAAGACGACAAACAGCATCATCGTCGCTTGCTGTAAACGCAAATCCCGTTCTGTTCCCCTCATGTTGAGAGACGAGATATACGATTCCGTCCACGTAGCTGATTGTGTCTTTGGCACAAGCAAATACAACACATAGAAAAACAGATTTGCAAGCGGCGGGTACAGCGTATCGAACTGTCCGTAGGGCATACGTCCACGCATATACTCAATACTATGGAAAAAGTCCATACCGGTATCGGTGACATCATAAAAGAAGAATCGATGCAGCAGCGTACCGCGGCTGGCCAGCAGGGCAAGCAGCAGCACCGCCAGACAGGCCACCGTCGCCCAGCAGTAGATCTGCATAGGCGTCAGCCGCCTGTTTTTGTCCAACCGCAGTCTGGGTGCGCGGGTCGTTTTCACCTTTTGCTGCATCATAGGGGTCTGTACCTCGTTGTCAAAATTTTACTGATTCACAGCCTCGATAATCGTCTTGGCCATGTAGTCGATCATCTCGTCGGTCATGCCGGGGTAAACGCCGACCCAGAAGGTGTTGTTCATGATAAAGTCGGTGTTGGTCAGCTCGCCCGCCACGCGGTAGGCGTCGGTGCCGCGGATCTGGTCAAAGCAGGGGTGCTTGATGAGGTTGCCGCTGAACAGCAGACGGGTCTGCACGTTGTGGCTCTCCACATAGCGGGTCACGGCGTTGCGGTCCAGACCGCTCTCCGGCTTGACGGAGATCAGGAAGCCGAACCAGGACGGGCGGCTGTTGGCAGCCGGTTCCGGCAGGATCAGCTTGTCGGCGGCGGGCTCCAGCGCGGCGCGCAGACGGTTCCAGTTGTGGCGGCGGCGCTCAATAAAAGAGGGGAACTTCTTCAGCTGCTCGCAGCCGATGGCGGCCTGCATGTCGGTGACCTTGAGGTTATAGCCAAAGTGGCTGTAGACGTACTTGTGGTCGTAGCCCTTGGGCAGCTCGCCGAACTGACCGTCAAAGCGGTGGCCGCAGAAGTTATCCTGGCCGGAGGGGCAGATGCAGTCGCGGCCCCAGTCGCGGAAGGAGAGGATCAGGCGGTTCAGCAGCGGGTTGTTGGTGTAAACGCAGCCGCCCTCGCCCATTGTCATGTGGTGCGGCGGGTAGAAGCTGGACGTGCCGATGTCGCCCCAGGTACCGGTAAAACGGGTCTCGCCGTTGATGGTGTACTGGGTGCCCAGCGCGTCGCAGTTGTCCTCGACCAACCACAGGTTGTGGGCGTCACAGAACGCCTTGACGGCGGACAGGTCAAACGGGTTGCCCAGCGTGTGGGCGATCATGACAGCCTTCGTCTTGGGGGAGAGGGCGGCCTCGAGCTTGGTGACGTCGATGTTGTACTGGGGCACGGTCACATCCACAAACACGGGCACCGCGCCGTACTGGATGGCCGGGGTCACGGTGGTGGGGAAGCCGCAGGCCACGGTGATGATCTCATCGCCCTTCCTGATCTGGCGGTCACCCAGCTCGGGGGCGGTCAGCGCCATGAAGGCGATCAGGTTGGCGGAGGAACCGCTGTTGACCAGATGGGCGAACTTAACGCCGATCCACTTGGCAAACTCCTTCTCGAACCGGTCTGCAAAGCGGCCCGTCGTCAGCCAGAAGTCCAGCGTGGCATCGGTCAGAGCGCACATCTCCTTCTCGTCAAAGACGCGGGCGGCGTAGGTGATGCGATCCCCCTCCTGATAGGGGGTCTTTTTCTCCTTGAAGTCGTGATAATACTCGGCGACCATCGCCTTGATCTGCTCGCGGGCTTCTGCCTCATTCTTCCATGCCATAGGTTTTGCTCTCCTTTTTTATTGCTTTTCGTAGTAGTAATAAGTAATTGGGTTCGTGCCGCCAGCCGATGTGAACGTCGTCTGCAGCTGGTATCCGAGCATGTCGGGCGTGTAGCCATTCTGCCCCAGATAGACCCCCAGTATGTCATCCACGACAAAGCTCGGCTGGGCCTTCAACTCTGCCAGAATATGAGGGAGTAATTTTTCGGTATCTGCCACGCCGTAATCCGCAGCATCCACATAATGTCCGTAGTTGTCCCAGCCTGCTGCATGGTAGATGATTCCCACATCGCGGCCAACCGCAAAGGTGTTGTCCGGTATATTGGCAGAGAAATTCTCCACCTCCGCATAGATGCCGCGGGTGCTGAACGCACCGCGCTCCTGCAGGATCACTGTATTCATCACGCCGCCGGGCAGCTGTGCCGTAAGCACGCAGAGCACCAGCAGCACGGCCAGTCCCACAGACTGTGCCGCCGTGCAGTACAGTCCGCCCAGCTTCTTGCGTAGCCCCTCCCCGTCCGTCAGCGCCTGCAGCGGGAAGCACAGGCAAAGCAGTGCCTCCGGCAGGCAGATCTCCAGATTCATCCAGGCGGAGCGGTTTGCATAGTAACTGAACGATACCAGCCCCAGTACCGACAGGCAGGCCGCAAATGGGGCAATGTTCTCCTTTTTGGCTATTCTTCCGATAGCGGTTGTCTGGAACAGCGACCATGCCAGCACGGCCAGCATAAGCAGCAGCACAAACACCCATGGGCGCACGCCTAGCTCAAGCGGGTAGCCGATGGAACCATCCATATAATTGCTGCTGTACAGCGGGTAAAAAAACACCTTGAAGATCGGTGCTCCGCCGCAGGCCAGGTTATACAAATTTGTCAGGCCAATGGCCCCCAGCACCGCCAACACAGCGCCCAGCAGCAGCGCACCATAGCGTTTCCACTGGCCGCGGGCGTACCATGGCTCCTGCTGCCACCAGCGGACGATGCAGCCCGCGCACCAGCCGATGATACAGAACAGACCACTCTCGGTGCTCCACAGCACTGCCAGCATGCACAGAAGCCAGCCGCCCCAGAACCGAGCCGTTTTTTTCGACTGCTTTTTCCGCAAACAGAACAGCATATAGGCCGCCAGCAACATCGGGAATACCAAACGGTGAGGCTGCAGCTGCCAGTAATTCGTCCGTCTGTATGCAAACGGAATGACCGGCACAACCAGTGCCATCAACAGGCGTACCCAGTTCTTTTTTATCAGGTGATGGATGCAGTACAGCATGGCCAGATCCGTCACAACGCCGACCAGCGCGATCAGGAATTGAATAACAACAGCCTTTGCACCGAAGATCTTCATCGGCAGCAGGAAGAACAGCCCGTAGTGGCCGTAGATGCCTGTCGTCAACTCCTCATAGGGGATGCCGTCAGCCACGTTGTAGATGCTTTCCAAATACGCCTCACCGTGGTACGGGTCTCCCTCAAACGTATTGACGATCCATACGCCCAAGAAGTACATCACTGCCGAAAGGCCGTAGCCGCCCCAGGTCATCCACTGTGGGCAGTCCTTACCCGTCAGCAGCAGATAGATTGCCGCCACAAAAAACAGCACCGTAAGCAGGTAATACAGCGGCACCATCTGCGGCGCCATCAGGGAGGACGGCGAATAGGAAGGCCCCGCAAATTCCTTGGACACCCCAATGTTCGCGTAATAAATAAGGTAGGCGGCTGTCACCAGCGCAGATACCACAAGGGCCGCTGCCGCGCCGCGACCCTGCAGACGCGCGTCACAAGCCCGCACAAAGCCACGTTCTTGCGGCAGAATGCGGGCAAAAAGGTTGCCGAACAGCAAAAGCGAAACGCCGAACAGTACTAGAACTACGGCATAGTTGACCATGTTGCTGCCGATGGGCCACGGCTGACCACCCCATACATGCGCCAGCCAGGAAACCAGATAGGCTCCACCTACCAAAACCGAAATGACAAAAGCGCTTGTTATACTCCTCTGTTCCTTTGTCATTTCTGCCCCTCCAAGAAGCTGTTAATTTCCTTTTCCATCTCCGCCGGGACGTCGCCGTTGGCAAGCCAGATCTTGCTGAAGGCGACGGTCTTTTCCATGCACTCGGCCATGTGCCAGCGCGGCGTCCAGCCGAAGGTCGTTTTCAGCTTGCTGCAGTCCAGCTTCAGGAAGTTGGCCTCGTGCGGGGCATTGGCCTCGGCCTGATTCTCCCAGGCGGCGTCGCCGCCCCAGGCCCGGCAGAACAGATCCACCAGCGTGCCGGTGGTGACGCAGTCGCAGTCGTCGGGGCCTACGTTATAGTAGCCCGCAAAGCGGCTGTCCTCGTACTGGCGCTGGGCGATCAGCAGGTAGGCCGCCAGCGGCTCCAGCACATGCTGGTACGGGCGGGTCGAGTAGGGGTTGCGCACGCCGATCTTACGGCCCGCGGCCATGGCGCGGACGCAGTCGGGGATGATGCGGTCATTGGCAAAGTCGCCGCCGCCGATGACATTGCCCGCGCGGGCCGTCGAGACGGCCACGGTCTTATCGGCAAAAAAGCTGTTGATGTAGGAGTGCGTCGCCAACTCCGAGCAGCTCTTGCTGTTGGAGTAGGGGTCGAAACCGTCCAGCGGCTCGTTCTCGCGGTAGCCCCAGGCCCACTCGTTGTTGTGGTAGACCTTGTCGGTGGTGACGTTCAGCACCGAGCGGGGCGCTCTGCCCTGCTGCCGGGCCAGCCGCACACATTCCAGCAGGTTGACCGTACCCATAACGTTCGTCTCATAGGTGTAGCGCGGATCCTTGTAGCTGTCGCGCACGATGGGCTGCGCGGCCAGGTGCAGTACAATGTCGGGCTGCGCCGCGTCAAAAGCGGCCTTCAGCGCGTCAAAGTCGCGGATGTCGCCGATGATGCTGTGCATCTTGCCCTCGACGCCGGCGATGGAGAAAAGGTTCGGCTGCGTCGGCGGCTGCAGGCTGTAGCCCGTGACCTCGGCCCCGGCCATCAGCAGCATCTTGCAGAGCCAGCTGCCCTTGAAGCCGGTGTGACCGGTGACGAACACCCGCTTGCCGCGGTAAAATTCAGGATCGTAATGTACCATCATCAATCCTCCCACTTCTTCCAGGGCGCGTTGCCGGTGGCAAGCATTTTCTCCAGGACCTGCTTCTCGCGGGCGGTGTCCATGCACTGCCAGAAGCCCTTGTGGATATAGCTCATCAGCTGACCCTCCTCGGCCAGCTTCTGCAGCGGCTTCTGCTCAAAGACGCAGGCGTCGCCGTCCAGATAGTCGAAAATCTGCGGCTCCAGCACCATATAGCCCGCGTTGATGAGCGCGCCGTCGCTGGCCTTCTTTTCACGGAAAGAACGGACAGAATTATCCTCGGCAATATCCAGAACACCCTTCTGCTGCTCCTGCTGAACGGCGGTCAGCGTGGCGATCTTGCCGTTCTCGCGGTGGAATGCCACCAGCTTGGCAATGTCCACATCGCAGACGCCGTCGCCGTAGGTCATCATGAAGGTCTCATTGCCGATGTAGGGACGAATGCGTTTGATGCGCCCGCCGGTCATCGTGTTGAGGCCGGTGTCCACAACGGTGACCTTCCACGGCTCGGTGTGGTGGTTGTGGACGATCATCTCGTTCTGGCCGCGGGTGAAATCAAACGTAATATCGCTGGTATGCAGGAAGTAATCCGCGAACCACTCCTTGATCATGTGCTGCTTGTAGCCCGCGCAGATGACAAAGTCGTGAAAGCCGTAGTAGGAATATTCCTTCATGATATGCCACAGGATGGGCATGTTGCCGATTTCGATCATCGGCTTAGGCTTGTAGACGCTTTCTTCGCTGATGCGCGTGCCAAGGCCGCCAGCCAGGATTACTACTTTCATAATGCGCTCCTTTATTGTTTTGTGAGCCGGTCAGTCCGTCGATGACCGGTTTTTGTCCCGTGCGCTCCGCCTCGTTTGGGCAAATTTACACACTTATTCATAATGAACAGTATAACACACACGCTCTGTAATTGCAACAATTTACGCCCGTCTGCGCCGTGCCAAAATCATCGGTTCAAAGTCAATATTTTTGTCCAGAACCCACAAAAGGCCGTCATTCGCACATTTTTTGCGCTTTTGCGTTCCAGATTTTACATACTGTATTTCCGCAAAAAAATTCCCCGCCGCCGGGGTGCGGCGGGGGGATTTTCATGGTGGAGCTGTAAGGAGGCGGCGCCCTCGGCGACCCGGGCCATCCGCCTTACTGCTGCTTAAAATAATACACTGCGCCGACAAGCCCGGCGTCGTTCTGGAGGGCTGCGGCCCTGACCTCAAGGCCCTCGGCGAAGGCGGGCATGATGCTTTTGCGCACCTGCGCGGCCAGCGGGTCGATCAGAAGCGCCTGCTGCGCGCTGACGCCGCCGCCGATCAGGATCAGCTGCGGGTTGAAGATGTGCACCATGCCTGCAAGGCCCTGTGCGATCTCATCCGTCCAGGCATCCAGCAGGGCCAGAACGGTCTCGTTGCCAGCCTCCGCGGCAGCAAAAATGGCGCGGCCGTCTTTCCAGGCCGGGTCCTTTTCCTGTGCGGCCCGTACCAGAGCCGTGGTGGCGGCGTAGCGCTCCCAGCAGCCGGTGGCACCGCAGGTGCAGGGGATACCGTCCAGTGCATGGGTGCGGTAGTGGCCCAGCTCACCGCCCAGTCCGCGGGCACCCTCCAAAAGGCGGCCGCCGGTCAGGATGCCGCCGCCCACGCCGGTGCCCAGGGTCACGCCGATGACATCGGTATAACCCTTTGCGCCGCCGACCCAGACCTCGCCCAGCGTCATGCAGTTGGCATCGTTGGCAACGGTGACGGGTAGGCCGAAGAGACGTTCCAGTTCGGCTTGGATGGGGCTGTTGATGTAGTTGGGAAAATTGCCGCAGGTACCGGCCACGATGCCTTTGCGGCTGTCGATCTGGCCGGTGGCAGAAACGCCCACGCCTTCCAGCGCTTTCACGTCGATGTTCTGGGTCTCCACAAAGGCTTTGGCGGCTTTGAGCACGGTGGTCAGCACCGGGGTCTGGTAGCCATCAAAATTGACGCTCTCCTCGGCCTTGGGGCCTACCGCGCCGGTCTCATCCACGATGCCCAGCTTGACGGCAGTGCCGCCGATATCGATCGCAAGATACTGTTTCATCTCAGTGTCTCCGTTTTACTTGTTCATGGCGTTGATGGCACCGGTGAAGCGGGCCGTGATCTCGGCAGGGCGGGTGATGGCACCGCCCACCACCAGTGCAAAAGCACCGGCTTCCAGTGCCTTGACGGCCTGCTCGGGGTAGTGGATGTGGCCCTCGGCAATGACTTTGGCGGGGCATTTGGTGGCCAGCTTGTGGACGAAATCAAAATCGATGTCGTCAATGCCCTGGGTCTCAGGAGTGTAGCCGCGCATGGTGGTGCCCACAAAGTCGGCACCGGCCTCGGCGCAGGCCATGGCGTTCTCAAAGTTGTCGCAGTCGGCCATCACCAGCTGATCCGGGTACTTTGCCTTGATGGCGCGGATGAACTCAGCGGAGGTGGAACCATCCGGGCGGAGAGCTCCCGTGCCCTGCACCGCCAGAATATCCACGCCGCAGGCCACCAGCTCGTCTACTTCTTTCATGGTCACAGTGATGTACATGGGGGTGCCGGGGTAGTCCTTTTTGATGATGCCGATCACGGGCAGGTCCACGACTTCCTTGATCTGGGTGATGTCCCGCACGGTGTTGGCACGGATGCCCACCGCGCCGCTCATGGCGGCAGCCTTGGCCATCAGGGGCATCACGCCGCCCTCCTTGGTGTACAGAGGCTCGTGCTCCAATGCCTGGCAGGAGACGATCAGCCCGCCCTTGATCTGAGCAAACAGTTTTTCCTTATCCATGATACTTATCCTCCATCTTGATCTTGACTACAGCTTTGCGGACACGATCGCAGCCGGGCATTTCCACGCCGGGGCGGTGCAGCTCACCGGGGAAGAACACGGCAAAGCGTCCCCCACCCAGCGTCATGCCGCAGTGCTCGGGGCCGGTCCGCAGACCGAAGTCGTTTTCCTCGTCAAACTCGCCCTGCTCCGTGCCCTCGGACGCCCAGCCCAGATGCTCGCTGCCGATCAGGTCGATCTGCAGGTCGGCATAGCGGCGGTGGTACTCGAACGCAGCGCCGTCGGCATCGCGCAGGTCGGCGTCCATCACGTTGACAAAGACGTTCTCGCCGTCAATGATGGTCTTGCCGTTTTCCAGCGCGTCCAGTGTGTGGCTGTTCAGCCAGTCGATGGCCTTATCCAGATTCGGGTGCAGACCCTTGTAGCAGGCAATGTAATCAAACGAATCTACGATCATTTCACACCTCTTACAGGGCCGCGACGGCGTCCTCGATCATCTTCTGCGCCTCGGCCACGATGGGCTCATCCTCGGGGATCAGGCCCGGCAGCGGGGCGCGCACGCCGCCCAGCTCCAGACCGTACATGCGGCGCAGGATCTCCTTCATGACCGCGTACAGGTTGCCGTGGGCCTCGCACATCTTGTAGATGATGCGGTCCGCCTTGTACTGGATCTCGCGGGCAGCGGGGATGTCGCCCTTCTCGATCAGCTCGTTCATCTTGAGGAACAGCTCGGGCATGACGGCGTAGGTGCCGCCGATGCCGCCGTCCGCGCCCATGACACGGCCGGAGACGAACTGCTCATCGGGGCCGTTGAACACGGCGAAGCCGTCCGCACCGCGCGCCTGAATACCGGCATCCTTGAACATCTGGATGTCCTGGGTGGGCATCGAGGAATTCTTGACCGCGATGACGTTGGGGTTCTTGAGCATCTCGTTCAGCAGGGGCATCGTCAGGGCGGTACCGGCCAGCTGCGGGATGTTGTAGATGATGAACTCGGTGTTGGGCGCGGCGGCGCTCATGGCGTTCCAATAGTCCGCGATGGCGTAGTTGGGCAGGTGGAAGTAGATCGGCGGGATGGACGCGATGGCGTCAACGCCGCACTTTTCAGCATGGGCGGCCAGCTCGACGGAGTCTGCCGTGTTGTTGCAGGCGACATGGGCGATGACGGTAATCTTACCCTTGGCCTCGCTCATGACGGCCTCCAGCACGGCCTTGCGCTCATCCGGGTGCTGGTAGATGCACTCGCCGGAGGAGCCGCCGACGTAAACGCCCTTGACGCCCTTGGCAATCAGGTGGCGGGTCAGTGCCTTGACGCCCTCGGTGGAGATAGAGCCGTCCGGTGCGTAGCATGCGTAGAAGGCGGGGATAATACCGCGATATTTGTTGATGTCTTTCATATACAAACACTCCCTGTTCGTAAAACTGTATGTAAAGGCTTCCCCCGAGGGGGAAGCTGTCACCGAAGGTGACTGATGAGGGCGGAGC